>JAAUXT010084450.1_pt1 | contig 14398 bp, 11 predicted proteins | sample 7278171 | NCBI WGS metagenome assembly JAAUXT01 (sample SAMN14350112, study PRJNA611818) | marine sediment metagenome | isolation source: surface marine sediment (1.8m) | place: French Polynesia: Moorea | collected 2018-08 | reverse complement strand
CCACGTTGGCCACGTGTTTACCCTCGATGGCGGCCATCTTGCGAAAGAAAGCCGCCACCTCGGGGTTGTTGTGGACTTCCATCTGGTCCGCCAGTTCCTCGTAGCCATCCAGGGCTTCCGTTTCGATGGCCAGGGCGTGGGCAAGCAGGAGCTCGCGGGTATTGATGGTGGTATCCAATGTCGGTGTCATAGCACAAACTCCTGTTCGAGTTCCGAGACTTCAATGGTGTCCTGGGATGGCGGCGTGAACGGTTCGCGGTCGCCCAGGTAGAGCACTCCCACGTTCAGGTTGTCGTCTTTCAGCAGCCAGCGGGCGGCCTGGGCGATGTCGGACGTGTGGGTGTCCGCCGCCGGTCGCGCGGTCTTTTTCCACTCGCGCTGCTCCGGGCGGTAGGTCACGCAGGGGCTGAGGATCTGGACGAACGAAAAACCGGGGTGGGCGATGGCTTCCACCAGGATTTTCGCCGTGCCGTTGGGGTCTGCGCCGCTGGCGCGGGCGATGAAATTGGCGCCCGAGGCCAGGGCGATGACCAGGGGATGGAATGGATTGATTCGAGGGCCGCCCGGCGTCAGTTTGCTCCGCAGCCAGTCGGCCTCGGTGGTCGGCGACGCCTGTCCCTTGGTCATGCCATAGACCTGATTGTCCATGACGATATAGGTCAAGTCCACATTACGCCGGCAGGCATGCAGGAAGTGATTGCCGCCGATGGAAAAACCGTCGCCGTCGCCGCCGGCCACCAGAACGGTCAGGTCGGGTCGGGACAGTTTCAAACCGATCGCCAGGGGCAGGGCTCGGCCGTGTACACCGTGGAAGCCGTAGGTGTTGAGGTAGGCGGGAATCCGCGAGGAGCAGCCGATACCCGATATCGTGGCGATCGTCTCCGGGGCGATCCGCATCTCGGCCAACGCCTTGGTGATGGCCGACAGCACCGCATAATCTCCGCAGCCGGGGCACCATACCGGTTTGATTTCGGATTTGTAGCTTTTCGCCGTCAGTTTGGTGGTGGCGGTATCCATGTTCAACTCCAGTCACGTAGTTGCGTACAGATTTCACCGGGCCGGATCGGCAGCGGCCCGGGACGGGCGAAGACTTTGAGATCGCGCGGCAGTTCGTAGTGGGCGCGCAGGTAGCGATAGAACTGCCGGCCGTGGCTCTGTTCGATGACCAGCACCCGCTCGACGCCCTCCAGGGCCGCCGCCAGGCGCTCGGTTTGCGCCGGGGCCAGCAGTCGCAGCGCGATCAGGCGAGCCGCGATGCCCTCCTGGCGCAGCCGCCCCAGGGCCTCGCGGGCCGCGCCCGTGCTCGATCCCCAGGTGATGACGGCGGTATCGCCCGCGCCTTCCCGCAGCGCCCAGTGTTCGCCGAAATCGTAGTGGGTCAGTTTGCGCAGCCGCTTGTCCAGTTGCTCCATGTGGTCGCTGTCGCTGCTCGAGGGGGTGCCGTGAGGATTGTGTTCCAGGCCGTCGGCCGTGTACTGGCCGTCGACCATGCCCGGTAGCGCCATGGGGGAAATGCCGTCGGCGGTGACCGCGTAGCGCGAGTAGCCCGGCTCGGTGGGTTCGGCCAGGCGCCGTTTGGCCGTGAAGCCTGCGTCCGCGGGGCGCCCGATGATCGCCTCGGTCTGGCCGAGGGACTGGTCAGACAGGACGATGGCCGCCGTTTGCAGGGCCTCGGCCAGGTGCACCGACCACTGGGTGGTGAACACGCAATCCGCCACGGAGGTGGGCGCGGTTACGATGTGGGGCGCGTCGCCGTGGAGCCCGTACAGCGCAATATTCAGGTCGCTTTGCTCGGACTTGGTGGGGATGCCGGTGGAAGGCCCGCCCCGGGTCACGTCCACCACCACGATGGGCGTCTCCGAGGCAACCGCCAGGCCGATGGACTCCATCATCAACGACAGACCGGGGCCGGATGTCGCCGTCAACGAGGGGGTTCCGCCGAACGACGAACCGATGATCTGGGTTATCGATGCGAGTTCATCCTCCGCCTGGACCAGGGCACCGCCGATGCTGCTCAATGCCGGCGCCAGCCATTCCAGAACCTCGGTCGCCGGCGTGATCGGGTAGGCGGCGACATAACGCACGCCGCCGCGCACCGCGCCCAGGCCCGTCGCCTGGTTGCCCGTGATGCTCCAGCGCTCGCCATCGGTCTCGGTTGCGGACTGCAGCCGCGGAGTCGGCGGCAGTGTCTCGGCGGCCGCAAAGCCCGCCTCGATGCCGGCCTTGCTGGCGGTAACCGCGGCCTCGCCCTTGCCCCCCAGGGCCTTCTCGATGACCTCGAACAGGGCGGGCAGCGGCAGGTCGATCAGCCCGGCGATGGCGCCCAGGGCAATCATATTGGGACGCCCGCCGGCGACGGCCTTGGCCATCTGCTTGAGCGGTAGACTCGCCGAGCGCGCGCCCATCGCCGCTAGTTTGGCGGGCATTTCACCACCGTCCGGGTCGCCCACCACCAGCGCCTCGGCGTCGAGCGGGATTTCGGCGGCGAAGCGTCCGACGTTGCGCCAGTCGATCGCCAGCAACAGGTCGCAGCGGTCGTCGTGGGCGTCGATGGGTTCGCTGGCAATCCGCAGCATCGCTGCCGCCTCTCCACCGCGAATCTGAGGACCGGAGGAGCGTGTCATGCGGCCGTACCAGCCTGCCTTGCCGGCAGCCTGCAACAACAGGCTGCCGGCGGTCATGACGCCGGAGCCGCCGCTGCCGGTGAGGGTGACGGAAACCGAATTGCTGGACATGGACCGATGTCTCCTCAAGTTAGCCGGGTACTGGGGGTCGTCAGGCCTTGCGCAGAAGGGTGGGGCCTGCTGCCGGTCGGGTCGACTGGGGTGCCCGGTGGCGCCTACCCGTCAACGACTCGAAAAACACTTGCGGACAGCTGTTGGTATACGTTTGTAGTCGGGTGAATCTAACCCTGGTTCCGGTAAAGGTCAACCGGGTATTCTCAAAGTGGTACCCATTGATCGGTATTGACATCGCCGTCTTCATATCCCTGTGCTATTTTTTAATACCAGAGGTACACGAGAGGAGGCGGTCCAGTGGCCAAGAAATTGATCGAACGCGGTATTTGCGAGCTTTACCAGGATGATCCGAAGCGTGCCGATTACAGGGCTTGAACAGTTGAGTTAATTTCTCTTCAAATCTATCTATTTCTATCAAAGATAGCCCGCCGGGTGCGGGTGGATCAGTGGGTTTGGTTCTTACCAGGGGATAACACCGCAATGAAGCTCGAAGCATTTCTCACGGTTGGCTGGGAAGACAATCCCCAGGCTGACTTTGCCGCTTTCAGGTTGCACGAAGTCGCGGCGCAAAGCGCGGCGCAAGGCGGGGATTACTCGACGGCACTGGCCGCGGAGCTGGAAAAGGCGCCGGCGGAGACCGTCATCTCGGGATTGGGGTATTTATTCCGCAGGCGGGCCGGTGCGTTCAGGCCGCTCAAGCGCTTCGTCGCTGCCTTGGCCTCGATGGGGCCACCCGGGAAGCTTCCGCAGCCCCTGGTCTGCCGGATGGACGTGTTTGCCTACGCGTTTCTCAAGTCCGCCAAGAATCTCGATTTGGTACTGCCGTGGCCGGCGGATGGGCATGACGATTACGGCAATGTTCGCAAGGGCTGGGCCGAAACGATCGCGGCGCTGGCGCGCTTCGAGCGCACGGGGAAACCTCTGCCCGGGGGAGCCGTCGAGGCCCGGCGCTACCTGGCTATGCGGGAGATTATCTCGCGTCCCTCGGCACGGGACGAGCTGCGGGCCCTGGCGGTGCTGTTGACGAACGGGCCGTCCACATTGGCTGAAATATCCGACGATCTGGGGCTGAGCTATGCCCTGGGTCAACGCACCCTGGCCGCCTACGAAGACGATGCCGTTGCCGTGGTGGAACACCGGCCTGGAGATGTATTTTCGATCCAAAAGGAGGCCCTGCCGCTGGCGGTGTTCTGCTTGCGGGAGATCATGGGTATCGACCTTTTGTCCGCTCTACCCGGGGAGTGATTCACCATGGATTTCAATCTGGCCAGTACCTTTTTGAACCCTTACGTTATCGTTTATTTGGCGATCGTTGTCGGTGGACAGCTGGGCTATGGACTGTGGCGCCGGCAAAAGCAAAAGGCGGTGGCCGCCCGGCGACGACGGCAAGGTCTGCCCGACAATATGATCGTGAATACGGCCGAGACCCTTACCGAGTACAAGCGAGGTGCGCTGCTGGATAGCACCATTCTCATGCTGACGGTCATCATCGTGCCCTTTATCCTGATTGCCATCGCCCCCGGCGCGGAACCCACAGCGGGTCAGGAAGGCGCGGCGAGTCCGGAGCAGAACGGTATCGCCATCGTATTCGTGGCGTTGCTGCTGTGGATTTTCCTCAATGGCACGGACGTGGCCAAGGCGTTCCTGGGGGGGCTGGCGTTCAGGACGGTGCTCGCTTTCAAGAAACCGACGCCCTTTCAGCTGGGCGATCGGGTCACGCTCAAGGGTATCGGCGGTAAGGTCATCGGCTTCGATTCCTTTTTCGTGACCTTGCAGACGCCCAACGATGATCAGATCAGTATCCCGACCCGGTCGCTGTGGGGGGATGTGCTCAACTCCGCCAACGCGGGAGAGCGTTCCTCCCTGTGCGTGATGAATTTCTATCTGGCGCCCTTCGTCACGGCGGCCCAGCGCCAGGTCGCCGAGGATACCATTTGGGAAGCGATTCAGGCCTCGCCCTACTACACGCCGTCCAAGCCCATGCAGATCTATTTCGCCCAGAATCCCGACGCTATTCAGCTGACCGCCAAGGCCTACGTGGCCTCCACCTACCGAGAGCCCCTGTTCACCAGTGACGTGACCCGGGCGTTTCTGGATGTCGCCGCCAAACAAGGCATCGCCCTGGCGTCCTCCGCCTGGAAGATAAGCATTGAACCACCGCGGTCGTCGGCTGGTGGGTGATCGGGTCCCCGCTTAATGCCGCTGAACGCTACTTTTATAGCCCTGTTGCTTGAAGCGTCCGTACCTCTCGGGTTAAAGTTGCGGTTTTATCGCACTTTTAGTGGGGATTTGGGGTTTTTGTGTCATGGGCAAAACGCATTCAGTCAATGGTACGGGGCTAAGGCGATGGGTGATTCGCAGAGGAAAGAAGATTCGTCCATTCAGTAATCGCATTATCGCCAAATACTCGAAAATCGATGATGTGCCGGTATTCGAGACGGATACATTCGAGTGGGCGGCAGCGCTCAGTCGGAATTGGGAAAAAATACTGACCGAGGCGCAGCAGCTGCTGGAATTTCGCGAGTACCTGCCGCCACTACAGAGTATTTCCCCCGACCATGGCCGCCTGGCGGTCGGCCAGCAGTGGAAAGCCTTTTTTCTGCACGGTTATGGTCACAAGATGGCCAGAAACTGCGCCCGTTGCCCGCAAACCGCTCGACTCGTGGAACAGATTCCCGGGCTGCAGACGGCGATGTTCTCCATCCTCGCGCCAGGTGCCCATATTACCCGTCACCGGGGTCCGACCAACGCTTTCGTTACCGCCCACCTGGCCCTCAAGGTCCCGCGCGAACGCGAGAAATGCACTATCTACGTCGATGATCGGCCCTATCATTGGGAGCAGGGCGAGTTACTGATTTTCGATGACAGCCGTTTCCACGAGGTGCGTAACGACACGGACGAGGAGCGGGTGATTCTATTGATGCATATCATGCGTCCGGTCGGATTTCCGGGCTCTCTCATGCAGACTCTTTTCATGGGGGGAATCAAGCTCAGTCCCTTCGTCATCGATGCTAAAAGGAATGAGATTGCCTGGGAGCGGAAATTCCAGCGCTTGGATACCCCCCGTTAGCGGTCATCGATCTCACGGGGAGCGCCGGCGCAGCACCCCCAGGATGAAGACCAGCAGGGCCGCCAGCATCAGCCAGCGTCCGAGGCCACCCGCGTTCTCCGTCCCGCGCAGGTTGGCACCGGCCAGAAGCAGGCCCACCGTCAGCAGCATCCACGTCAGCCGCGTCACCGCCTGCTCCAGATCGCGCAGGGCCCGGCGGGTATCGGGCGACAATGCGTTCTGTACCGTCAGGTCGCCACATTCCATGTCACTGAGGACCCGGTCCAGCTGGGTGGGCAGTTTGTAGAGGAGTTGCCCCCACAGCGTCAGCTCCTCGAACCACTGCCGGCCGTTGTTCTGCAGTTTCTCCGCCGCCAGCCGTTCGGCGAAGGGGATGGTCTCGGTCCAGGGGTCGAACTCCGGATCGAGGTTCGTGGACATGCCCGAGAGAATACCGATGGCGCGGAAGGCGAACAATAAATCCACCGGAAACTGGAACGGCATCTCATAGACGATATCCCGGTACTCCTTGATGAAATAGGCCGCTTCGCTCATGGCGAGATCCCGCATCTGGCCCATGCGGATACCCCAGAGACGCCCGAACATGTCCGCGGTGGCTTGTTCCAACCGCCTCACGTCGGCGTTGGGCAGCAGCACACCGGCATTGGCGTAGGATTGTACAACCTTGCGTGCATCGCGGATGCCGACGCCGATGGCGAACTCCTGCAGCGCGGCGCGCAGGCGCTCGGGGATCGTGACCATCATGCCGAAATCGACGAACACGACTTGAAACGGGCGCTCCGGTTTGTAGGGAATGGGGTCTTCGGGCTGGTAAACCGTGTCCGCGCCTTCGTCGGGGTGAGGCAGGGGCCGAATGAACACGTTGCCCGGATGGGGGTCGGCATGAACGAAGTTGGTGACGAACAACTGTTCCATGAAAATGCCGTAGAATGTCCGGGCGACCTCGGCGCTGCTGATACCCGCCGCCGCGATGGCTTTCAGGTCGCCGATCTTGATGTAGCCCACATTCTCCAGGGTCAATGTGCGCGCCGCCGAATAGTCCCAGTAGATTTTGGGCACGTAGACGTGGGGGTTGTCCCGGAAATCCTGGCTGAAGCGTTCGGCGTTCTTGCCTTCGGCTTGGAAATCCAGCTCCTGCTGGGTGATTCTGGTGAATTCCTCCGCCAGCGCATCCAGGTCGATACGGCTGCTGATGCGATGATAGAACTTGAGCCAGCGAATGGCCAGGGCGATGGCCGTCAGATCAGTCTCCACCAGCACGGCGATGCCCGGTCGCAGCGCCTTGACCACCACCTCCTGGCCGCAGGCGAGGCGCGCCCGATGGACCTGGGCCAGCGAAGCGGCGCCCAGGGGATGGGGCGAAAACCATTGGAACAGGCTTGGCAGCGGCTGGCCGAAATCCTCTTCGATCTGCGCAATCACGGCCGCCAGCGGTTCCGGTGGTATCTCATCCTGGAGCCCGGCCAGCTCCGAGATCACCTCCCGGGGCAGGACATCCACGCGTATGCTCAAGAACTGCCCGAGTTTGATCAACACCCCGCCCATCTCCACGGCCAGTTCCCGGTAGAGGCGGGCGATCCTCTGCCAGCGAGGCAGGGGCGAGGTGCGGAACCAGCGCAGAAAAGGCCGGTTGAGCAGGATATCCCACCAGATGATTTGCAGAAACGCCTTAGCGAAAAACCAGCGCACTTTGCGATAGCGCTTGAGATCCATGCTGGCGTGATAGGGTTCGTTGCGATCGGGCCGGCCGGTGGTCCGACCCGACGGGCGCTGTAGATGATGGGGGATGGCTGCGGGGGGCGCTTGCTGCTCGCTGGGCAAACTCATGATGGGTTTATGGGCTGAGTGGGAATTCGGTGGTATCGGATGATAATCGGGTTGAACCGGGTTTATGGAGATTATACAGTAGCCGGCGGTGAGCCGGCTGCCGAATGAAGCCGACTGCAGACGCCGGGGGCGCGGTGCAAGGGCATTGGATGCAGAACCGAAGCGTTATCTCTTGAATAAAGAAAGCAGGATCGGAACTATTTTCAATTCGATCGGGCCGAAACCGAGGAGACGCGTTAACAGGTTCGGGCGGGATTGCGGTCCTATGAGAGCGATGACACGATGAGCGATGCGGAATTCAATCACCAGATCGGCACGTTTAAGGCCGCCATGCACGTGCTCAAGCAATTCCGCCCGCCGTTGGCGGTTGGAGAGCTGTTGCAACATCGGGCGGCCCACCCAGAGGCTGGGTAACGTTACCGTGACGACTTCAGCATCCGCACTCACCAAAATTTCTCTGCCGATGTCGGTTTCCACCCGCAGATCGGCAAAGACATTCAGGGGAGCGTTGTCCATGGGAACTAACCGCCTTGACTGAGATCCCGGCTGCGGATTTTCAATATGCCGTTGACTTTCCATTTGGCCTGTTCGACGCCTTCGCCGGTACCACTGGGAATCCAGACTTCCATGTTCTCGAACTCATAAATGATTTCGGCATGACGGCCGGTCAGTTTGTCGTACAGCTCGATTCCCAGGTCCGGCCAGGTCTTAGCTTCGTTTGCCATTAGATATCCCCTCGCAACGATAAAGTGATTAGATGACGTTACTTTGGTTATTGATCGCCAAAGTCAGATAAAGCATAGAGTAAAAAACGGTGAAGTCAATTTTCCTTCGCTAATAACCGCTACCCGCGCAAGAACCCACAAGATTACGTTCAATTTTCGACCGAGTAAGGAGTGACGGAATGGAACAACACGCAACGACACGGCCGTATCGCCCGGGGGGAGTGTCTCCCCGAGCTTCGACGCGGGCGATGCGCTGCCTGGTATTCGGAGCCAGCGGTTACGTGGGCACCCACCTGGTCCCGTGGCTGGTGAATCACGGCTGCCGCGTGCGTGCCGTCGCCCGCCATCTGGAGGTGCTGGAGGGTCGGGACTGGCCGTCCGTGGAGCGGGTCGCCGCCGATGCTCTCAAGCCCGAGACCCTCGCCGCGGCCCTGGAGGGCATCGAGGTGGCCTACTATCTGGTGCATTCCATGGGCGTTGGCGGGCATTATGCCGAGCTCGACAAGCGCGCGGCCGACAATTTCCGGGCGGCGGCCGAACGCGCGGGGGTCAGGCGGATCATCTACCTGGGGGCGTTGCAGCCTGCGGGGGCGGATTCCGAGCACCTGCGTTCCCGCCGCGAGACCGGCGAGCGGCTGCGCGCCGGCAGGGTACCGGTGACCGAGATCCGTGCCGGCATCATCGTCGGGCCCGGGTCCGCCGCCTTCGAGGTGATTCGGGATCTGGTTTATCATCTGCCCGTTATGCTGGTTCCCCGTTCGGTCCGATCCCGGGCGCAGCCGATCGCCCTGGACGATCTGCTTGCCTATCTGCAGCGGCTGCCCCTGGTGGAGGCCGATATCGATCGGGTTTTCGAGGTGGGCGGGGCCGATGTCTTGAACTATGAGGCGCTCATGCGGGAATTCGCGGCCAGCGTCGGCCGCCGGGTGAGGATTGTCCGGGTACCGCTGCTGCCGCCGCGGCTGTTCAGCCAGTTCCTGTACCTGGTGACCGCGGTTCCCGGCAATATCGCCAAGGCCCTCATCGGCGGGCTCAAACACGACATCCTGGCCCATGACGAGCCGATTCGTCGCCTGATACCGCTGCGCCTGATGAGCTATCGCGAGGCCATCGCGGCGGCCCTGGAGGCGGAACGGGCCTTCGCCGTGGCAGCTCGCTGGACCGATGGGGCCATGATGTTCCGCAATTATCGCCCCGATTATGCCTACTATGCCAAGCAGGCCAGCGGTGAGGCCATCTCCTCGGCCTCCCGCGCTGCCCTGTGGCAGCAGATGGCCGCCATTGGCGGTGACAATGGCTACTACTACCAGACCTGGCTGTGGCGGTTGCGGGATCTGTTGGATGGGATGATCGGCGGTGTCGGCCTGCGGGGCGGGCGCCGCCATCCCACGGATATCAGGGTCGGGGATGTGGTCAACTCGTGGCGGGTCATCGCCCTGGAGCCGGAACGGCATCTGACGTTCATGGCGGACCTCAAGCTCCCCGGGGCCGGCGTGCTGGAGTATCGCATCGACCCCCATGGAGAGGGTCGCCACCGGGTGAGCATTACGGCCCACTTTCATGCCGCCGGCCCCCTGGGTTTTGTTTATTGGTACGGCTTTGTGCTGATCTACCGGGTGCTGTTCCGGGGCATGACCCGGGCTATTGCGCGCCGGGCCGAGGCGGCCGAGGCGGCCCATCGAACCGGCACCGAGCGTGCCCCCGGCGGCAAACCTAATCACCCCCCGGCGGAGTTTTCCCGCAAGAGCAGTCCGAAGTGAGCGCCGGGGGAGGGCCCTCGGGGGCCATGGGCTCAGCTGGACAAGCGTCCGAAGATCCTGAACCCCGCCACGTAGGTGCCCACCGCCGAGCCCGTGGTACTGAGCAAAAATACCAGCAGGATGCGCGAGACCCGATTGTGCCACCAGCCGCGCCAATGGGTCGTATCCGTGCGCAGGCGACTGAAGTCCCCCACCTGGGGTTTGCGCAAAAACATCTCGATGGTGGCGGTCACCATTCCCGCCCCCACCGTGGGGTTCAATGAGGTCAGCGGCGCGGCCAGGAAGGCGCCAACGATCGTTAGCGGGTGGGCGGCGGCAAGCAGGGCGCCCAGGGCCGCCAGCCCGCCGTTGATGAACACCCAGTCGGCGACCAATTGCCAACCCAGGGCCGGGCTGCGGCTGAAACCGATGGCAAAGCCCAGCAGAATCACGGCCACGATCAACCAGGGAATGAGCTTGGGCCAGCGGCTCGGTGGCGGTATACGATCCAGGGTTTTAATGGTCTGTTCCGGGGGGGAATGGTCCTGTTCCAAGTAGGTCTTGATACCGCGCAGGTGACCCGCGCCAATGACAGCGAGAATGCGGCCATGATCGGAACCGGCAATCTCCTGGCGCAGGCGGGCTGCCATGTAACGATCTCGCTCGTCGATGAGCGGCAGGTAAAGATCCTTCGCTTCGGCGGCGAACTGGGCAAAGGTGGTTTCCAGAATATCGCCCTCCTTGAGCCGTTCCACGTCCTCTTCACTCACCTTGTCCCGGGATGTTACGCTGGCCAGCAGGCCGCTGAACAGCGTCAATCGATGCCACCAGGGAATGTTGCGGTAAACCCGCTTCAGGGTAACGCCGATTTCCCGGTCGATCAGCAATACGGAAAGCTGTTGCGCCCGGGCACGGTCCACCGCGGCGCGCATCTCGGCCCCCGGCTCGATACCGAACTGCTCGGCCAAGCGCTGCTGATAGGCACCCAGGGCTAGGCTCGCGGTCACCATCGGCGCCTTGCCGTCGCGCAATGCCTGGAACAGATTCATTTTGGCCAGGGCGTCGGGATTGATGATGGCGTTGTAGCGACTCGGGCACAGTTCCACGGCGACGGCGTCATATTCACCGGCGGTAAGCAACGTCCTGACCTTTTCGGCGCTTGCCGGCGACACATGGGCGGTGCCCAACAAGGTAATGCGGCTATCGCCATGGACGATTTCCAGGGTGGGCTCTTCTCTTTCGTGCGCATTCATCAACGGTTCCCGGCGGGTGGCACCTGGATGCCACCCCATGCTTCCAGCAGATTTGAGAGTTGGCGGGCGGTCCCCTGGCCGCACCACGGCCGGTGCGGGTCGGGGCCGAAAATACGCTACTTCTTTTTCTTGGGGATGTAAAGGTCTGTAATGGTGCCTTCGAAGGCCTCGGCGGCCATGCCCACCGATTCCGATAGCGTCGGGTGGGGATGGATGGTCAGGCCAACGTCCGCCGCATCGCAGCCCATCTCGATGGCCAGGGCCGCCTCGGCGATCAGATCGCCGGCATTGGGTCCGACGATGCCAGCGCCGATGACCCGGTGGCTGTCCTCATCGAAGATTAGCTTGGTCATCCCCTCATCCCGGCCAATGGCCAGGGAGCGGCCGCTGGCGGCCCAGGGAAACACGCCCTTGCCGTATTTGACACCCTGGGCCTTGGCCTCTTCCTCGGTGACGCCGACCCAGGCCACCTCCGGGTCGGTGTAGGCCACCGAAGGAATCACCCGGGCGTCGAAGAACGACTTCTCGCCGGCGCAGACCTCGGCGGCCACATGTCCCTCGTGGACGGCCTTGTGGGCGAGCATGGGTTGGCTGATGATGTCGCCGATGGCGTGGATATGAGCCACATTGGTGCGCATCTGTTTGTCCACGGTGATGAAACCCCGCTCGTCCACTTGGACCCCGGCCTTGTCGGCATCGATCTTTTTGCCGTTGGGGGTGCGCCCCACCGATAGCAGGATCATGTCATAGAGCTGCGGCTCGGCAGGGGCGTCCTTACCCTCGAAGGTGACCTTGAGCCCCTCGTCCAGGGCCTCCACCGCCGTCACCCGGGTCTTCAGCAGGATCTTGTCGTAGCGGCTCTGCATCCGTTTCTGGAACGGGCGCACGATATCCCGGTCGGCGCCCATCATCAGTCCGTCCAGCATTTCCACGACGGTGATCTTGGCCCCCAGGGCATAGTAGACCGTGGCCATTTCCAGACCGATGATGCCGCCGCCGATCACCAGCATGCGCTCGGGCTTGAAGCGCAGCTCGAGAGCACCGGTGGAATCCACGATACGGGGGTCTTCGGGGATGAAGGGCAGCCTCACGGGTTGCGAGCCGGCGGCGATGATCGCCTTCTGGAACTGGACGATCGTCTTGCCACCATCGGCAGCGGTTACCTCAAGATGATGGGGATCGAGGAACTTGCCCACGCCTCGCACCACCTGCACCTTGCGCTGCTTGGCAAGCCCGCTCAGACCGCCAGTGAGACGCTTGACCACGCCCCCTTTCCAGTCGCGCAACGCGTCCAGGTCGATGCTGGGTTCGCCGAAAGTGATGCCATGCTTGCTGAAATCCCGGGTCTCGTCAATGATCTTGGCGGCATGCAGCAGGGCCTTGGAGGGAATGCAGCCCACGTTCAGGCAGACCCCGCCTAGGGTTTCATAACGCTCCACCAGGACGGTCTTCTGCCCCAGGTCGGCGGCGCGGAAGGCGGCGCTGTAGCCGCCGGGGCCGGAGCCCAGCACCATCACCTCGCACTGGACGTCGGCGCCACCGGCGTAGCTGGCGGCCGTCGGGGCCGCGGTCAGCACCGATGCCCCGGCCTCGGCCTCGGCGGCGGGTTTGGTGGCAACCGGTTCGGCCGGGGCTGGCGTCGCGGTGGCGCCCGCTACCTCCAGCAGGGCTACCACGCTGCCCTCAGAGACCTTGTCGCCGACTTGGATCTTCACCTCCTTTATCGTTCCTGCTACCGGTGAGGGTACATCCATGGAGGCCTTGTCGCTCTCCAGAGTGATCAGCGGGTCTTCTTCGGCCACGGTGTCGCCGGCGGCGACATGCACCTCGATAACGTCCACGTTCTGGAAGTCGCCAATATCCGGAACCTTTACTTCTTCAATCGTGCTCATGGGTTGTTCCTATTGCGATAAACCGAAATCAGAGCAGCAGCCGCCGAACGTCGGCGATCAGGCTGGCCATGTACTTGAGAAAGCGAGCTCCCTGGGCACCGTCGATGACCCGGTGGTCATAGGACAGCGACAGGGGTTGCATCAGCCGCGGCACGAACTGCGAGCCATCCCACACCGGCGCCATCTTGGCGCGGGTGACACCGAGAATTGCCACTTCGGGGGCGTTGACGATGGGGGTAAAGTTAGTCCCGCCGATGCCGCCCAGGCTGGAGATGGTGAAACATCCGCCCTGCATGTCACCGGGCATCAGCTTCTTGGCCCGGGCCTTGGCGCTGAACTCGCCCAGGTCCGCCGACAGCTCGAAGATGCTCTTCTTGTCCACGTCACGGATCACCGGTACCACCAGCCCGTCCGGGGTGTCCACGGCGACGCCGATGTGGACGTATTTCTTCAGGATCAGATTTTCCCCATTGGGGTCCAGGGATGCGTTGAAGGTGGGAAATGCCCGCAGCGCCGCGGCCGCCGCTTTCAGCAGAAAACTCAGCAGGGTGACCCGGATTTCCCGCTGCTCGGCCTCTTGCGCCAGGGATTTACGGAATGCTTCGGTATCGGTGATATCCACCTCATCCGAATAGGTGACATGGGGCAGATTCAGCCAGGAGCGGCTTAGATTGACGCCCGTGAGGCGTTTGATCTTGGACAGGGGGCTGGTTTCGATGTCGCCGAACTTGGCAAAATCCACCGCCGGGATGGGGGGAATGCCCGTACCCTCAGCTACGACGGCCGCCCCCGGGGTCGCCGCCCCTGTCATTACCTGCTTGACGAAGCCCTGTACGTCCTCCTTGGTGATGCGGCCCTTGCGCCCGCTACCCTGGATTCTGCCGAGATCCACGCCTAACTCCCGGGCGAACCGCCGCACCGAGGGGCTGGCGTGAACCTTGGCGAAGACCGCCTCGTCCACCGCGGCGGCCGGCGTCGATGGCGGTTCCCGGGGCGTAGCTGCCGCGGCGACGGGGGCAGGGGCGGCCGGTGCCGGCGCTTTGGCAGCAGGAGCCACTGGCGCCGACGGCTCGGGTGCTGCCGCTGCGGCTGCAACGGTTTCTAATACCACGATGGCGCTGCCCTCGGAAACTTTGTCACCCACTTTTACCTTG
>JAAUXT010013808.1_pt1 | contig 14398 bp, 11 predicted proteins | sample 7278171 | NCBI WGS metagenome assembly JAAUXT01 (sample SAMN14350112, study PRJNA611818) | marine sediment metagenome | isolation source: surface marine sediment (1.8m) | place: French Polynesia: Moorea | collected 2018-08 | reverse complement strand
CACCCAACCCCAGACTGCACCCAACCCCAGGCTGCACCCAACCCCAGGCTGCACCCAACCCCAGGCTGCACCCAACCCCAGACTGCACCCAACCCCAGGCTGCACCCAACCCCAGGCTGCACCCAACCCCAGGCTGCACCCAACCCCACGCTGCACCCAACCCCACGCTGCACCCAACCCCAGGATACACCAAACCCATCGGCTGCACTCACCCCTGCCAGCTGCACCCAACCCCAGGCTGCACCCATCCCCAGGTTGGACCCAACCCCAAGCTGCGCTCAACCCCAGGATGCACCATCTTCACGCTGCACCGAACCCCATGCTCCACTCAACCCCAGACTGCACCTGTCCCATACTGGGCCACACCCAACCCGACCCACCCCTGCCATGCTGTGCCCACCCCAACTGTCCTGCGGCCACTCTTGCGAGCCTCTGCCAAGCCGTCCCCAGACCCCCGCCCTGCTCTACTGTGTCTCCTATTGGACCCCACCCCGGCTGGACAGCGCACCCACCCAAGCCCGCGGGCGTCGCCCACCCTCCTCTAGGAGGCGCTGTGTATCCCTGCCGTGCTTCGCCCAACCCCCGCCTGTGCAAGGAGACAATCCAAACACGGGTGCCTGGTCACATCAGGTTAGACCTTGCATGACCACCCCCCCCCCCGTGTCTTCTGGTTTCAGGGTCTGAGCGTCTCGTTACACCTGACTGCCCCACCCCGCCGGTCCGTGCTGTATCAACACTGTAGAACAATAGGCGGGTCACGTCTCGGCGCACAGACCTCCATTACTCACCGGATGTCGCCGGAGGCTCGCGGGGGGGGGCGGTTTGCACTGCGTGTGTTACTCAACGTGATAGAGTGGGATGGGAATGATACCAACGCCAGGGGCGGGTCCAGGAGAGACAGCTCCATGTACCCAGCCTCTCTCTGTGTGTCTCTGTGTGTCTGTCTCTTACTCTCCTCTCCCACTCTCTCACTCTGTCTCAATCTTCTCTCTCTCTGCCTCTCTCTCCATCTCTCTCACTCTCTCTCTCCATCTCTCTCTCACTCTCTCCCTCTCTGTCTCACTCTGTCTCAATCTTCTCTCTCTCCCTCTCTCCCTCTCTCTCTCACTCTCTGTCTCACTCTGTCTCAATCTTCTCTCTCTATCTCTCTCTCCATCTCTCTCTCACTCTCTCTCTCTGTCTCTCTCTCTCTCTCAATCTTCTCTCTCTCCCTCTCTCTCTCACTCTCTCCCTCTCTCCCTCTCTATCTCTCTCTCTTTCACTCTCTCTCTCTCTCTCTCTCACTCTCTGCCTCAGTCTTACTCTCTCTCTTGCTCACTCTGTGTCTGTCTCGCTCTCTCACCCTCTCCAACTGTCTTCTCTCTCATCTCCCTCCCTCTCGCTTGGATCCATTTTCGCCCCCTCTCTCACCCTTTCTCTCTGTCTCTATAGATCTCTCTCTGATGTCTCTTTCCCTCTCTCTCTCACTCTCTGCCTCAATCTTGCTCTCTCTCTTACTCATTCTGTGTCTCTCCCTCTCTCTGCGGCTGTTCTTCCCCCTCTCTCTCCCTCTCTCTGCGGCTGTTCTTCCCCCTCTCTCTCCCTCTCTCTCATCGTCGTTGACTCCTCCAGGGTCGCGACGCTTGGCGCATACAGCGCGCACGCACTGGCTCCCGTCTCTCTCTCTCAGGAGCAAATGGACCTGCGTGCCAAGCCCCTGTTTCTTCGTGTGGAATCGGACACAGGTCTGCAGGCGTGATTGCCAATATCCAATGCAGCGACGGACCGACGTGGTCAAGTGTGGAGTGTACGCGGGGGCAGATTCGGAGGGAGACCTGCAGGGTCCAGGCCCCTTATTGAAACCCTGACAATAAACAAAAGCATGCTCGGCAGATCTGCCTGTTGTTGGCAGGAAATTGTCAGTGGAGTATTTTTAGGTTTTGTCTCTGACCAGGTTGTGAATTGTGTGGAATTTTGGAACAAATGTTCAGTAACCAAACGATGTTGAGTCCGAACTCTACCACGGCATGCTGCAGTCACAAAGCCTCTCGTACGTGACCTCATTGTGGTAGAAGTGAGTTCACATATTGAAAAAAAATAGTTTTCTGTTCAATCACAGAAAGATCTTGAAAGGTCATTGTGCGATTCCACAAGGGGTTTTCACATTGGGTGACGCGCGGTCGTTTTCTGGGCTGACGTCAAAAATTGCACCACTGGGTTTAATGTTAAATTTTGACGCCGACGTCAAAAACAACCGCGCGTCACCAATGTGAAAACTTTTGCGTGTGTGAACCCTGGCTTGTGAGACGCTGAGACCGGGACTCTACACACACATCTCCGCATCCCCGGACTAACGCAAAGGAGATAAGTTCCAACGAGGCTCCGAAGTTTCCTAATGACCCAAGTTTCTTCACGCAAAGCTCCCAAGGCTTCCCATGGCTAATCCTGTGTCTATCTGCGCACGACAATTAGTACGTGCTGACAGGGTGGGGATACTCGTCTTCGCGTGTTCTGCGGAAGGGACACTGGGTTTCGCAAGATCCACACGTTCCAGGGGCCTGGGTCCCCTGACTCCTGCCTGTACAATTGTAGGGGTTTCCACGTTGGTGACGCCGTCAAATATTTTTGACGCGCACGTCAACTTTTTTGACGGCGTCAAATAATGGTCAGGACCGTTTCTTGATGCCCACCAATTGACATTGACGTCAAAATTCTGCCGTCAGCGTCAACTTTCTTGACGCTGACAGCATCTACGTGAAAACCCCTTGTCTCCGCACATAAGTTTTGCGTTGCCATTCAAGGTGGTGTGACGTATTTCCTGGTTTGGGCTCCTGGTCAGCACCAGGGGATACTACGGTAGCCCGACCCTGCGTCTGCTGGAACTGGAATCTCTCCCCAAGACCCAAATTCATCACAACTGTGTGCAGGGCACAGATCCTCAGTTCGTGGTTGGACTCCCTTAATCTGTCAGAACTGAATGTGGCCCTTTGACCCTGGAACTGCTGGAGCCGAGTTTGGCCCTGGGCCCCTGATCCACCGCAGACCCTTGGCCTACTGGAATTGAGTCTGGTACCCAGATCGTAGATCCACGAGAGGTGACTCTGATGCCCACACCCAGAATGCATTGGAGCCCAGTGGTACATCCAGATCTTGGTGCCTGGATCTGTCAGACCCCAATCTGCTCCTTTGATCCCTGGATACTATTTGAGCATGGTTTTGTGCACGGACCCTGAATCTTCTGGAGATATAGTTTGGCGCATTGGCCCTGGATCCTCTGGAATTGCTGGTACCTGGAGCTCGAACCCTGGATTCTGCTGAAGCTGAGCCTGCATTGCTTCCCAGACCCTGCACCCAAGACAGCCACGTCTGGCACTCCAATCCTTGAACCATTGGAACCATGCACGTGTGAACTACCTCCAAAGTTTCCTATTTTCAGCCACGCATTTGCTGGATCCGCTTGAGCCTGAATGGAGAAAGGAATTTTGCGCGGAAATGGCGATCGCGTGACGACCTTTTTCAGCGCCCCCCGTGCCTGGAGGAACTTCGGCAAATTCCTGTTATATCAGCATCGGCCTCACACTGGGATCCGAGGAGTTTTGTTGTCATTTCTGGGTCAATAGCGTGCAGCTTTATAATTGAGGGACATGGGCCACGCTTCCTGGGAGTGGTTTCCATTGTTGTGCGAAGTCCCTTTGGGGCACGCACCTGGTGGCAGTGCGGTAAAGGCAGCCTGGGCCAGATGTCCCTGTCACATGACCCCCTGCCCCTGCCGCTTTGTCCCCCTCCCCCTGCATGGCTCTGCCCCCCCACAGCGTTGTCCCCCCTATGTGTGGTGTCTATATTATAAGGCAGAGCACCAGGAGCCTGGAAGGCCAGTTGACTACCAGAGTTCCCAGAGGCAAGATATGGTACTCAGGACTTGGCACTGCAGTTGCCTTGAGCACTGCTTCTTTTTCGTGTTTCTTATGGTGTTCAGACCGGAAGCAGCAAACCACGTGACTTCCTGTTGTTGGTTCAGGGTGTCAGAGAACTTGAACCTGACTCGAGCAGTTTGTGAAGAGTGCATGTCTCGAGAGTTTCTCTGCAGAACCCTCTTCTCTCACATTCCCCAAAACTCCGAGCGATCCAGCACACTCATAGTTGTGCTCTACTCACAGGGTCTTCCCTCCCACTTTGTTGTCGAGGTATTTGAATAGAAAGGCACGTGAGATGCAGATGAGCTCAGTTCGCGGTCCGTCCTGATCAGGCCCTCAGACGCAGGATCACGAGTCCAGACAGCAGCGTCTCAAGCCCTGCTCCCGCTGGAGACGCCGTGCGCTGCGGAGGTGCACGTGTCTCCATGGGGGGTTACACACAGGGCAAAGTCCGTCAGACGTGAGGCGAGAGGGGAGGTCCCTCCCAACAACAGAAATTAAAGAGGAAGGAACATTGAGCGATCGCGGCTTCATTCACAGTCGTGGGCCGGTGTAACAAAATGGTGTGAGACCCCAACATTTCAACTTCCACCTGAAAATGACCTTCTGCTTGAAGCTGTGAGTGGTGTAATAAAGGGGTGCCTGGCCTTTTCAAGTCAAACGTGGAATGGTCAAGCACCCGTGTCTTGCCACAGCTGACCCTGCATCTGACCCTGGATCTGTCCCTGAATCTGACCCTGGATCTGACCTTGGGTCTGACCCTGGATCTGACCCTGGATCTGACCTTGGATCTGACCCTGGATCTGAGACCCTGGATCTGACCCTGGATCTGACCCCGGATCTGACCCTGGACCCTCCCCTGGGTGTGACCCTGGATCTGACCCTGGATCTGACCCTTGATCTGACCGCCGCTGGTTTTCCCGTTTGATTCCCCACAAGATTGTCTCAACTTGTCCCTGGATCCGTCCACACTCGAAACACGGAGGGACCGTCTCTGCTGGTCCAGACGTCCAGACTGTGATTGGTACACGGATAGGGACGAACTGGGACACATCCAGCATTCACATGATTCATAAACGACAAGTGAAGGACAACGGCCCTCAGACCCATGACGATTCGCCTCAAACTGCTTGTTTTGGTCAGATGCTTGACGGAAGCCTGGAGATTCATATGAAGCAGAAATGAAAATTTTTGTTTAAGGGGGGACTTGTGTCTGCAGGACCAAGGCTGGCTGGTGCCGCCCCCCCCCCATCCCGCTCTTTTCGCATTTTGGTGCAAAACGAAGCTGAACCATTTCTCAAGTCTGGGACATTTCAGTTTGTTCGAAGTTGACTCAGGTCTGCCAGAGATACACCCACAAAGCAATTGTCATTCTGAACTTTTCAGCACTGCACTCAAAGAGGAGAAATCTGAACCAATTCACACAGTGTGGGGACCCCTGCCCCCTGCCCCCCCCCGGGAGGGAGAATGCTGCCCACCACAATTCCCACCACGGGAGAGTGCTGTCCCTGTCCCTTCCTTACGCAAGCGCCTGTACCTACAGTACCTACAGTACCTACAGTACCTACAGTATCTACAGTACCTACAGTATCTACAGTACCTACAGTATCTACAGTACCTACAGTATCTACAGTACCTACAGTACCTACAGTACCTACAGTATCTACAGTACCTACAGTACCTACAGTATCTACAGTACCTACAGTATCTACAGTACCTACAGTACCTACAGTATCTACAGTACCTACAGTATCTACAGTACCTACAGTATCTACAATGCGCATCAGACGGGAAGCCATGTCGAATCCGTGATGATACCGTCATTGGCTAACAGGATGTGACGTCATTTTGTGGAAGGCTTCTGCGTACTTTTCGCCAATCAGTGCCTTTTCTCAAGTTTCACAATAATATCCTCTGCTGAGCCTTTCAGCGCAACTTTTTCGCTCCGAACTTGAGCTTTCAAGAAGGTGAAGGCTTCATTGGGATGCTGCACGAAGACGCTAACTGTGACGGTGCATATGAAGATCTGGGTCGTGAGAAGGGGGGGACACGAGGAGGGCTCGGACCCCTGGCTTGAAGGGTAAAAACATGTCCACCTTATTGCACAAGACGCAGTGCCACAATCTGAAGGAACTGGAGGGGCGTGTCTCACGTGCGTCTTTCACTGTGTGATCATGGCACCTTTTTTTTGAGGGGGGGGGGTGGAGGGAAAGCATCTGGAGAGGGTCCGCACCCCTGGATTCGCCCCTCAACTCGACATTTCATCCCATGGGATCAAGATAGGGAATTTTGCTGCACAAATTTGGCGTGTGGGATGAAACAGGAAGAAGTGAGATCGGAGATTCTGATTGGCTGAGACAGCGTCTCTCATCTCGTCTCCACGGAGACTGAGTCCCGTGTTCATGGAATGAGTTGTGCAGTTGTACGGATTCTGTCTCTGTCGCGCGGAGGCAGAATCCAGGGACGTCACACTGGGTGCGTCACGCATATTGCGTCAACAGTGACGCAAGTTGTGACGCAAGTTGGCTGCGTCATGCGTCGCGTCCTTGCTCAGACAGAGACGATAGACTGAATCCAGGGTCAGCCTGTGACGCACGGGATTCGCTACGCGTCGCATCTTCCTTCAGGTCATTGGACGCGTTCGATTTGTGCGTGCGCCCAACCGAGTAAAAACCAAAGCTTTCCAAAGTTTAATCGGGTGTTCCCTTGCTGGTGCTGAATCTCCTTTCACGACAGAGATGCACCAAACCAGGGACAAAGTCGCCTTACTTCACCCTGCAACTTCCAGCCAGACGCACACCAGATACGTCTCGCACCACGTGCCCACGCACGTGAGACGTCCTGCGTCATTGCGCTGACAATCCCAACAGGCGCGTTCAGCTGCAAGCCCTGCGTCGTTGCTACAGAGTTCTGTCTGCAGTAAAGCGCTTTGGATGGGAAGTTTCAGTTTCAGTTTCCGTCATCCACGGAGAGTAAATTCCACTGACACTTTTTTGGACAGAAAGAAAAACAAGGTTGGAAGGTCAGTTTCACTTGTGAAGCAAAAGCCTCAAGTTCAGTTTGAGGGACGCCACCTTTTCACGACGGATTCCAAATGTGGAACCCAAACAAGGAGCAGAAACACTGAATGAAGGGACTTTGGTTCCGTCCTTAGCCCCTCCCATGGTGTCTGTTCAACGTGACATCTTTCATAAATTAGGTCGGCCTTTAATCTGAACTGCTACAGTAAGACTGCACACTTCCATTCTGACTGCTTACTTTTGAAGTTGCCCTGTTGTTCCCTATCTCAGCAACGGGGGCACCATGACCCTTGCCTCTGAAAGAACACAGAGACTCGTCATCCATGGGAAGCAGAGGAAGTGAACCTGTAGCGCGCCCGGTGGAGACGCAACTTGTGAACAAGAGGTCTGAAACATAAATTTCAATGGGACCCATCAACTGTTGGGTTCGGATTGCCGAGAAGTCAGCCGCTGCCCCCCACCCTCAGGCTGCAGCTTGGAGAAGTCTTCAGTTCCAGTTCTGTGCACTGCTGCAACCATGTGCGTCTTTTGTGTGTGAAATGGCTGACATATATTTTATTGGTTCTGTTCACACTGATGACAGGAAGAGTTTGGCTCCAAGAGTCAAAACCTGTTCTCAGCGCGGACACGGAACCTGTGTGAACAATAAGGGTTTTCACGTTGGTGACGCGCGCGTCAAAAAATTGACGGCCGCGTCAAAACGCTCCATTGGGCGTCATGTTGAATTTTGACGCGCGCGTCAAAAATTCTGACGCCGCCCAATCACGCGTCACCAACGTGAAAACCCCTATTGGTTCAAGGTGGGACACCAGGCGAGAACGAGACCGGCAATACCGCGTGAAGCAGATCACGTGTGCAGGGCCGCAAAACAAACGCTCACTGCATGGGGGAGTGGAATTACTTTTACCAGTTGTAAGTTCCAGAGGCATATTTGCGTGTGTCAAGCCAACGTTCGGTTCGTCGGATCCTGGCGGCCCCAGGTTGAAATGTTGAAGTTAGATTATTGATTCTCTAATTTTCTTTGCTGAAATTATGATCTTATACACGGACCACGCTTCACAACAAACGTGTTGCATGGAGAGAGCCTTGGTTTCTTCCAACAGTTCACATGGAAAAATAATCCAGGTTCATCGGAGGTCCTGAGTTTGTGATGGCGAAGCTTGGATGCCGATGAGCCGCGGTTCCCTGTGCACGCTCTTCGGTCGTCCGTGACTCCCGTCCGTCCGGTCTATTCGTACTCGAAGTCAGGCTGCGCGAAAGACAAAAGAAAGTGTTCTCAGAATAGCTGAATCAGAGCCGCTGCACTGGTCTCTACTCGCACAGGGTCCTGTCCCTGACCCTAGATCTCACCCCGTGGGGTCCCCGACTCAGCCCTGGATTCGTGCAAACAGCAGTTTCCATGACGCCATTTGTTGCTTGATCCAGGGCCCACCCAGAGTCAAGGAGACGGAACAGTAGTTTCAGATTTATCCTGTCAAAACTGGAGGGGGTTCTGCAGGGCTTTTCTTCAGTCTCAGTCCTCAGAGGTTTCCGTCCCTGCGTCTCGCACTCAACACTAACGCCTGCCAGCTGGGATTGGTCAGTTGCAACCAAGAACAGGATATGCACCTCCCATTGGGCAGACGTTGAAGTGTGCGTGGATACTGCGAGTTGTCGGGCAACATGGGAAGGGTTGACTGCAACCAATAATTCTCCCCTGATCTGAGCCTCTCCGCTCTCTTCCATTCTCTCTCTCTCTCTCTCTCTCTCTCTCTCTCTCTCTCTCTCTCTCTCTCTCTCTCTCCCTCTCTCTAACTGTCTCACTCTGCACCCATCGCAGTCCATCTCTGTCTCCCTCCCTCTGTCTCTGTTTTCCCTCTCCCTTTCTCTGCCTCTCCATCGCACACACGCACACACGCAAACACGCACACACGCACACACGCACACACGCACACACGCACACACGCACGCACGCACACACGCACGCACACACGCACACACGCACACACGCACACACGCACACACGCACACACGCACACACGCACACACGCACACACGCACACACACGCACACACACGCACACACGCGCACACTCACAGTGATTGCTCATACGACGCGCCTGTACACCGAGTTCAGAAGGGGGGGTTGTTTCCTCACCATGATGATGACGTGGTAGAACTTGTCGGCGACTCCGAACTGGTTGGCGGCGCGACACTGGAACTGCCCCGTGTCCAGCATGTCCGATATCTGCGGGAGACAGGGCGAAAGGGTCAGAGCAGGGTGCGGATCGAGAGGGCGGATCTCAGACTAAGATTCCAACAACAACCCCAGGAAAGATACGTGGGGCGGATTCAGGGGCAGATCCAGGGGGTCCATCGGTTGACCCAAGGGTGGGTACGCTGTGGAACCAGTGGAGGGACCCAGTCAGATTCAATTGGGATCCACTTCAAGTTTCCCAATCCAACCCTTTCTACGAGTACAAGCGCAAAATAGTCATTTATTCAAAGACCTGGTCCCCAGAAAAACAAACCGTCTGCTTTGACATGGGATTTGGTTCACTCCAGCACACTCCAACATTAGTTACCCCCAAAAGAACACCCCCCCCCCCCCATCTGTCAAACTTGTGAAAATTTCAAAGCTGAGACTGCATCACCCCGTGTCAGTTGCTTGGTGGTTTGAGACCACTTGACTCCCCTGGAACAAACTGTACCCATGGCCGTCTCAGCGCACTGACCATGATGTCGAGCGCGCCGTCCTCCCGGATGTGACGTCGGTAGTTGGACTGGACCCGGATGTCGTACTTGTACCACGTGATGTCCGGGTCGGGGTCCGCGTGCGCGACGCACGGCAGCTCGAACCGGTCGTTCTCGTCCTTGTACACCCTGCGAGACAGAAATAGAGCGGGTTTCACACAGGTGACGCGGCGTCAAATTTTTGACGCTGTTGTCAATTCTTTTTTTCACATTGAGGGAGCGCCAAACAGTTTGACACTGACACCATGTTGATCACTGTATTTCTTGTGACAGTTTTCACATTTGTTTTGATGCTGGAAATGAATTGCTGACTCATCAATTTTGCGGTTAACCCCACACCCACGTGAAAACTCTTTCAAACAAATCAGCTTCACGTTGACTCTGCTGTGCGTCAAGTTCTCAATAAATGGACATAAGCAGGCCAGCATTCCTATCGATTGTATTTGTGTTCGTCACTGGCTTCCAAAGACAGACGCAACGAATGAAGAACCTAGCGAGACACAAGCTGAGGGTCTCAGAGGCGTGTGTAAGGGTCACCAAGGTACGAGTCTCCCTCCAAACAAGATGTGAGGCGCGTTTGGACACGTGCAGCTTCAGTCGTTTCACAATTCCAACCAAAAATTGCACCCTCCCTGCCCCCCCCCCCTGCGAAAAAAACTGCAGGACCCACCCCTTGTTCGAAGTGTGTGTTCCCCACCAGGGGGTCCTCACCAGCTCACCAGATGTGCTGCTCCCCCTCGATCCAGGGTCGGCGCCGCCCGTGGTCGGGTTTGTGCGCGATGAAGCGAGCGTGGGTAGGGGGCGCCACGGCTGAAACACGTGACCAAGATACAGCGTGGGCTGGGGGTGGCGCCACTGGAAAGGTTGCACGGTAGCAGTGGAGTTTTGAACTTGCGTTCGTTCGTGTGTGTGTGTGTGTGTGTGTGTGTGTGTGGCCGTGTCTGTCCGTCTGTCTGTCTGTCTGTCCGTGCACGCATGCGTGTGTACATGCGCGTGTTATGTGTCTGATCCGTGCGTGTGTGTGTGTGTGTTCCTGCGTGTGTGTGTGTGATCTGTGTGAAGGAAAAATTCCCTTCAAATTCGTTTCACACTACATGCCCCCCCCACCTGTTCTCAACAGCTTCACAACACGATCCATGCAATCGAACAGTCCCAAACTCACCTGCAAAAAGGACGAGAGTCGCGCACACGATGTGTGCGATCTCCATGGCGTGTTGAAGATTGTGTGCGTCCTTCAACTCAACCCTTGTTTTTCTCACGCTTTGCCCCCAGCTGCGACGCTGTCCTGAATTCCGCTGGTTTGATTGACAGCGCTGAGGGCAGAAAACAGGAAACGGCGTGTCAGGTCAACCCGACCACAATAGGCCTTTGAAACCTCAGAGGTTCAACCTCATCATGCAGAAAAATGCGCAGTAGAAAGGTGCAAATATTTACTTTTCAAGCAAAATTTTTTGACAGGTCAAAAGTCAGGATTGAACCCCAGAACTGCTGCAGGACCAATCGTGGTCAAAGGTGGAAAAATGGGAGGATCTTGGTTGTTCCCCTGCAGGATACTGAACCAGCCGCAACAACTATGTTTGTTTGTTTGGGTTTCAATGTTGGTGCAAAGACTCACCGTGGCTTCTGCTTCTCAAGACAGACAGACAGACAGACAGACAGACAGTCACACACACACACACACACACACACACACACACACACAGATGTGCAGATGTAGGTTGAACCAGCTCAGCCTGAGCGTGCAGCAGATGATGAATTGTGGTTTCAGGCCCATGAACGAGTATCTGCTCACACACATACACTCACACACACACACACACACACACACACACACACACACACACACCATGAAAGTCTCGATGCGATGCTTACTCCTTGGACCGCAGGAGCGCACATGCAGGCTCCTGGTGCCATCACTGCAGAACCCGTCCACAGACGGACGAGAACACGCCTGTCCACCGGGTACACGTCAAGGTTCTCCAAACAAACAAACGGGTTCCCGTTGTATCGGGTCCAGATGTGTCAACAAGTCTGAGGGTGACAAGAGACGTGGAGGGGCGCGGGGATGTGTTGTGTTGGGTCAGTCCAGGGGCGGATCCAGGGTCAGGGGTCCAGGGTCAGGGATCAAGGGTCAGGGATCAGGGTCTGGTCCAGTTCGAGGGTCTGGTCAGTGGGAGGGCGATCCTTGCGGGAAACAATCTTAAGTTTGAAAATTTGATGCGCAAAACTGATCATCTAGAGCTCTGGGACTCCAGCGGTGTGCTGCTGGCGCTGGACCCTTCACGGACGGTTTCTTGAATGTCGCAACTTCTTGCCACAGCGTTATGCTTCACCTTCCAGGCACTTCACCTCCCATTCCCATGCATTGGCTGGTTCCCTCCAGATGGTCAGGTCTGGTTCCTCCCACCTTCAAATACCCCGAATAATTTCTCTGTGGCCACAGTGATTGCTTTGAGTGTCTTGGCGCATGCGTGTGTGTGTGTGTGTGTGTGTGTGTGTGTTAGTGGTGCGCCTGTACCTGTGTGTACGTGTGCCTCTGTATGTGTGTGTGTGTGTGTTGTCTGCTTCTGTGTGTTTGTGTGTGTGCCTCTGTGTGTGCACATGTGTATGTGTGTGCCTCTGTGTGTGTGTGTGCCTCTGTGTGTGTGTGCCTCTGTGTGTGTATGGGTGTGTGTTGTGTTGTGTGTGTGTGTGTGTGTGTGCGTGTGCCCCGATGCGTTCATCACCCGCGATTTCCACAGAGAACGCGCTTCGCAATGTCCGTCCCCGAAATCCATGGCCCTCACGTGCGTCTTTCTTTTTCTCAAACATGAGCTACGACGAACTCAAAAAAGGACAGCGAACTTTGTTTTTGAGTGCGATCACACTCCGAATGTTTTAGCGCCATCGCGGTTGAGAGAGTAACTCCATAATGTGTTTGTGATCAATCTTATATCAACACCACAAAAGCCGCATTGCCGCGCACGCGCAAATACACATAACTCTGATGCATCAATCTGCCCGGTTCCATTGTGCGTATTTCTGCCACAATCAGAGCAGTACAGGTGTGTCTGCTTTTTCTGACACATTCTCAAATTGTTGCTGCAGCCTGGGTGAGGAAGAACCAGTTTCTGCAACGCTGAGTGAACCAAAAATTGGTCAGTAGATTGTGTTTTCCGTCGCGCAAAACGCGACTTGTGTTGTCAGTCTGTGTCTGTCTGCAATGCTGTGACCCAGTGTGACCTCACCCCCCCCCCCTTTCACCTTTCATACAGAGAAATTTCACTGAGACTCCGCAGTGCTTGCTCAGTTTGTATTTGTCAGCTCAAGGGGCAATATCTCTCAGGACCAAGCATCAAGCATTGTGTACGAGATTCTGGAGCATCAGATGGGACTTCAAAATTTTTAGGCCTCTCCCCCCCCCCTTCCTGTGTATGCAAAATGGACTCAGGCTGCAGACCAAAAGTTGGACAAATAAAATTTTGGGTAGGAGTGACGCCTCTTCCCCCCCCCCCCTGAATGCAAAATTGGACTCAGGCTCTGGAGCAAAAGTTGGATGTAAAACCTTTTGGGCCCTTGTAAGCCCCCCCCACCTCTATCAGGAAATTTCATGAAAAATACAGATCTGACCTGAATTGTTATTTAAATTTTTTAGGTTTTTTGACCTCAGGTGTGGACTTTGAAATTTTTTGCGCTGGAGCCCTCTCCTTGCCCACCCCCCAATGGGTGAAATTGGGACTCAGGCTCGAGGCTCAGTTGGAGTATGGCAGCCGAGGAGGCTGCATCTCATGGGTGGACACACGACAAATGCCCTGCAATGCATCCTCGTTGTTGTTGAATTCTGAAGCCAAATCGAGCAGGGTCACAGACGTTGTCTGCACAGGGTGCGGGGACCTGTCCTGTACGTGTCTCGAATCCGTGTGTTCAGGTGAAATTACACACACAGTTCGTGCACCCGAATAGACTACACACGCGTGTGGATGTAAATGATTTTGCGCCCAAGGAACCAAGACACACCGCCTAAATTTTTTTGGGCAAAGTTGGACTTGGGCAAGTGAAAGGAGCAATGTGTTTTCCACTCAAAACAAACGGTTTTTGGATATTTTTCGTTGTGTGCGGCCTCACTGTTCACAGGTAAGGCGTCTTGCTCTTGTGCCAAAAGACAGAACCACCAACAGTGAGAGATAGAGAGAAACAGGGAGACACAGAGAGAAGAAGCACATGTACAGAGGGACTAAACGAAAGGGAAACAAAAACAAAGACGAAGAGAGAGACAAAAACGGACAGGGATGCAGAGAGAGACAGAGATGGAGGCAGAAACTTAGACGGGGAGAGAGGCTGAAGAGATGGAGTCAGAAAGCAATGGATGTTTACTTCATGTAGTCCAACACACGCCAAGTCCAACACAACTCAGGAAAGAAGGGAGCAACACGAAGTGCTGATCCATTTTTGTCTCTCTCTCCCTCTCTCACTCACTCTCTCTCCTTCCCCCCTCTCTCTCTCACTCTCTCTCACTCTCACTCTCTCTCCCTCCTCTTCCCCCTCTCTCTCTCTTTCTCTCTCACTCTCTCACTTTCTCACTCTCTCTCCCTCCCCTTCCCCTCTCTATCTCTCACTCTCTCTCTCTGTCTCTGTCTCACTCCCTCTCCCTCCCCCTCCTCTCTCTCTCTGTCTCTCTCTCTGTCTCTGTCTCACTCTCTCTCCCTCCCCCCCTCTCTCTCTCTCTCTTGCTCTCTCTCTCACTCTCTCTCCCTCCCTCTCTCTCACTCTCTCT
>JAAUXT010083703.1_pt1 | contig 14399 bp, 16 predicted proteins | sample 7278171 | NCBI WGS metagenome assembly JAAUXT01 (sample SAMN14350112, study PRJNA611818) | marine sediment metagenome | isolation source: surface marine sediment (1.8m) | place: French Polynesia: Moorea | collected 2018-08 | reverse complement strand
TGACGCTCAGCATCAGAATCTGGACAGAAGTGCGCCACTATCAAAATTATCCTAGTCAAGGCACCCCCAATTTGCAGGTTATTCACGGCCCCAGCAGAAAACCTTCGCAAGTGTAACTCCGCCCCAGGTACGGGCTGACAAATCCCGCGGATCGTGACAATGAAGACGACGCGCGGTGATGGAAAATCTGGAGAATCAAGGAGGGGGGAACGTGGGCCTCGGGACCCTTGAATCCGCGGGGTCTCGGTGCTGCGGATTCAATATCGGAGCGATGGAAAAGGCCCGCGCTTGTTGAGTACATAGTGGAGTTTGCTCTTGTGTCATGGAACGTGCTCGTTACAATGGAACCGACCGGAGAAGCGAGGGACCACTGGTGTGGGAATAGAGTGATCAAACGTGGGTGCATCTGCTCGAGGAAAAATAGCGCTGAGCATGTACTCGTAACATGTTGCTGCGGTGAGTTTTCGCCGTGGCGCCTCAGGCGATCTGCATCTTGTCTGCAATGGTAAAAAGGATCTACTGCACCTTTTCAAGCCCATCCACTTCTCGACCACTTGGAATAATGTTGTTCGTTTCAGAATTTGCTGCACGAGCTGGACCAAAAGCAAACTTGCCCTTCTCAAATGCTCGTATGTCCGTGCCGGAAGACCGTCTTTGTGTTCAGGATCAAGATCGCTGAACCTGCATTTTGTCACAGGACTCTGGGAGCTCTGTCCTTTCGTGTTTGCGTGGGGAGGTGCAATGAGTGTCTTGCTCCGCCCCCGTATCTTGGGCATCAGCTGTGAGACTATCAGTTTTTGTCGCCGATCTTAGGCGCAAGTGAATACATTGGTCCAGATGTGTCCAGATCTCTGCGTGCATAAAGCTGCCGCGGAGATCTGTGGAGAGATCTCGACCGCACTCTGGAGACTTTCTCCCATTACGGAGACACACAAATGTGTGAAGAACAAAGCTGACGCAAAGCCAGTGTCACTGGCGTACTGCAAATGGAGCGAAGTGCTCCTTCTTGCTTGCAGGTCGAAGTTCTTTCCATCTCATTTTCAAATTGGGTGTTTGACAACCTGTACAAGGCGTTGTCACACCGGGCTGTGTTTGACTGTTTGTACAAGAGTACTATTTCCCTGGCACAGCGCAGGTCCCCTTGTGGCAAGCACCGCAAGCCGGACATGACACGAACCAAAATGAGGTTTGGCACAGCCACGCTAACAACCCTGGCTGGCCCTCATATGTTCGTTTTGTGTCACGATTACAAGACAGCAGTTGTCTCCAAACTCCGCCCTGAGGGCCAGATCAACTGTTGTTGCTTCACCTTGTTGGACTTCCTCGGTCGGTCTGATCAAGCCACCAAAGAAAGCACTGACATCCGACCAAGTCATTCGGAATGTTGCTCGCAGTGGACATGGACGAGTCAGTAGACTTCCTACCGTCAGCTTGGTCTCACTCTCAAGAGCGCAACGAGGGTATCCCCACGTTCTCTTGCAGATATATTATTATTTTTGTGGACGGCAAATTGAAATTATCAGCGCTGCGTACAAGGAGAAGTTATCAGTACACGGACAAGCACTTGCTGTTGGCTGCAGTGCTCTGTTTTTTGTTGTTTTTTTGCACAAACTCTCGCAATTACAAAAAAAATCAAATTCATGCAGGCAGTAACACCAATTGTCAGTGCCGGAGAGGTTTGCGTTTGACAGCCCTGTTTTTGTCGGACGATTCAGAATTTAGGGTTGTGGGGCATCACGAAACGTTTCTTCAGAAATCACGCAGACATTTTCTGATGGGAACTGCATGACATTCATCGGTTTAGCACCAGAACGTGTGGTCGGAATTGAGGATCTGCAGGAAGTGTGAGGATCAATGATTCGCGGAGCTGCGTCTGTCAGATCTCCAATCCATGAATCAGAAGCAACTCTGAAAAATCTCGCTTTCAACACATCTCACGGACAAAAACATTTTCCGTGCAAGCATCACATTCGTACAGCAAAAGAATTGTCTGGGACAGTTTCAAAGTCTCCCAATCCATTCCCAGCTCAACTGCACTGAGGCTGACACGAACACTCGTCCTTGTTTTGTCAGTGTACGACTTGCACCTGTTGAACGATTGTCTTTCGGCAGACTTTCCTGAGCCTGTTGTCAAACATGCCTTGAGATGGCTGCGCGCACACCTGAGAGTGTACGACGTGGACGTGACTCGAGACGGGGATTCCCGCTCACTTATCAGTTCCCCTCCACAGCAGGAAGTCCGGGCCGCGTCGCCCCGTCCAGTCAATCGGGACCTGCAGCACCATCCTCGCAGCAAGCACGACAGAAACAACGCTGAGGCGGAACTGCTTGACATGGGGGTTATTTTGACATTAAAAAACTTCTGAAGGCTCCTGCAGGCTGAAATGCCGACTGAGTAGCACGGCGGCACCACGGTTGTCACACGCTTTCTTAATGTCTGAAAAATCACCCCTGTCCCATGTGGGCACAATGTTTTGCCTTCTCTTGCACAAAAATTTGGAAAAAAGACGTGCACCGGTCTGGCCTTGCTGATAACCGCCCCCTCCAGCAAGTCGTGGTTCTCTCGCGGATTGAACATTGAATCAGTGGGGCTGCTGTCCGAGACGGACTCGTCCTGCATCTCCGCCTCCCGCTGCACGGACGTCGCTGCGTCCCGGACTGGTGCAGCCGCGCAGGCTCCACGTCTTTTGGCATTCATTCCTCAAATGTAATTCTCCGCACGTGAGTGTTTGGCAACAGGAAATACTGGGAAAACCCAGAGCTTTCTCCCAAATTACTCAAATTCGTTTTCTCTGTCAGATGACAAGAGATTACAGTTTCCACTCCTGCATGCGACAACACGAAATAGAGCAGGATCTCTCATCGAAATCAATGTTGATAATGGGTGAAGAAAAAGCAGACTCCGAGTGAAGGACAAATCCCCTTTTGCTTGTTGTGCTCAAACCAATCTCAACTCCACATAATTATATCCAATGCGCACGTGGAAAAATGTATTTTTTTCGAACTACAGAGTTTCCTCACATTCAGTGCGAAAATTGTGGCCGCTGCAGCTTTTTTTCCAATTTCAAAGAATTTTGTCCCCTGTCAAAGGCTCCTCTTGAAACAAAACAGCTATTGTTGAAACAACACCACACAGTCGGCAGAGAAACTTGAGCAGAGGCAGAAATCATCCTGTTGGTTGGAGCCTGTCAGTGAGACCCGAGTCCCCAGACCGTGGGCACAGGGTCTGCCCGAGTGACCTGGTTCTCTTCCCTGGTTCATCCGCCCTTGGTCTACATTACGTTCCGCAACGGCATCCGCTGCTTTCTTCTGACTTGTCAACTGCGCAGTGAGAACATCAGCACCTCAAAAAAGCTCTGAAAACTTGGTTCAATCGTACAGTAATTTCCCCGAGTCTGAGTTGCTTCAAACAACGAACTCGAAGGGCCTTCTCTTTGCTTGTCTTTGTTGGCCCTTTTGGTGAATGGACCTGTGACCTGCTGGACGTCTCTCGCTTTGGAAAATGTCCACCGCCGTCAGAGACCTGCAGCCTCACTCAGAGTGGCACATGTTTTCTCCCCAGAATCAAACTTGTATGAACGCAGGTACACTGCAGCACCAAACTCCAATCCTCACAGGGCGGCCGCTGCGCCCGCAGGAAAAGTGGCAATTTCAGGCTACGAAGTGAAAGCACCTAATGCCTACAGTGGTCAAGATATCCCACTACGAGCTGCCTTTATACGGGAATTACTTGGAGTGGCAAAGTCTCTGTGGGCGAGGGTAAACTCGGTCAGAGCTGTAAGGAGGAGTGTGGAATGCCAGCGGAAATGTTTTGTCCCCAGAGTGGAGGTTGAATAGCCTGATGTTGGTCGGATTGGAGTGGTGCGGGGCAATTTACGGCACAATTCCGCACATTAGCCTCAAGAGGAAACATGCCTCTTTTCTTGCGAAAGGTGGCCTTTGTGTGAATGAGGCACGATCAGTCGATCAGTCTTTGTTTTGGTGGTGTCAGCGTCTTCCGAACAAAGCAAAAGCCGTTGTTTGGGGCTTTTTTGAGACCAGCAAACTGAATGAAATATCACTACATGCATGAACCACCTTGTCTTCGGTGTCAAAACCGTCGGAAAAGTTGGTCTGTGGATGCAAACAGGATGTTGGTTGATCAAGAACCACAAAGGGCAGGCCTGGGACGATCGTCCACCACATCCATCAATGAATGTTCGTTCATCTCCGTGAAAGAAGGCACAGCCAACATCGAGCCTCTTGTTTATATTTTACGAGTTTGTGCCTTACAAAACAACAAAATCTTCAACATCAATATCGTGTATAGCTTCTGTCAGAGATCAATTTCGTGAGTGAGCACAAGTCTGGTTCCCTCGTGCAGCTCCCGAGTGGGAGTCCGCTGCGCGGAGCCCACGCAGTGACAGACCCGCAGGCGTTTCTGGCAAAAGGCATGCATGGGCACCCGGGCGAACGACTACCTTCATCGACAACTCACTGCTGAATGTCGACGAAAGTCTGGTAAACATGTTTTTCTGCTAATCCGGGCTTTGGATCCAGTCGACGTGAAGTCATTACCCACCAAGGGAGAAACGGACAAAACAGGGTTGCAAAGTGGGTTTGATTCCGCAAACATTGAACTCGAACAACTTGCCTGTTGATCAAGGATTTGAACCTGCCTGTGTATGAGGCCTCAGAAATCGCCAACAAGGGAGCTGATAAGTTGACCAGAATAAATGTTTGATCCTGAACTGACAGCCAGACAGGACCAAGCAACAAACAGTCTTCGGGTGTTGTGGCAAGACCTCGTCTTGTCTGCAACTGTTCGCAAAATGTGTCATTTAGGTGATGGTTGGACAGAAAAGGCACAAAACTGAAGACGTTTCTTTAGTTTCTGCGAACTCCAGTCACACTACAATTGTTCCTATGAGCACTTGTGAAGTGTGACCACAGTCTCCTTGACAGACACAACGGAGACCTGAGCGTCCGACTCTCACCCACTGTGGTAAAAGAAGTTCAGGTCGTCCCTGCATGAGACAACTGTAGACGGGGTGGCCCTCTGTGAAACAAGTTTTGGATCCGTCTGTGAGGACATCGGTGCTCGGAGAATTATGGACCTGGTGATGGGTTGAAAATTGCTGTTGGAGTTGAGGGAGCCCAGCCTGGGGCCCCGCTGTAATCTTTCACAAATTGGTGTGGCATCGTTTACCCGACATCGCGTCCTGTTTGACTGCGGCTGCCACAAGATTTGTAGTTCACTCTCAGCAGACAAGCGATCACCAGAGAACATTCTCCGATTGGAAAAACAACCAGCTGAATGCATTTCTGCAAAACTAAACTTCTGAAGAACAATTGAAATGGGGTCCAACAGAGGAAGTGAAACCACAACCTTCATACAGACGCCAACAGAGCCAGCACTGTGACTTGGTGTGTTGGCCAAACAAGCAGGGGAATTCTGAAGCAGTGACCAAGCGCTTCAAACGAAGATGACAAGATGCGCAAACCTGGCGTGGCGAGTCTCACACTGAACTTGTGTTGATTCAGACGCCTGCAAGCGTGCGGTCGAGCCACAGGTGGGGCAGCAGCCTGAGCCTCTCTCACGGTGGTGAAGCACACTGTGACAAACACTGGCCTTGGTTCGCAACGAATCTGCTCATGACACAGGTTGCAGTTGTTGGGCGCTGCAGCATGTCTCCCAATCTCACAAGGAGCAGGCCACAGTCAGTCAGGCCACATGCATCCCTCCATCCAAATGGGTGCAAGCAAAAAATGGGTTGTGCTTGTGTGCGGTACGAATCCTTACGGTTTCCCTTGCCTCATTGCCGACCTCACAAAATATTTGAACCCTTCAAGTTTCACCACGGTCATTTTGTCCCTGTGATAAACACAGAGCTCGGACCGGTCCCGTTCTCACTGGTGTTAACTCATTTCAACTTGTTCGGATTCTGGGCCCAGATGTTCGGCTCCGGTCCGGGCGATTCTAACGATCTCCTGCAGTGACAGCAGGCCAGATGGTCCAACCTCTAATTGCAAGCTAAAGTGTTCCAAAACAAACTTTGCTCGGCAACATCGCCCTTGCAGCAGGGGACGGAAGCACTGTCCGTCCACATGAAATGGGACTGCGTCTGCACCGCAGTGAAATCGACCAACACGCGTTCTCCGTTGTGCAGATGTGCAGCCCTCTGTTCTTCTCAACAGACGTCGGTGTGAACATCGTCCTCGTACGTACACACCAAGGACGACGTCATGAGGACGCCAGTACATCACGATCAGCTCGGACCTGCAGCATCCGCTGATCGGATCCAATTCATTTGAAGCCTTGATGAATGGTTTCGAGGCTCAGTTCCCGTTCACATTTCAACTTGAGCAAAGTGAGTGGACTGAACCCTCACCGTGCCAGGATGGGAGTTTGTGTTGAAGGAGGCGGAGCTTCATTCATTGTAGCTTTGACATTCTGGGTGGAGCTGTTCACATCTTTCGACACGGGTGCTTCTCGCACTCCAAATTATACGAGCGCGATATTCACACAGGAACCTGGTCCCCAACATACCAGCGAGCTCTGCAGACCTGCAAATGCACGTTCTTCACTTTTTACCACAGGGAAGCAATGAAGGTGATGTGTCGCAGATTTCCACTGCGGGCATCTCGGTGCAAAAAGCTTATTGCCGGAACGTGCGCAGCGGTGCCAGCTTCTGTATCTACGTTTCTCAGCTCAATTGCGCGGCTCGATGGATCCAGATTTAAACGTTGATGGGTTCCTGCCCTCAACGATCCGGTTTAGTGTGCACAACTGAACAAAATAATTTGCTGATGTTTCTGCTGAAGCACAAAAGTGACGCGTCAGCAAAACGCGAGGTTTGGAGGGCGAAACATATTTGCGAGGCTCGGGCTTCTCTCCCGTGGCCGGTGAGCACTGCATCCGCCCCCGAGTGGCAGGTTGTATTGAGAGGGGCGCCCCAACTCCCTAATGGAAGCCTGAACTCCCTAATGAAAATGGGAAATTTATTAAGATTGATTTGTGAATGGGGACGACGGAAGTGGAAGTGGCGGCGCGCCCAACACACTGAGACATCCACAAGTGATGAAATGGAACGAAAGTATCAATGCGTTTGTCCGGACAGCTTGTGGCGGTCAGTTGTTAACAGGGCCCTCCATCACTGGAAACAGGTGCAGAACACAGGGCAACTTTGTCGTGGACGAAGGCGTTGTTTCAGCGTCTTCACCACAAGGAAACAGCACGATCTGTGGCTCTCTCTTCCTACGAAAAAAGCACTGAATCGTTTGAAGTTGGATTCCAGTCGGGACCAGGCTTGGCTCGCCACCTCGAGAGCTTTCCCAATTTTCGTTTCGTTGGATAATCTGGTCGCTGAGTCTCAACAATGATATGGTTTGTTGGTTTGAGTTACGAGGGCCGTCGTTTATGATTCCGCTCGGGTCAGATTCCGGGTCCGGTGTGTCAATTGACCCTGTGGCCTTTTGAGGAAGGGCAAGAGCCATGCTTTGTCTTCACCAAGAGCCCAATCTTCCAATCCCTGTCCATCACTAAGATGACCTTGATGACCCTTAGAATTGAGGTCGACTGCCGCAACCGTGACAGCCTTCCCAGCAAGTTGTGAGTATGGATGCCAAGTTGTTCTTATGGATTTCAATGTTGGTTTAAACTGTTTCTTTGTGTTCTGGACTTGTGTTTGTTTGTGCATGATGGAAGGACGTCAAGAGCAACGTGTTGCGCTCAAATTTCTGGTGCAGTCTGGTTCCCCACCATTGAATGTTGGAGATCTTTGTCACAAGTGTTTGGCCCTGACACCATGTCAAAAAGTCAAGTGAGAGTGTGGAGCAAACGATTTCTGTCCGGGGAAACAAGCGTGAAGGACAAACCAAAGTTCGGACGTCCCAGGAGTCAAGGGACTGAGGCAAACAAGTCCAAAATCGAGGCTGGTGCAACAAGACAGTCGGAGGAGTGTCCGAAATTTGGCAGATCAGACAGGCATGAAGAAGGACGTTGTCTGGAAGATTTTGAAGCAGGACTTGAAGAAGACCAAAAAATCCGCACAATTCATCCCCCATCTGTTGACACAAGAACAAAAGGACTTCTGCAAGAGAATCTGCGAGGAGAATCTGTCACTCATCAGACAAGACCACAGGGAGATGTTGGCTAAAATTGTGACTGGAGATGAGACTTGGATAGCCACATTTGAGCCTGAGACTAAACGCCAGTCTGCTGCCTGGGTGGGAGTGGGAGAGCTCCCCCCCCCAAAAGGCTGTGCGCCTGTGGGCACAGACCAAGACCATGTGCACGGTGTTCTTCGATTTTCAAGGTGTCATCCACTGTGAATTCTTGGAGAGAAATGAGACAATTGATTCTGACTGCTACATTTCCACTCTGGGTCGCTTGAAGGAACAAATCAGGTGCAAGAGACCATTCCTGTGGGAGAAGGACGAAGAAGGGAACTGCAGCTTTCTCCTGCATCAAGACAACGCACCTGTCCACACCTCAGTGCCAACCTTGGCCAAGTTCGGAGAGTGGGGAATCAACCTCCTGGCTCATCCTCCCTACTCTCTGGACTTGGCTCCCTGTGACTTCCATTTGTTCCCCAAATTAAAGGAACAGTTGTGAGGGAGACGCTTCAGAAATGTTGCAGAGGTCCAAGAGGAAACCAGGCATGTGTTGAAGTCCTTCCCAATGGAGTTCTACCAGGATGGCATAGCAGAGATGGTGACAAGGTGGAAGAAGTGTTGTGCAGTGGATGGAGACTATTTTGAGGGCAGACACATCCATGTGGAACCAGAAGAAGTGTCCCCTTCCGAGGAATCCAGTGAGGAGGACTGACCGGACTGGCGTGCATTCTGACATCATGTTGTCACAGTTTCAGAAGCTTTTGTTGTTTTATTGCAACTTTGAAAACCTGTTTTAGGCCTGTTGGCATGTGCTGGCATGTTATTTGTTGGCATGTATTTCGTTATTAAAGTTTTGGCATTTTTAGAAATTATTTGTCTCTTATGTACCCATTCCGAGTGGCGACATGATCGACAGGCCGAGCGGAATCATAAACGACGGCCCTCGTAATTGCAGAGAACAACGACACAGCGACTTGCGGGTGCAGTATCTCTTGAAAATATCCTGCATACGCGATTGTGGAAAAACTGAAGACGAAACCCAGATGACACAAAGCCATGCACAGTTTATGGACACGCAGGGGTGGGTCGTCTGGGCCAGCTGGCTGTCAATCCCTTGATGAAATAACTACGTTCGCTTCAGAATCATGGCTGGTTTGCTGGGCCGCTGAATTCGTGATGCGCATCTCAATATTTGAATTGGTTTTGAGCCTATTTATCATGGATTCTGCTGGGTCTCATGACGCGCACAAACCCCAGCAGTAGGGATCGCGCAATGCTCACAGACCTGATCCAACAATTCACCAGAGAGGACACTGCAAATTGCCGCCACTCCTGTGATGAGTCTTGTCAGGACGAGTGAAGTTTCTGCAAAAACTTTTGCAAGCAGACCTTTCCCAGCTGGACAAACAATAGATTCCGAAAGTCTTAACCACAGTCTTACTGTGCGTCTGGATGAAACACCCTCAATCTGAATTGACACTCAAACCCTGAACGCGCAACTCCTGAACAAGAGTGCGTTACCTAAGAGTTTCAAATACTGTAACTCACTCGTTTGTCTACCACCTGGCCACACTACCACCGCAAACGTACAAATCTGTGAAAAGTGCTCTTTCACCACAGTGAGATCAAACATATTGGCTCCACATAGTTGTGCGAATGGTTCCGCTGTCGGACAAAGCGACCTCGGCTCGTCCCGCAGCGCTATGGCGCGCCCTGGTGGCCGAACCGCCTCGTTGCTGGGACGGGCATAATTAGCCCGGGGTGAGACAGCGGGTTCAAACTCGTATCCTGCTGAACCCGCTAATTTCTGCCAGTCACCACACAGACCTGCGATCCGAGGTGCGGAAGCCTGTAAATCTGTGAGATGGATGTGTTGAGTGCTTTTTGGCGGCACGAGCTGTAATATTGCTGCTCCCAGGCCGCGACCCCCGAGTCTAATCGTCCGTTCTGCACTCAAACTGCCCGACGGTCTCCAGCGCCGTCCTCGCTTCACCGACTGCGCCGTGTCGTTGCTTGAATGAAAACAAAGCATGTGGGAACATTGATGTCTGGGAACAGTGCGCCACAGCGAGCTTTTTGCATTTCGATGCCAAGGGTTCCAGCAAGTTTGGAGAAGGCAAAAATCATTTTCCCTCTATTGTTTGTTCAGCCTGATTGCATCCATCTCACACTGCTTGGACGGCACTGCGGTTCTCATGCAAGGTCTGTCCCACACACTGTAGACCGGCATCTCCCCTTTCACGGACAGGCCACACGTCTTCATGAAGATAACATGTCAGGCTGGAGGATGTGTTTTCATGCAGTCTAACTCAGTGTGCTCGAATTTTGGTGAGCCTCGGAATCTCCTGGAGCAGCACCACGTGTTGTGTCGGACGGAGGCAAACTCGCTGCCTTCAGAGGGACTCGGGCTCTTTACCCCCTGCACTCAATCCTGACGGGTGTGCTCTCTCTTACCTTCCAATTGATGCTTTCTTTGTGAGAAAATGAAGATACAGGAGGTACGAAAAGTTTTCCTGAATCTGTGTAGCGCACCCCTCACGGGGAGCTGGACAAGGGAACACGAAGGCTGCGTGATGAGCAAGGGCCTGAGTCAGAAATGTCACCACAGAGCCGATCACACCAGCAGCACGCAGACACTGCGACTGCGGAAAGACATCTGGACAAGGACCAGACACGTGAACATGTGTCTCTGTGTCCCTTCAGAGCTATATCTCGAAGAAATACAGAGACAATGATGTCAGACGGCCCCAATAACGAAAAGCTATTTCCCTCTAAAATCAATAAAGACTTATGCCAGTCCATATTGTCTATTTGCAGATTCACTCTGTCCACAATCATGGGGCAATAAAGCCAATGGACAGCCGACTCAGAAGCTGATTCCCCCGCTATTATCTACCAATCACTCACTGTGTCCACAAATCTTCCTCCCTTCAGGCTCCACATGTGAACACTGCAGGCAGGCTTTCTGAACCCGATTTGTGGATCCAGAATCGCATTGGTGGAAACAGGTTTCCCTCAAGATGAGAAACCAGTTCTGCCCTTTCGCAAAATCTGTTTCCCATCCACGGCTTACTTCTGTGTGGGCTCGAAGGAGGTTTCAGGTCCGATTCGTTGTTTTGAATCTGACCGTTTGAGTTTTTTCGTGCCACTCTGACCTCTCTTCGTGCTTCTCTGTTTGAAGTTTCAGTCACCAATCAGGGCCAGTGTTCACCTGTGAAGGCATTCCGAGGAAAATGATGGAACCAAAAATTCTGACACACGTCATTTTCTGTGCAAAACGCCTTTCCACCCAACGGCCATGCTTCTGAACACAAGCACATATTTGGAAAAATTAGCGTCCCTTGTTTTGTGTCGCCTGAATTCAGGATCTGAATCTCGGTGTGCTCCGGAGCTGGAGCTGGCAGATGCCACTGCGGGACACGCGGACCTTGGCGTCCGCTTGTGAAGGGCACGGCAGACGCATCCATCACGCGGCGTCTGGCAACTTCATAATAGGATGGAGATCTATCAGCGCTCTTTGCGTGGCGGATTCAACTGACAACCCGGGTCTTGGGACACCGGCGCTTGACAAAGTTGCACTTCCTCGCCCATATTCCTGCCCATCTGCCAACCCTGCAGACATTCATCCTCGTTTCCAATTGAACTGGTCGGAAGTATTCAAAGAATATTTCACACTGAGCAAATCTTTGAACCGTTGACGTCAGATTTGGAACCCTGAGTACTTCTGGAGTACTCATTCCCATGACAACCAATTTCAGTCCGAGATTGCGCCCGGACGTCAAGGAGGCTCTCTCTGAAGACCGGAGGGTCTCTCCTCACCGCTGAGAAGTGGGCCCTTCAGGAAATGACCGGAATATGAGACAGATGAAATTGCTTCTTCGTGTGAGTGCAGGGTTTTGGTTGCTGTCGTGGGTCAAAAGGCTCCAGCGATCCAGGCGTGGAGTCGTTTTGGTTCCTGTGCGGTGTGGGATGTGGCAGACTAGCTTGGACGTCAAGAGGTTGGTATTTGTGCACACTGATGCACCTGTGTCCCACGATATCGACAATTTGGTTCCCAAGAAACCGTGGTGGGTCCAGACTCACAGACAAGAATCCAGACTCGCATCCGGGACAGTCTAGATCCGTACGACTTCAGATTCGATAAGAGTCAAGTGACTATTGATCACAAATGGATAAGTCCGGATAGATGAGGGTGCGGGATGAGGAAGTGTAAAGATGGTTGGATTCATCTCGGCGAGTGACGCCGATCGAGAAACGTCCGCTCACATGTGCCTGTCTATCTGTCTTGAGCTCTGGACACGAGCAGTGGCGCCACCACGCGCTGTGTAAACGTGTGAACGTCAAGGGTAAAGACCCCACACACTCAATTCATGCTTTTAACGCAAACTGTATCGAAACTGTGTTTGAATTGAAGCGGCAACCAACAGTGTCAGCTTTGAAAACACAAGGCTGGACTGCAAGGATCTTTTTTTGAGAGTGCGCACGCGAGGAGAGAGTTGCGAAGTGGCCATTGAGACGTCATGTACGCACGATCAATCAGTCGTGGAGAGTGGGGGTGCTCAGATTCGCCGACCAGTCTGCAGAGATGGGAGAGAAAGCTGCCGACACACTGACCGTGCAGGTCAGACTTGCTGGTGTCCATGTCAGTGTGTCTGCTCCAGCAGACACAGGAATGTCGGGATCGTCTCCTTCTGTCGCTTTGTCAGTGAAAATAAACGCACATTTTCAACGTACGCAGAAGGAAAAGCCCGCTCCCCAATCCTCTGTCTGCCTGTTTGTTTGTTTGTCGTCTGTCTGTCCATCCATCCATCCGTCTGTGTGTGTGTGTGTGTGTGTGTGTGTGTGTGTGTGTGTGTGCGTGCGTGCGGAAACGTAGCTGACCACAGGCGATGGCACAAAATCAAGGGCCATGGCTCGCAGTTTCTGTTTGGGAAACAACTGGAAGGTCGCGTGTGGGAGGCTTTGATCGAGAAAATCAAAGGCTGACTGGCCGTCAGTTTCGAATCCGCTCGTGTGACTCAACAAAAGCACTGTATGAACCTGAACCGCGTTTGCACGCCTGTGGTATCATCACATGGATTAACAAACGCACTCATCAAATTTACCGGTGGCAGTTCGCGTGTCTTCTGCATGCAGACAGAACACGCGCTTGAAAAGTGCTTGTGCACTGGTCATGGAGTTTCAGTAGTACAGTGCACACTGCGCCAACACAGCGACCTAATCCGGTGTGTCAAGTGCACATTTGTGGCGCGCCCAGATAAGAGGCCCTCGACGACAGAACCGACTCCCTGCGTCAACAAGACGGTATTTCTCTCAGGCAAGGGTAAAAAATATGAGAGACATGCCATTCTTGGAAGTTACGGCACCAAAACCCAGCACTCGCAGAGTGTACCCAAGAGTAGATTCCCGGGAAGTTCGGGTCAATCGCAACACGGATGCCTGCAGGCTGGATCCAGGGGCCCAAGGAATGAAATTTCTGTTGGGCGGACTGCAGTTCAGTTGACAGTTTGTTCTTCTCGGCTGGATTTGGCGCTTGAAAAAGTTTCAAAAGGGAGCTTGAGGAGATGCCTCCAACTCTTCGACAGGTCTGAAGCTGTTCGATGTTGCTGTATTTTCTGTATCAACACTGGACTCAACCTTGGTTTATCTTAGTGCGTGGCTTTGGGCTCTGAAGAACAAAGAGCATTATTTCTGAGACACCGCGTGGCCACCAGACTTGTTCAAATAGCGCATGTCTGGCTGCCGGGAGGGTCGCGCCATCAGGTGACCCTCGGTCTCTCCACCGACAGCTCTCCTCCACATCTAACCATATCAAAAAGCGATTATTTGTACAGACTTCGAGGAAAATGTGTTCTGACTCTTCAAGCGCCAAAACAAAACGTCGACACTCCCACAAATCCAGTTGTGATTCATCAGAAAACTTGAGGCAACACTGTCAAACATTCGTAGGTGTGCACTTCACAGCTCCACGGAAACTGTGTCCGCAGTTGTCTGTCATCTGTAACCTTCAGAGGTATTTTCTGAAACTTGTGCAAGTACTTCAACAACACAAGAACATGTGAACTTTTCTTGTGTCGTTTCCCCGTCAGAATTTTTTTTTTTTTTTGACAAGAGCACACCTCATCAGCAACGAGGCCCCAGAAAATGAGTTGCTCAACGAAGAATGTTCTTGGGAAAAGCGTCTATTTTTGTGTACGCGGTAAGAGCCATTGAAAGAGTTCCCGCTGGTTCCTGCCATTTTCTGTGTCTTACCGGTCCATCGCAGTCGGTTGTGAGCTTTCCTTGCATCTGGAAATGAGAAC
>JAAUXT010032364.1_pt1 | contig 14399 bp, 10 predicted proteins | sample 7278171 | NCBI WGS metagenome assembly JAAUXT01 (sample SAMN14350112, study PRJNA611818) | marine sediment metagenome | isolation source: surface marine sediment (1.8m) | place: French Polynesia: Moorea | collected 2018-08 | reverse complement strand
CCTCCACCCACTCCGCCCACGCCCCCACCCCCCCCCACCACCCCCCCCCCCCCCCCCCCCCCCCCCCCCCCCCCCCCCCCCCCCCCCCCCCCCACAACCCCCCCCCCCCCCCCCCCCCCCCCCCCCCCCCCGCCCCCATTTTCATTTGCTATTCTGGTGGTAGGGCCCGTGCCACCTTCCAACCCGCCCTTGACAGCCAGGATAAAGGGAAACCACAAGTTCTTCCAGGCAAACTGACTACCTGGTGAATGATTGTGCAATTTGGACATCCTGGCACGCACACATGTGCAGTAAAGTCTTCATTTTTGCAAAGGAAACTTCCAAGTCGACTTTATCTTTTGTGAAATGCAAGGAAAAAGTGGCATCGTCGCTGGGAATGTTCATTCTGCTTGTTGGTGTGAAAAGGCCGCAACATTTACAGTTGTCACACAAGCAAATCCGAAGGGGAGTCACATTGGACAGGTTTCTGCAGACATTCGGCCAGTCTGCGCAAACTTTTCCGCAACACGGCCCTTTTTGCGCTCAGTGTGAAAAACCCCTTCAGAGCAGGACGCAGGTTGAACTCTGTTGCCCCGAGTCACTCTGGGGCGAGCGCTGCTGCTGCTGCTGCTGTTGCTGCGGCCTGTTGTTGCTGGCCGGCGTGCCGTTGTTGTGCGTGCCGCGCTTTTTCGGTTGTGGTGTTCCGGCGTACTCTTCTCCTTGAAAAAGAGAACGATTGCCTGGTCAGAGCGAAGACGGTTAGAGATCCGTTTCAACAAAGAAATATTTGGGATTTCTGCGTCAAGCCATGGTCCATTTTTCGGGACTGTTCTCTTCCTGTTCTGTGGCAACATGTACAAGACTCACCAATGGCCGGGAGGGAGCCGCTCTTGAGGGAGTCGGGGGTGTTTCCTCGCTGGTACTCCGTCTGAGAGAAGGCCACAGAGTCCCTGTGCAGCAGTTCTCTCAAAGCGACGTCAGCCCTCCGACCCTCTCCCTCACCCGCGCGCTATATACAAGTGGACGCAAGCGTGTGAAAACAATCACAGATGCGCAAAAAGACAAAGATTCACCTCCGCCAATTTTGAAACTTGCGCTGTAGACAACTGGATCCAATTGAATATGTTCGACCTCCAACGTTCTGGCACAATCTTGTGCCCCTTCCCCCTTGTGTGACAAATACCCCTGTCCCGAGTTCATCCTTTCCCCCTTTTCGCCGTCCCTCCAATCTCCTTCCCCATTCCCCACCCTCCCCAAGCACCTCCTGTCCCTGACACTCATGCCCCCCCCCCCCCTTCATTGTTGCGTGCAAGAGGCCGCGACCGTGGGACCCCGCGTCAGGAAGAATGCCTCCACGCCCCAGCGATGTCAGGATGGCCGAGTGGTCTAAGGCGCCAGACTCAAGCGGTTTCCAAAAATAGCTTGCCTGTCAAGTTTAGGTGGGTGTTCTGGTCCGCGAATGCGGGCGTGGGTTCGAATCCCACTTCTGACACAAAAATTTTTGCACGATAATAATTTCAGCTTTCTTGACAAATTGACTTGATATTTTTCTATTTTTCTCAATTTGCATTCCACATCCCTTAGTTGAAGCCAAAACGATAATCTTCCCACCACAGACAACCTGTGGTTCGTGGCCAGCAAAGTCACGTGACCGTGTGAAATTTTGCACGGCGGGAGAATGAAACCACGTCGAAGAGGTCCCTTCAGATTGTAGAGACAGACTCCAAGGGACCACCATGCAGAGCTCCCAACACCCCGCAAGATCCAACCCCAATGCAATGTACTGGTTTGGGCAAAAAAATTATTGAGGTGCAAGGTGAAGATATTCTTTCAAACAGGGGCCTTCCCCGCCCCCCCCCCCCCACGGTATTCTGCCGGCAGCTCCAGCGGAACCAAGGACGAGGTTTAGGGTGAGCCCAAAATCAACTTGACTATTTTTCAAAGGAAAAAATGTGAGGCTCGTTTTTATTCGGGAGGGGTCGGGGTGGTTCGTGTCCTCTGGGTCCGCTGGGGAATGGTGATCTGTAACTTGCCTTCTCTTTGATCAAGTCGAGGAGTTTGTGCATGTTTTTCTTCTCGGCCGCTTCTTCCAATGACATCGTCGTTCTGTCTTCATCCATGTCTCTGAACTGAAGAAAAGGCAAAAGTCGTATAATGTGCTTCAAACGACAACATGATACGCAGGAGCAGGACTTTCGTCAGATAACGTTTGTGCCACAAAGTTGAAACAACTGGACTCCAACAGTGAGGGTGTCAGTCTGCGGAAACAGAGGGCCCAAATTTTTGCGCCACAGATGCAAAAAGACGTTCAAATTTTCAAAATTGAAGTCGGACCTTCACGGGGTCTGCTCCCCCCTGAAGGAATCCTGAGCCCACCTCTGTCCTTCCCTGCTTTCACACCTTTCCGGCGACGTAGTGGCTGACTCCGGCCTCCACGAGGATGATGGCGATGTCCTCCTGGTCCTCGTCGACGGCGGCGATCGGCAGGGGGCGGTACTGCAGCTTGGGGAAGCGGGACGGCAGCATCCGGTCGAAGTCTTTGACGCTGTAGACGGCGGGGAGAGCCTGGATCAGCTGCGACACGCGCTCTCCGTCTTCATCCTCTGTTTTGACGCAACAAGTGGAACATGTACGAAATGGCCTTGGTATGGTGTGATATGAGGTGAGAGAAAACAGTGGCAGTCAGAGGCTCCCAGGCTTTCATGGGTCCCCGAACCCGCCCATTGGCTAAAAATGACACTCAATTTGTTTCTAAATGGGGGTTGGATGGGCTCAACTAAGTTTTTACTGCCTGCCTGCGTGCAGCACAAAATTGGGGGGAGACTTGTATTTCGTGGTCAGGGGACCCAGGGCCCCCTGGATCCGCTGGAGGGCGCCACACACCTATGGCGTAGAGGAGGCTGATGTAGCGGTCGAGCAGGAACGTGTCGGCCCCGGCCTCCTTGTTGCGCTCGTTGATGATGAAGTTCATCCCCATCTCCGTCTGGTACTCCTTCGGAGTCTTGCCCTCCTGCGGAATGGAACCGGAAACAGCTGCACACGTGACCAAAACACGTGACCCATACACGTGACGGGAGTGTATCTCAGCGGGAGGCCCTGGGCGGATGAAGGGTTTCATCTGGGTCGGCATCTCCCACATGGGCAATGCGAAACAGCCACAAAGGGAGTGCGACAATGACAATGCTTGGACTGAACAAAGGGTGGGGTCCAATTTGTTTTCCAGAAAAGCCATAAATTCATGAAATGGGTTTGCAGGATTCAATGCAGAGAAATGTTTGTCGCGTCTCACCTTGTCGGGCGCGGTCGGGTCGGCGCCGGCGGCGAGCAGCGCGTCCTCGATGTCCGTCGCCTCAGAGATGGCGCTCGCGTAGTGCAGCGCCGTGCGGCCGCCCTGCGAGAAACGCAACACGTGGTGCACAGCTGCGCATGCGTATCGGCTGCGGATTCTGCTCGAGTGCTACAGGGGCGCATCAATGAGGGACCACACAGTCACAAGTCCCTACCAAACTTCGTCATGTCTGACACTGAAGACGCAAGAAAGATCGAAGTTCATGAGGCGCAGGGTGGAGGAACACAAACAAGTTTCCCAGTGAGTTGAGGAATGGGGGCAAGAGGCCCTGACAAGGTCGGGTTCTGGGTTTTAATTTTTGAACTTCAACAGGTACCCAAATGTTCGCACCACAGCCATCAACAATGAAAATTGTCTGCCGAACGCACGCTTTCTGCAGGTACTGCGTGTATCGTTTCACTTCAGCACGAGACGCTGTGGCATGCAGTGCATATTGATAAATGCTGAATAATTTATCCTCTGGTGTTTTTGGTTTGAAGCTGTGAAAACAATATTTTGTTTGGTTTCATCAATTTTCCCTGTTTTCACAACACATTGCAGAAAGCCTCTTTCACTTGGCTGAATGTTGTTCAGCGTCCCATGGTCCCCATGGTTCCAGAACATTGTGGCTCCGCAGCGTCTGTTTGAGCAGTTCTGTCGACTGGGTCGCAAACTGCAGACAAGTTCAGACAAACAGACACAGACACAGACACAGACACACACACACACACACACACACACACACACACACACACAGGCACACAGATTAAGCACAGATAGACAGACAGACAGACAGACAGACAGACAAACACACACACACACACACACACACAGGATCCACTCACGGAGTCTGTGAGGTTGATGGTTTTGGGGAACTCCTTGAGGACGTGTTTGATGATGAACCTCCTCTCGAGCAGCACGGCCTGCTGCAGCACGGTCCGGCCGTTCCGGTCGCGCGCGCGGGACAGCCGCCGGCTCAGGTTGTCCCGCACCTCCTGCAGGTTCCCCTTGATGATTCCGTTCTGAATCGAGGCGCTTCGTCTCTGCAGCGAAGAAGCGAAAACAGGGTCTTCAGATTCAGGGTGAAATCTTGCAGGTTCAGGGGGACAAGGAGTCCACCTTGTGTCTCTTGATTACTTATGGCCTCTCCCATATTTGGCGCTGAAGAACGAGAGGAAGGGTTCCTGATGGTAGTTTCATGCAGTGAATCCAGGAGCGGACACAGAAAAGTTTGGGGGAGGACTTAGCTTTAACTTCACAAATTCAATCTGAGAACTCCACCTGCACATTGGCGCAAAATTTCGAAGGTGAATTCATTTTCTCCAAAATTTGGCGGTCGGACTCGAAACCGCTGGATCCACCGGAGCGTGCGTTCGGAACCGGCCGGGTGCGCTTCCTCAATTCATCTTTTTTGTTTGTTGTACTCACGACGAAACGGTGCGTAAACAAATCACAACCCCGCAGCAACAAGCCAAATATTTTCCGCGTTTCGTTTCCATGATGTTGGCCCCGTGATTAGAAATATGGACCTGCCTAATGTGGAATTATTGTGCCGGGGCATCAGCTTCTATTAGTTCCGACTGGGTGACAAGTACATTGCCTATTGATTCTGCTTTGTTGGAATGACTGTTGGCAAAAAAGTACGCAAAGGACTCCTGCCAGGGCGAAACCACAGTTTGATTTGGGCAAAGGAAACATCAACCCACCCACGGTAAATTGTGCCAGGAGTGGATCCAAGGGGTTCAGGGTCCAAAAAGCAGCCACCCTGGTGGCAACAATTTTTGCACCTCCTGATTTTGTGTTGTCAGGAAAGAGAAACCTTCCTGGAGGCCGATCTCCCTCAAAATCCAATATCCGGCGCTATGCACCCACGCTGAAAATTTTAAATTGTGAATGACAGAAGAGGAAAATCGCGTGCGAGGTGACACTCAGACCGCCGCCTGATCTCGGTGGGGTTCCGGCCTCATTTTTGGTCAAGGTAAAACCGTCAGTTTTCAAATCAAGGAGAAAAAATATCTGGGGACCCAAACGTTCTTGAAAAAAGAGATACGAAAAGTATAACGTGCAGGAATGGGGCGGCTTTCTTTCTTGTGTGTGGTGGGGGGTGAGGAGTGGCGCCCAGGGCCCCGCGAATCACCTGAGGAAACCTCACCTGGAATTCCGGCAGTTTGTCCAGGAACTTCTCGACCTCGGCCTGCTCTTCCTTTTTGGCCAGCCTCTTGATGGACTTGCCCTTGAGGTTAGCCACGTTGATGTAATCGTACCCGTTGCTCGCGAGGCTCTCGAGTCTCTCCACGTTGCCAGACGTGGCCATGTGGATGACGCTCTGATCCACGTAGTAGAGAGCCTCACGTAGTTTGGCCCTGTTGCCCTTGATACCAGACTCGTAGTTGTCCATGAGGATGCGGTCCCGGACCGTGTAACCCTCATCGTCTCTGGTCTCGAGCTGGAGACCGCTGTCCACCATGTGCACCACCAGGTCCCCGCTCACGTTCATCTGCCAGCATTGGTACAGCAGGGTGTAGTGGTCCTGGACCAGACTCAAGTCCGCCTTCTTCAGGACCAGCCTGAAGAGTTCCACATCCAGGAGCTTCTGAGGGGCCATGAGGTAGAAAAGATACATGAACAATGGCTCCTTCTTTCCTTCCATCACTTCGACCTCAAAGTTCACGTCGGCTCCTTTTTTCACCAAAAGACGCGCGCATTCAAACCACCCAAGACTGACGCATTCGGCCAGAAGGGGGCGGTGCGTGCGTTTCCCATCCGAGGGGCGGGTGTAGCTCCAGTCCCTGATGTTCAAGTCCACACCCTCCTTCTTGACGGCCTTCTCCAGCTTCTCCTGGTTCCCAGAGAGCGCTGCATTCACCACTGCGTTCTTCGGCTCGAATTCTTTGAGAGTTTCTATGATGTACTCGTTGCCCACTTTGTTAGCCAGCTGCATCAACGAGGTCCCCTGATCATTCCTCTGGTCAATCTTACACCACGAGTTGACGAGGGCGCGAACCTTCGCAGCCTCTCCGGCCGCCACCTGTCTCCACAGCCCCATATCGTGGTACTCCAGGACGTCCCGGATGGTATCCACTTCACACAGGTCCATCGCGTCCTGGTCCTGACTGTTGAGCGCGCACGGGTCCGCCCCGACCTTGAGCAGCGCGTTCACCAGCCTCGGACTGAGGTCATTGAGGACGGAGATGTGGAGCGGCGTGAACCCCTCCGAGTCTTTGGCGTTGACGTCGAGCCCGGCCTCCGTCAGCTGGTAGAGGACGGCGAGCACGGCCGACTCCGTCCCCGGGGGCTTGGGCCCCATCAGAGCGTGCAGGTACGTCTCGCAAAACTCGCCCCGGAGGTTCACATCCACTCCTTCCTCCAGCAGCTTCTTGACCTGTTTCGGGCTTTCTCTGCTGAACTCCTTCTCTGCAGTCAGAATCTTGAAGAGTTGAGTACTTTCGAACTTGCCCTTGTCGCCCTTGGGTTCCGGTGGCAGATTCAGACTCGTGGTGTCGTCGCTGTCGCTTTTTCTCTCGTCTTCCGTGGATGATCTTCCGTTGCGTCCAGCAGCTCCTCCCGTCCTTTTCCTGGGCTTCGTGTCTTCTTCTGATTCCTCTTCCTCTGACTCCTTTTTCTTTTTCTTCTTTTTCTTTTTGTCCTTCCTTGACTTCCTCCCTGTCTCTTCTTCATTGTCATCGTCATCAGCGTCTTCGTCCTTGTGTTTATGCTTCTTCTTTTTCTTCTTCTTGTCCTTCTTCGCCGCCATTTCTTCCTCTTGGTTCTCCTCCAAATCGTCGTCATCAGAACTTTTCTTTTTCTTGTCGCGAGCCATTGGCAAAGTTGTCCAAACTTTTCACAGAACTGACTTGTTGTGAGTTATTTGCGGTTGTGCAACCAACAAATTTTTCGCATCCACTGTGTGTGTGTTCAACTTTTCTTATCCTCCCCTGGTCACATCGGAAATCTCAGTGTCCGATTCGCAGCCGACTGTTTGCAGTCCAGCACGCCTGGGCCGCTGATGAAGGTATTTGAAGCTGCACACACAGTACTTGAAAGTTGGTTCTCAGGTGGGTCGGTGCCGTGCATGACGTGGGTAGTTGGTCTGTATTGAATGACAGTGGAGGTGCGATCGATGTGTTTTCCTGCCTCTGCCAGGCAGCGCGACAAAGCATCCGACGCCTCATCGATTCCAGGGACTTTTCCACACTGCAAACAAAAAAAATGCAAACTCCATTTCCAAGTTGTCTTTCTTTGACCCACCGAAGAATGTTTGTAGGTTTCTCTGTATTTATGTCTGAGAGCAGTTCTAATGACATGTGAGGTTTCTGTGTTGGTTGAAGTTGGCGACAGAAGTGACTTGTCCGAGTGGGGACAGTTTTCGTGTCCTGCATGACTCGGATCTGTCCCACAGTGCTTGTGGATGTACGCACAGAGACCGCATTGTTGCTTGCGGTTGCATCGTTTTGACTACTTTACGCAAAACAATAGAATGAGGAAGTTCTCTTCCAACACGAGGAAACATATCTCGACTGATTGGTATATTTATGCGAAACAAAGGAGCTAAGTAACGCAGACGGAAATTCGTCTCCACGACGAAAAGACAGGATGCGCGTGTTGCGTCAGGCGTTTCCGGGAGGCCTCCGGGCAACGAAACCAACTTCCTCAGAATTACACAGGGGTCCTGGAGAATCTCCTCAGGCCATTATTTTGTTCTTGTAGTGCACTCACAATTACACGATTACACGCACGTATCCCGGGTTGAAGAGTTCTGGTTTTTTTTTGTGAGTTAATTTTTTCAAAGTTCCGGATCCCTTTCCCATCCAGGTCTTGTGCTGCCAGAAGGAAGACAAACCTTTGAAAGTTGAGACCCTGAGGCATGCCCAACAGTAGATCCGGGCTTTGATCAAGGGGGCGGGGGATCCTTTGGGAGGGGGCAAACTGCAACCTCAAAAAGCGGAAAGCAAACAAATTTTGCGTCTCTGGCGAAGCCATGCCTCGTCCGTTGGCTTCCACCATGTTCATTGCAATGTGGCCCAGTGCGTTCTTCGTGTGTTTCACTGAGATGACGTCGTGGCGTCAACTGTTTGTAAAATTCCTGTACTTCCAGAAAGTCGAGAAGTATGTTTGGTTGCCGAGGGCCAACTGTGCTGGACGCAATGTACACACAGTTTGGTGGTTCTTTGTTCTGGCGGGAATCTCGCTTCACAGGCCAGATGTCAGCACAGTCAACTTCCGGTTGTGGGAAGCGGACTTCCGGTGTAAAGAATTTGACTGCTTTTGTGTTTCTGTCCAGCTTTCAATGCACCAGAAGCATGAACTGGACTGTTAGGATGCCATTTGTGTGGATTTTATTGCTACCAGTGTAAAGGACGCGTAAAATCAGGACTGCGAGCTCTGTATGGACTCGTGAAGGTGAAACATGCTTCTCTTGGTCCAGCAGCTGGCAGTGGGAGGGATGCTGAGTTCTATTTACACAAATGTCCTTTTTGAGCGCCTGCCCCGGAGAGAACAACTTCACACCACACACACATACGTACATCGTGCACACAACACACACACACACAGAGATCTATACATCGTGCAGACACACACACACACACAACACACACACACATGGCCACATCACTGAACATGTTCATTTCTCAGTCGCAATGCTATTCAAATGAAATGGGGCGAGGAGCAAATAAATTTAGCTTGCGGTGATTTGAGGCTACAAGTTTCGTTTTTCACATCATGGCCAAATATCCATTTGAACACTTTGCTAAAATCCCAAATTTGTATCCAAACTTACCCCACCTGAAAAACACATACAATTTTTTTTTTTTTGAAAAATAAAAAATAAACAACACTTGTGAGTTACCTTGACCTTTTCACCACATCTCATCAATAAATATCCTTCATTGAATATTTGTACTTTCTAATATATCACCCACTTTGTGCAGTAAAACTAAATCTTTTTGACTGCAAAAAATATCAGCTTTTTGTCCTCACAAACCTAATTATGTGATCTCCACAAATTCCTCACTTGCACATTACCCTTGACCTCAATAAATTCAAAGAGGCCTTGAAGATCCAGTTTGAAATTCATCTGCATCAAGAAAATACTGTTGATATGTTTCACTTCCTTGATACGAGTACCTACAGGCGATTTGTTTCGGTGGCTCACCATCTCGGTCGCCAAAAATTTGAGCAACCTGAAATCATTGAGCAACCTCCACAAATAAAGTTGCCCCAGCACATACCACCTGCCTCTTCCCTGTAGCAGATCGCAGCAGCAGCAGCAACAGCAGCAGCGATGAAGATCAGCCTGCGGGAGGAGGACGAGGCGCGGCGGCAGCGTCTCGCCGACATCTACGACCACGTCGGGGAGATCGCGGGCAAGATCGCCGCGATGGACGACCCGCTGCCGGAGCAGCTGCAGAGGAGCATACCTGACTACGAGGAGACGCTGCGGTGCCACGCGAGCAAACTCAAGGACAGCAAGTGCTCCATTGCCATTGCTGGTACGAATCTTGAGAGTTCTTGTTCGCGGTCATTGCTTCAGTTGGCGTTGAGCAGTGGGTTTTGCTGGTGGATTGTCACGTTGACACTGCATGACACGAATATGGGTCAGAGGTGAGCGCATGATTTGTTTGGCGGGAGGCGGGGCAGGCGGACGAAGGGCGACCACCCGAGAAGTAGATGTCAACTTTGACCACGTGCAAAAAGCCTGTGGGACTTTGCTTGGCGAAAGCGCTTCCTGGGCCAGTCCTTGAAGGACAGCACACATTTGGGTCAACACGAATGCACTCAACATCATTGTTGCTAAAAACATGGGACAGGGTGATTTGTCGAACTCGAGTTGTTCAGTTTTGTGTGATATTTTGACAGATCTTGTCTCACAATGTGTTGTCCTCCAGGCGAATCGTGCGGAGACAAGAACTTCGTGATCAACAGTCTGTTGGGGACGGAGCTGCTGCCGGTGCAGACCAACAGACAGACGGCCGCCGTGTCGGAGATCGCCTTCGACTCCACAGCGTGGTGCCAGGTGAGAAGCTCCCCCTGGTGCCATCAGCGGATCCAGCATTGGGAGGGGACTCCGACCACGGTTTGACTTCCACAAAGGGGATGCGCGTACAAACTCCAGTTGCGTGCAGCAATTTTTGTGGCTGACAGAACCCCCTCCCCCAGCAGGCGTCAGGTGCTTCGGACCTGTCGAGAAGAGATTGCGTCCTTGAGCACCTTGTTCGAACCCTCCTTTGTCAAACATATCGTAAAATCCAGCGTATAAGACTTCTTTTTGATACTCAAAAATTAATGCAAAAAATAGGGGGTGGTCTTATACATGAGGATTTGACTTTTTGTATCAAAGTGAAGGGTAGAAATGAGCAAGTTTTTCAAAGTATCAAAAGAGAGTGGGATGAGTTTAGGGAGTATTAAAGTTGAGTAAAAAAAAGGGAAATTCATCAAAAAATGCCCAAAAATATAGTATTTATAGCTTTTAGAATAAGAATTCTTACTATTATTCAGAAAAAAATATTTGGAGAAAGTAATTTTGAGAGAAAAACTTCAAATTTGCATATGTGAATAAATTTCTTGAAAATATAAAAAATGGCTTTGAACTGATGTTGTGGCTGAAAAAAGGGGGGTGGTCTTATACGAGAAGGGGTCTTATACGTGGGATTTTACGGTATGTTTTTGATCGCGAATTGATGGAGACCATAGCTCCGTAGATCCAAGTTTCCCAACCAATTCAAATTTCAGCTGAAACAACTGATTCTTCAATGCCATGACTCGTTCACACACACTCACTTACTCACTCACGCACACACACACACGCACACTCTCTCTCTCTCTCTCTCTCTCTCTCTCTCTTTCTCTCTCTCTCTCTCTCACACACACACACAGAAACACACGCACACAGACAGACACACACACACTGCACAGAGACAGAAACACACACACACACACACACACACAAAGAGCCCATTCACAGTGGAGCGCTTTCGCAGGTGCACTACTGGGCGGTGAACGACGAGGCTGCGGACCCCATCATCCTCAAGGACCAGGACGGCTTCGGGGAGGAGGTGGCCGGCTTCATCCAGGCCTCGGAGGCGGAGCTGTCCTCGTGGCCCTACAAACGAGCAGAGATCTTCTGCAACAGTGAAACTCTCCAGGTGCGTCAAGGTTTCTCCGCGGGCTGAGTCTTCCGGCGGTTGGCGAGTACGTTCGAAAATCACGATAGTGCGTCCAAAATCTCTGGAGATCCCATCCCTCGCTGCTGGCCTCCACCAAATTGGCAATTTTTTCCAGCGTCCCACAAAAAGCTTTTCACCATAAAATTGTGTGGATGCTCAAAAAACCTGCCTTGTCAGTCGAAGATAGCCAACGAACCCCCCACCCCCACCCCCCTCATGTTTTTCACGCCCCCAGCCATGTGCTCAGTTCTGGAAATAAAGTGCGTATTTCCGGGGATACTTGCAGGACGGGTTGGTGCTTGTGGACGTGCCATGTGTCGGGGTCACCGACCCCATCAACGACATCGTCATGGACCAGATCTGCAACTGCGTCGGACTCGTCTACGTCGTCAACTGCGCGCAGCGCGACGACTTCGAGGTCGACAAGGTACGCGGCAGTGCGAAGCCGTCCTCACCGAGTCGTCGGTGGCGTGGCGCCTCGGTTTACCCGACGGCGACGATGCGTTGCCATTTTCTGTCGTGCGTTGCCACACACCAGCGACGTGCACGTGTGGTGAAAAAACGCCGGTGAGAAGCCTGACTATTTTTTTGCTCAAGTGGAATCGAATAACGAATTGTGGGTGGTGTTTCGGACGGAAAGGCTGTCGTCGAAGCACACACACACACACACACACACACGCACACTCACGTATCCGCGTGTTTCAGCTGCAGAAGCTGCTGAACGTGTTGTCGACGCGCGCTCCGCCCAGGCCCCCGTTCCTCACCGCCACCTCCATCATGTTCGTCTTCCTCTGCGCTCAGCAGGTGAGAGAAATGCCCTGCGCGCAGCAGGTGAGAGAAATGCCCTACGCGCGACAGGTGAGAGAAATGCCCCGCGCGCAGGTGAGAGAAATGCCCTACGCGCGACAGGTGAGAGAAATGCCCCGCGCGCAGGTGAGAGAAATAACTTGCGCGCGACAAGGTGGCGAATCGGTCCAAAATCGGAGAGAATGGGAACTGCTCCAAAACACTTTCTGTGTGTTGAAGTGACGTGTGTCCTCGTGTGCGCGTTTCAGGATTACCAGGATCTGGAAACGAGGCAGCGTCACGTCCGGCACCTGGCGCACCTGTGGCCCGGATGTGAGAACTCGCTCTCCGTGTTCCTGCCTCTGAGTGGATCCTTCATTCAGGTGAGGAAAAAGTGAATTTTGTAAAGTTTCTTGTGGGATATTCGCCCCGCCGACTCTTGCGTTTTTGTCACGTGTTCTGAGCACACCGTACGTCCAATAATTCAGCAGTTTTTGGTTGGAAAGAATCGGACAGGAATTGGTTGGAATCCGTTTAGAATCGAGCGTGAAGAACATGGCAGTTTCGTTGTTGGGAAGGCAAAGAAAGAACAGGTCTTCAGACGACGAGTAGCGTGTCTACGCTGACACATGTTCTTGTTGATTCGTGGCAGCCGCCTCGGACGACGGAGGACCTGACGGTGGTGGAGCCGGGCTTCGCGGAGCTCGAGAAGCTCGGACAGGGCGTCGAGCGCCTCTGCGCCGTCCACCTGGGAGGGAGGCTCCACCTCGCGTACACGTGAGTGCTCCACGTGTTTTGGGACAAGACCCCTGACTGCCCCCACCCTTTCTGCAAGGTACCAATTTTGTTCCCCTTTTCCCGACCATTGTATGTCACACGTTCGCCCTTTGTGCGAGAAGTTTGCCTCGGAGGCGGGACGTATTGACCCCCCTCCCTACATTGCCAGAATCACAACAAACTTCGTGCACGGGAAAGCGGTCGTTGGTCGTACTGTGATCATTGAGTGCGTACAACTCACTTGATCCTGGGCCTAGTCACGCAGCTCCAGCACTCTTTTATCCGCCGTTGTGTTTGCAAACAGTAACTCGTTTCTCTGCAAATTGCGCACGCGTTGTTGGCTGCACAGGTGCATGTGCTGTTTCACCCGCGCCCTGTGCTCTGTCAAGGAGCGTCTCCACACTGACGAGCGTTCTTGTTTCCCGCAGCTGGCTGCACTCGTTCGTGGGGCGCGTGCTGCACCACCTGCGCGCCTTCCTGAGCCAGGCGGAGAAGTCACGTGACGAGCGCGCCGAGACGTTCAAGGAAATCAACCTGCGGCTGCAGCAGCTCACCACCACCGCTGACAAGTTTTTCTCCGAGCTCAGGAAAGCGGTCAGTACAACTGCCTGAAATTTTGACCCTGCGGAAGTTTGGGTGGAAGATGCGCTGACACAGACACAAGGCGCGTCGCGACACTGAGAAATGTTCTTGTTGCACAGGCGCGTCGTTCAGAGCGAGCTAGTGTTGTGTTATAGTGCGGGGCATGAGATCCTGGGTGGGTCCTACTGAACCCCCGCTGGGGGGGGGGGTGTGAAGGACCGACCCACCGAAAACGAAGTGGGTCGTACGCAACGCGCGTGTGTTGAAGGCGCTGTTTTCTTGTTCGATATCTCTCTCAGGTGAACCAACAGATATTTCTGTGTCAACACTGACGGGTGCTCTTGTTTGACTTTGCTCACAGGTGAATAAGGAGGTGGAGGAGGCGCTGGTGCTGCTGCGGAACCATCTACAGACGGAGGAGGTGGTGCGCTCCATGAACTGCTGGGACGAGTGTGAGCTGCCCGACCAGCAGATCTGGAGTGAGGTGAGTGTGAGCTGCCCAACCAGCAGACCTGGAGTGAGGTGAGTGTGAGCTGCCCAGCCAGCAGACCTGGAGTGAGGTGAGTGTGAGCTGCCCGACCAGCAGATCTGGAGTGAGGTGAGTGTGAGCTGCTCAACCAGCAGATCTGGAGTGAGGTGAGTGTGAGCTGCCTGACCAGCAGATCTGGAGCGAGGTGAGTGTGAGCTGCTCAACCAGCAGATCTGGAGTGAGGTGAGTGTGAGCTGCCCGACCAGCAGATCTGGAGTGAGGTGAGTGTGAGCTGCTCAACCAGCAGATCTGG
>JAAUXT010114083.1_pt1 | contig 14400 bp, 16 predicted proteins | sample 7278171 | NCBI WGS metagenome assembly JAAUXT01 (sample SAMN14350112, study PRJNA611818) | marine sediment metagenome | isolation source: surface marine sediment (1.8m) | place: French Polynesia: Moorea | collected 2018-08 | reverse complement strand
AGTCGCGGAGTCGCTCGCAGCGCCGCCTGGCGGCGGGGCGTTCCGCGTCCACACACCCCGCCGACACCGGCGAACCTGCAACAGCCACGCACAAAAATTTCAAGTTCCAGGCATGAACCAAACAAGACCCAGGCGCGAACTTTTGTGAAAAGTTGAATTCAAACGACGTTGTAGCGAGGGGTGACGACCCCAACTTGTGTTGGGATGAAATGGTCCGTTTCGTCTTGCGTCGAATACGTAAAAAGGAAATTCCATTTCTTGATTTGTGAAATGGGATCGATAAGAATTCATTTCACGCACCCAACAGCGAACACGTGACTCGTCGGGTTCCCGCGGTGGACCAGTCTCCCTTCGACCAAGTGGCCACAGCGCAAGTCTCACGGGAACCAGGGCACGTTCTGTAAAGACACAGAAGAAAACAAAACTGAAATACAGTACCCCTGCCAGGATTTTGCCCGCCCAGTCTGCGTGTCGTCCCCACCCATTCAGCCACGCTCAGCACCAGCACCGACCATCGCTATGACGCCTCGCATGCCCACAGCTCGCTGACTCGCTCACTTTTTCAGTCCCACTCACAACTCATCCTCCCAATCGATCGGTACTCTCATCCTCCGCCTCTCAGCCACAACCAATCGTGCAGCCCACCCACAAATCTATACCCATGCTCGACCACACCCACTCACACCCTTCGCCCGGATCCTCACCGTGCCTCCACCAGCGGCTCTGGACACGCTCGCCCTCCGTCCTGCGGGGGCTGCACGACGGAGCGGGACCTGTACTGCGCCTGCGCCGCGAAGTCGGCAGCGTCCCCGACGCCGCGCCTCTCCACGCCGCCGCCGCCGCACGCCTTCACACACGGCCCGAACTCACTCCACTCGCTCACCTGAAGCGCCGAAACACATTCAACTCGACTTTGCATGAATGGCAGTCTCATGCGTGGTGTTGCATTGACATCTTGCACCCCTTGATGCTGCGCTCATTGACATGTTTTCTGAGGGGCTGAACGCCTGACGTGTTCAACCAAGCTTGAATGTTTCTCAATTGTTGATATGCAGTCCTCACCGCGCAGTCCTTGGGGCATGGCGTGCCACACAGCGTCTCTTCACTCGGACGCAGCGTCGCGTTGCAGTACATCGCGTCTACGTCCTGCGCGTCGCTACGTCGGCACGTCACGCGTCGCGTTCTCACGCCCTGTCCGCATCGCGTCCCTTCCTCCGCGCTGTCGTTTTTCCCGTCCACATCAACACTGACGTTTCCGTCCACAGTCACGTTGCACGCTGTCCAATCGTCGGCGTGCCACTCGTACGTGAAGCAGGGACGCGGGTCACACGGCTGCACCTGAGAATCAACAAAAAAGGTTCGCGTTCGAGCAAATTCTTGAAAGTTCTTCCCTCCCCGATGCCACACGAAAGAAGCGAGACCCATACCTGAGTGAGTTGTTCCGACGATGGGCACTGCCTTCCGCCATCTTGCGCCTGTTTCGTCACGGTTTGGCTGCGCATGCGCACTGCCTCCACGCCGCACGTCGCAGAGCACGCTGTCCACGGCGTGAACGTCGGCGTGATCTCGCAGTCGACGGCGCAGGGCACGACACACGCCTCTTCCTCCAGCGACGCCGCCGTCGCCAAGTCGGCGTCGCGACGCCCGCAGAGACGCAGCGTCACCGCGATGCCGTCACTGCGCATGCATGCCGTCGCTCGCTTTCGTATTCCTGAAAAAGTTTTGAGCTACAAAATGGTTCCATTTCAAATGAGTTTGTGGGCAACGTGTCGATCTCAAGAGGACCCAGGAAACAACCACACACAGCTCCTATCTCAACGGTGTTCTTCTCACGCTCAAACAACATCTCATGTGCGCACAGACGAACTTCTGCACAAAGACAACCCTGCCCATTCGCTCCACGCACACCCGCACCGCCCGGCCTGACGCACCTCGCCCACACGCCTCTCCACCCGCCACCTCACAGCTGGACCAGGGCAGCCTCTCCTCGTGGTACGTGTAGCAGGGACACGGCTCGCTCTCCCGCAGCTCTCCGCAGGGCTCGGCGCTGCGCACCGCCGCCGCCCGCACCACGCTGCGGTCCCGGATTCGAGTCCCGTTCCTCCCACCGGAGCCGGAACCACACCCACCGCACTCACTCCACGCCGACCAGTGACTCGTCACGCAGTCGCCTGAAACGGGAGCCAAGTGAATATGTTGCGGGTGGCGGCTTGATGCTCTCGGACCTGCCCCTGACAAAATGAAGATTTTCAAGACTCCGCTGGAACTGACCGTGACAAGGCACGTCACAGTCGAGGTACGTCGCCGGCTTCGCCCGGTGCGCGGCGCACTTCTCGCCGGCGACGCAGGACACGAGGCGCGTCGTGACGCCGCGTCCGCACGGCATGTCGTAGTTTGGTTCGCAGCGGCTCCACTGAAGGCACACACGGTCAGTACAAGGTTACTTTCTTGTCTACGGGAACAACGGGACAAGGAAGCAGTTAATCCATTCTTGAACATTATCTGTGTCTGTTTATCTCTCGTGATGTCTCTCTCTTTGTCTCTCTCTCTCTCTCTCTCTCTCTCTATCTCTCTCTCTTCACTCTCTTTCTCACACACGCGCGCCCACCCGGACATGCACGCTTGCATCCACACGCGAGAACGCACACGCTCTCACCTCAGAGAGGCTCCACTGCAGCAGATCGCAGTCGGTCTCCATGCAGAGCTCTGTTTGCATCAGTTCAGGGCACGCGCGTCCGCCGGCGCGCGGCTTCCGCTTCACAGAGCGCGTCCGCTTCCGCTGACCTGAAGAGCAACGGCGGACCAATCGGGAACTCTGCGGAAACGTTGTGTGTGTGTGTGTGTGTGTGTGTGTGTGTGTGTGTGTGTGTGTGTGTGTTTGGTCTCCGTGTGTGTGTGTGTGTGTGTGTGTGTGTGTGTGTGTGTGTGTGTGTGCCCTCACTGATTGCTACCCGAGCCTTGCTTCAACCGCACACTGTCCCTCAGCAACAAACGCGTTGTTTCCGTAAACATAAGAGCAGAGGCCACGCTGACATCCACGGAGCCAAGTCCTCACGCCCCAGTCCCAACCTCGACACCAGTCACACGAACTGAAAAATGACTCGCACCGAATCCGCAGATGTGGGAGCAGGGTCCCCAGGCGCCCCACCGCGTCACGAGACAGTCCCGCGGACACGGCACGCGACAGTCCTCGATGAGGCGTGGCGCCGCCCCCGCGCCGCCCGCGAGTGTGCAGAGGGCGCCACCGGCGTCCGCGCCGTCCTCCCGCCGGCAGACGGCGCCGCGAGTCCGCGTCCCCTCGCCACACACTGAAAACACCAGAGGGAGACTGTCACGTTGCTGTGCCGTCAGTCACTCATGAATTGCTTGCAGGCAGTTATTGACGTTCGCTGAGTGGCGTAGATCTATCACCTAATCACTTGTTTGCCATCAGCTGATTCCCCTTCATGGAGATCGCCATGTCGAGGCTCAAACATCTGAACACTGCCAGCGGAGGAAATTAATTGCACGCCACACAAGAAATCGTGCACGCAGGCCTCAGGCCCACTCACCCATGTTGTTGTAGGGGACGCAGGATGACCAGTTGCCCACGTGCCACGTATACGTGGGGCACGTTACGACGTCACAGCTTCGCGTCTCCAGCAGCTCGGTTCCCGTCAGGTTGAAGCACTTCTCCCGAGCTTCAGGCGTGGCACCTGTAACAAACGCGCAGATCAGGATGGACAACAATAGTGTCCAGGACTTTGCTTTTTTGCGTCCCCTCCCCCCCCCCCCAAAAAAAAGCACGAACAGGACCTCGTGGCAACAACTAACACAAGCAGTTCTTTAACTCTTCCTGGGTCAGGTGAGACAACAGGGCCTGGGGCCTCTTGGATCCGCTGTGCACACAAAGCTTTCGGGACTGAAGGTTTCCTGTGTCAGGCCCTCACCTTCCAGCATGAGTTCGCGTGTCCGCGTCTGCTGCGCGGTTGGCGGGGCCGGACCCCCGCGGCACACCTCCTCCCCCAGGCAGGCGGGCGCCCACGCGCCCCAGCCTCGCACCTCGCAGTCCCCGGGACACGGCTCGAAGCAGCGCTCCTCCGCCTCCGGCTCCTCCCCCACACAGTGCTCTGCAATTGACGGGAAGAAGGAATGCGTTGTGTCCCCACGCACGCACACATGTGCACACACGCGTGCGTCAGTGGACTGTCAAGCGTGCACAGGCAGGTGAGACTCGTCCCTCAATTGAACGCACTACAGTCTCCTTGATCTTGGTATTCACCACCATGGACCCTGATGCTGACCGGAAGCGAATTTGAGCGTCTCGAATTGCACAGGCCTTCGACTTTCCTTGTCGGAGTGGTCCAAAGTAGAGTGATCTCGACCCTCATCCGAAGTGAATTTGACCCTCCTGAAGTGGCCTTGACCCTCACCTTGAGTCACTGACCCTTACCTGGAGTGACCTTGCGGTGCTGGTCCCTGAGGCAGGCGACGCTGCGCGTCTTGTATCCGTAGCCGCACTCCGCGGTCGTCAGCTGACACTCGGACCAGTTCCCGACGCTCCACGCAAACTCGTGACATCGCGGGAGCTGAAGCGAGAGACGGCGTTCAGTGCCTGCCGATGGTGCACATGTCTTCAAATCGCAGGGTTCGGCTCAGATCAGGACGCCTATGTTTCATTCTCAGCTCGTGCCTCTGTTCGGAACATTGCTTGAACACGCACACACACTTTTCTCGAACACGTGCACACACGCACCCACCTTGCGGCAGGGCTTGGTCTCCACCACCACGCCTCCCTCCGCCGCGCCCTCGGGGCACGCGACGCCGCCGTGCGCCGCGAGTCGCAGGACGCGGCGCTGTCGGTAGCGGACGGCGTCGGGCCCGCACGTCGCCGAGCACACGCTCCACTCGTCGGCGCCGCCGAGCGCGCAGTCGACGGGGCAGGGCGCGGCGCACGACTCCTCCATCGGCGGCAGCGGGTCGTCCGCGCAGTGAGACACGTTCACCGAGTAGCCTGTGCAACACATAGGCGTCCTGCTGTATTTCGCCTGTACATCTATTTCACACACGACATACGTGAACTCTTGTTGCTGCTTTGCGTCTGTTCTTTCAAGATTTTGGTTCAGGATAAAGTTAATGGTCCGAACCAGACACCGCGCCAGTGCACCATTGCACCCAACTGACATTCAAGTTTCAGTGCGTCTTCATACAATCAATCCGTGGGCGAGACGTGTGGTGAAGTCAACAGTGTAGATCCGGCCTCACCGTAGTTCAGTTGGCAGTACGCCTCTCGGTACCGGACGCCGGGCGTCGTGTCCCTGCGGCACGTCGACGCCGTGACGTTACGTCGCGGACGGCACGTCGACCACGCCCCGACCTGCCACAGGAAGCGGCGGCACGGGCGCTGGTTGCAGGGCCGGGACTGGGCGAGCTCTTCCGCCGGGAGACAGGGCGCCGCCGCGGACGGGTCCCCGGGACCTGGAACAAAGCAGATGGAGGTGTGCAGTGCATTTGCGTCACTAGTTACTCGTACGCCTGGTTTTCCAATTGGAATCAGTTCCAAGCTGCCCGCCTCACGTGACCAGTCTGTAGCATTTTACTCCACCCAATGGATCTCTGATATTCCCAGCTCTGCATCCGTTCGGCTCCACCTGCCAAGCCTTGCTCAATCGGGAATCTTTCGTGTCTGATTGGCGCTTCACCTCGTCCTGGCCCGTTTCTGACCCCACCCTCTACAACCCGCCACTATGTCGGACCGCGCACGCCACGCGCCCCACGCTTCCGGCGCCACTCGACCATGTGTACGACCCGCCTTGCCTCCCCACCCGCACCTGTGATCTTGCGCGTCCGGCTCTGCGTCCCGCCCTGCGCACCGCACGTCGCTGAGCACGTCGTCCACTCGGTCCACGTCGACACGTCGCAGTCCCCGGGACACGGCACGCTGCACGTCACGCTGCTCTCGGGCGCCGGAACCCCGCCCACGCCGCCCAACTGCGAAGACGCAAAAGCGTTCTTGCCAGCAGACGACATCGCGCGTGACCCACCGAGAAGGGACTTTCTCATTTTGGGGCATATTGGGCCATGTTTGAGACCATCGCTGTTGACCATCAAGCCATATCCACCCCTTCCGGCCGTACCACCATCCCACTTCCGATTTTCCCTAGACAGTCCCACCGCCCCCTGGCCAACCCCCCCCCCCCAAATCCACACACCCAACCCGCCTACCTCCGCCCCCGTCTCCCCCGGCGGATCGACGCCGGCGCCGCGGCTGCAGTACACGTCGGGCACCGCTTCGTCCAGCGCGCTCATGCAGTACACGTTGCGCACGCGCGTGCCCGCTCCGCACGTGCTTCCGGCCTGGAGCGGGAAACACGCGCTCCACTGACCTGAACAACAGGTGAGATTGACGTCAGTCCAGACAAAAGAAATGAAATGCACGAAATCACAAACAGTACAAGAAACACAAACACACACACGCACACACACACAAAACAACAACAACAACAACAAAAACAACAACAACAACAACAACAACAACAGAGTGCACAGCCTGAGGTTGTCCAGAGCTTTCCTCTTTCCCTGTTTGAAATTTCACACACGCACGCACGTACACCTCACCTGCGTGCCACCAGTAGCAGGGCACCTCCTCACACGGCTGCGTCTCGTATTCCTGCGCGCACTCCTTCCCGCCGTGCGCGGCTTCTTTCACTTCCGGTTTCGTCCTGCAGCGAAAAATACGTGTTTGTGCCTTTGATTGCTTCTTGAGTGCGTAACCATGCAGTTCCAAACCAAAACCGGCCCATCCAACTGACCCACTCACTCACCCGTGCTGATCATGTTCCATCCCAATGCCTTCACCCACCACCAGACCCTCTCAAACCAAACACGTGTGTGCTCATTGTAACCCCATGCACAGTGCACAGCCGGCCTCTCTCACCCGACCACACCCACCTGATCCTCACGCCATCTCAGCCTCTTCCCTCTCTTCCCATTCCAATCCTTCCACCAAACCTCAAACACCCGCCCATCCACACCTGCGTGGTCACCTGAATCCACGAGCAACCCTCAGTCTTTTTACCTTGCTCACGCACCTGATGGCACTTCCATTCGTTCGTTCACCCGCCCTCCAACCCTCCAGACGAAATATTTCCGCGCACCATGCCACGCCCAACACTGCCCCTCCCACGCACCTGATCCTCATGCCGCCCGGCCCGCAGCTCTTGGTGCACGATGACCAGTTCTGCCACTCTCCCTGCTCGCAGTCCTGGGGACATGGCACGACGCATGCGCGGCGGTCCGCAGGCTTCAGCTCCCCGCTCGAGATCAGCAGCGTGTCTGCGCGTGTCAGAGTGAAGAACCTCGCTCTCAATCACTGAGCCCATGTATACATTGTGATTGGTTGAGGTACAAAGGGCGAAGACCAGACAAGTTCAAGAATCAAGAAAAGGGTGTGGTTCACAGTGGATCTGTCAGTCCGCATTGTCACTTGCATGCCAAGTATGGACACACAGCGCATCCCGTTCTGAACCCGTGTACATTTACCGTTGATGCAGTAGTGATCGTCCATCTCGGCCTCGGCTTCGGTCTCGGTCGCCTCGCGCGCGCAGTACACCCCGCGGGTCTGCTCCCCGGGCCCGCAGCCGGACGACAACCCTCCGTCGGTGTCGCCCCCGCCTCCCGCCGTCCCGCCCGGAAGACGGCATTCGCTCCAATCAGACGTGCGCCATTTGTAACTGCAAAAACAGATAAAGTGGTCCTACCAAACTTCTGAGGGTTATTTCAATCTCATGGGGAATGCACCAAACTTTAAGTGGTTCTACCAAACTTCCACTTTGGGGTTGGGCCAGGCGCAACCTGCGCGAGGGCTTCTTTTGCACCTCCTTCATTCATCACCATGAAAGACGTGAAAAGCCTTTGCAAGAATCCCAACGTCTGTCGAACTTTGACCCCCAGCACCCAGTGTTCCTCTGACCCATCCTTACAAAGAAACACACTCTGCGACCTGTTCCCTCAAAGCAATTGTCCTCCTCATCGAGCATAAGTTTTTCACAACTTAATGGTTCAATTCAGACCCAGTGAGAATCGGGTCGGGCTGCCTCCACCCAAATCTGGATCCGCTGAATTCGTCACCACAACCAATGAAATCTCATCACTGAGGAGTATTTCCTGAGGAAACACCAACTCAAGCACGGAAAGTGTGTAAACCACCCCGCGATACACCTCAAACAAGTACTCAGATAGAATCAACTCCGGAGAAGAAAAACGCACAACCATTTTCACATGTGTAAGAGCGCCGTCCTCGCAGTGCGATTTGTTGCAAGTGCAGCTCCGGCGGAATCATGCTACACGAAACCTCCATTTGTCCCCAGAAGCCCCACTTGAACAAGTCCAGGGCTATTTTCAAAGCTAAACTCAGCGCAACTTGGTGTCCAAACCACGGGTTGCATCCCAGTGGAGCCATCGGCGCACAAATTCTCGTTCCTTGTTCTCTCTCGGGAAGACAAATAAACAGTGACGCGAGTCCGCCATAGCTGCGATGCTTCCCCCGTATCACCCTGGATTATGACTGACGTGGTAGAAACCTCGGAGTCAAGCATCTGCACCGAGTACGACTCTCAGCTGAGGCGTTGCTTGGTAAACACTGCATTGTTTTCCACGCAACTGCAGCGCTGTGTGTCTGAGCTCACGGGCGCGGATCCGCATGGCCGCGGAGCGTTCAACACGCGACATCACGGGGCAAAACAGCTGGGAGCCGAGGGGCCAGCTCCCTGCCCAAGCTCCCCCAAACGAACTTTATCTTCAGCTAAATGGTGCATTTTCTCTCACCCCAGTTCCAAAATTCAGCGGTGTCCCCATGGGGGCACCTTTAAGAAACCCAAAGTTCCAACCCTGACACTCTGAGAAACGAACGCCATGCACTGTTGATTGTGATCGTGATGATTCTTCCCCAACCCAAGCGAGTCTTGAATCCGCCGCTGCACCCAGACACTCGGCTGTCGTTACGTTGAGTACATCGACAACATTGGAAAACTTCAACCATCTGTATTTCGTCACAAGAAGCCAGGTGCATACGTACAGGTTGTTCAGTCACTCACGGCACGCGTGGAGAAAAGAAAACGTGTAACGCCGCTTTCAAGGTTTGTCTCGCGTGCACACCGGCAGTGTCATGCGTTGCGTCCTTGGAGTCTGCTTTCTTTCTTGTGTGCTATCAATGGACCCTGCGTCGATGCAATCACAAACGCAACACACGCGGTGTGAAGCCCGCACGTACCTTTCGCAGTACGACACGACCTCTGGTGGGCAGCGGCGCGTGTGCTGGAGGACGGGGCATGACGCGCCGCCGGGCCCGGGGAGGCGCACGATGTCGCGGCGGCGCTGCTGCGTCCCCCGGGGCGCCGCCCGCGACGCCGCCACGCAGAAGACGGAGCAGGGGCCCCACGCCTCCCACACCGTCACCTCGCAGCTACAGGGAAAGTCACACGGCAGGGACGACTCGGGAGCCGCGTCTGTAAGCGAGACAAGATCTATGTTATTTGAAAGGATTTACAAGGATCCGGGGCACGGGTTTGCAAAGTTTAAAAACGCCGGATCCGTGACTGAATTTTTGTCGCACGGTGCTGACTTCTGTTTCTTCCCGCAGAGTCCTGGGTCTGTTTTGTCAGACAGTTGGCAGATTTATGAACACAGAAGTGGGGGATATGCGTGCGAAGATAATCAGGAACCAGAGCCGGAGCACCTGTCACGTGATATTCGCAGAACTTCCGGTCCACGGCGCCGCCTGTCGGGAGGTGGAGGCAGTAGACGCGCCTGGACCGGACGCCGTCCGGGCAACGACGCCGCCTTGCCCGAGACGCGTCGGGCGGTGGCGTCGTGACGTCCGTGAAATCGGGCAATGCTGGCGTCGGATCCATTTTTGCGTCTTTCTCCTTCAATTAGATGAATGAAACAAAAAAGTTCTGATTGCATACAGCATGACCGTGATCAAGCCTCAGGGGAGGACCCAAACGACTACTGACTGGGGTGTCGATTCCCAAGGGCACTGACTGCGTGTTGTCAGAGCAATCAAAAATCTTGTGCGAAATATGATTTTGTTATGAAGCGTGGCTCTGCTTTCCAGGGTCCTTTTGGAGAACATACGAGTTCAGGGTCAAAGCGCTTCAGGGTCAAAAGGCCCCAGATATCTGTGGAAATTTTCTCTTTCTGCCTCTCTTTTTTTCATCTCGCAGCCTTTCTGATTCACCGTGGATTTTAGACATGTGGCAAACGAATGCAGAGAGAAAATCTCTCCGTTTCTCTGTGCCCCTTCAGATTCATGCCCCAGAGAAAGACAGGACAGGCACGCTAAAGGGTTGCGCAGATCAAGCCCCCACTTCCCCAATCGGCACTGACTTCTCTCCGTGAACACGTCAAAACACGGCGAGTTTCAGTGAAACGTACAGCCTGATGGGATGTTTGGCTCGAACACCACACCGTTTCACAAACGCAGCTGCTCCCTCAGCCAACGAAGCGACAGCGCCGTCCTTGCAGCACAAACGGAGCTGCAGAGCTGCAACCTCGCTGCAATGATTGTAGGGGCGGAATCTCCACTGACTCAGCACTGACACTGACTGGTGCACCCACGCTGCAAGTATGGCGCTGCATGTTCGGTGCAAAAGATAGTCTCAGCTGCAAGGAGAGCCATTTCTGGACAGTTTTGAGTTGAACCAACTAACGTAAAAAGACGTTGAAGCTGGGACAAAAAGGCAGGTAAAAAGGTGCTGGGTGTGGTCCATCTGCACTGGAGCCCAAGCGCTGACTGCAAGGATGGCGCTGCAGCCGTCAAGTTTGGCTGCATTGCAGACAGGTCCTGTTCATTAGCTAAGTAGCTGCTTCCCAAATGCTCAGCCCGTCCAACAACATGTAACTCAACGCTCTCAAACAAACGGGAGGTTTTCTTTGTAACAAAAACTCTATTTTGAAAAAAAAACCAAAAACACAAGGGGCTTCCAAGTATTTGTCAAAAGCCAGCTCTCGCGGCTAAGATGCGGTGGCGCAACAGCAATTGCGCCGTCTCCTGTGAGAGACCACTTCTGAAAGTGAGATCACGTCCTCAAAATTTGTGCCCGCGAGTTTATCAGGAAAATTAGATCATTATCTCTTTCGTAAAAAAAAGTACACCCGAGCGAAGAACAGAGAGGTTGACTCTGCGAGTGCAGGATGGAGGAGCCAGTGTTTTGCCAGCTCCGCCGCGATGCGGATAATGGATCAGATAAACACAGGAAGCATCCGCCAGGAGAATCCAGACACTGCAGATCTGAGGTTCACACAGTGAGCGTCGGCCAGGAAGCCAGACGCGTGGGGCCCGGAGTTCACACAGGGTGCGTCCGTCAGAGAAACGAGACGCACATGCAGGTCTGAGGTTCACATAGGAAGCGTCACAGGTCTGAGAATCTGGCTGCAAGGCACAAACGAGGTTCACACAGAACCTTCTGCTTGGGAAGCCAGACGCGTGGGGCCCGCAGTTCACACAGGAAGCGTCACACGCAGGTCTGGGAATCTGGCTGCACATGTATGAATGAGGATCACACGGAAGCGTCTGTCGGAGAACATGGTGTCTTGGGGCCCGAGACTCTCACAGGGAGCGTCCACCACCCAGAGACCATGCACCACCTTCCCATGCGGCTCGAGGTTCCCACGAAACGTCCGCCGCCCAAAGAACAAGACGTACAACCCTCAACTCGCGTTCACCCATGATGCGTTTTTTGTTGCGCCTCTGTGCACGTCAATCGACGCTGTGTTACAAGTGGGAGGTGACGAATCGTCCAAAGCAACACACCCACACAAAGGAAAAAATAACCAATGCAAAACAAAAAGTAAAACCCCAACCCCAGTCGATTCCTTGTCACCAAAGACGCTCCTTCCCAAGGCAGAAAATTGACCGCTCCGCACAACATCAAAAAACCTGGAGTTCTTTGCACACACACACACACACACACACACACACACACACACACACACACACACACACACACATTTGTATCACTGGAGCCCGCGCAAAGAGGCTTGCACACACTGCAGATCGCAAGTGATTGATCTTTGAACTTACCGCTGGCCATGTTTTGCCGAGAAACAATTTGTTTTTCACAGGTATGAAGAGGCACAGCTGTTCGACGTTTCCTCCTCGGATCAGTGGTGGATCTTTGAATGCCCCAATATGCTTGAACTTCCCACTGTTCCCTTGCAATTTTTTCGATGTTTTAGAAATCTACACGTACAACATTTTGTTGACGGAATTCTCCCAACATTTTGAGCTCAGGGATCCACGGGGTTCGAGAACTGAGTCCATGACTCTTGGACATCAAATTCACCCTCGGGTGAAGACATCTGTTCTCTTCACTTCTTTTTGGAACTGGGGATTTGGGCAAACACATCCCTCAGAAGGGTTCGACCGGGTGGCCTCTCCACCCCGATTCTAGAGCCATGAGAGTCGAAGTCCTCTCGCCTGATCCCGGATCCACTCCCAATGATCCCGGCTTCTTCAGTTGAGGAAACACAAGAGCACTGCTCACATTCCTCCTCTTCACTTCAAAAGCAGCGAATTTGTTGCCGCTTCTTGCAAAAATGTTTGGACGGCCAGGTGCAACATTGTGAGGAACTCATCACCAGAACAGCGGCCGCCCGAGCCGGAAGGCTTCAAACCACAGGCTTTTTTTCAAACGGGGGAGCCACAGGGACGAACTCTGCACGGATCAGGCAGATGGGGTCTGACATCCGAATTGAGATGCAACTCAATGGGGAAACTTTCTCACAGATTTCATGCAGCAGAGAATCCTGGAGCGGAAGCAGGACCCCGGGGGTGAGAGCGACTCTGGGCTAGAAATTCAAACGGTTGAGCGCCAGTGGTGCGAAAAGGAGCGGGGCCTTGTGAGTTTCAATCGGCGCCAGGGTCTGATGCGACGCGATCCTGACTGCATGGTGGTGGCCAACCCTGCAGTATACGAGCACACACACACACACACACACACACACACACACATCACCACCACCACCACCACCACCACCACCACCACCACCAACACACAACAGGGTCAACTCCCCGAACCAGAACCCTGGATCATACCCTGGGCTGCACTTTGCAGATGAGCTGTTGTTCACTCATTTCTCACTTCACTCAAAACCTCTCCACGCTTCCATGCCACCCACGTCGTGTTGGAGCTTTGCACCCACTTCCCCCAGCATGTTTCATCCAGGCCCATCTGTTGTGCGAATGACCGGATTCAACATTCAACATGGCTGCAGAGGTGTGTGACACAACACCAATTGATCTCTGCTTGACCTGAAAGTTGCAATCTAATGACAGCAAGTGTGGAGCCTCGTACCATTGAGGTCCACCTCCCTCCTTGATCCCGGAAAAACGTTTTTTCATCCAATACAGCTGAGGGAAAAGTTCCTGCACTTCTGGCCCCACAATGTCGCTCCTCCCTGTTCTTGTTCAGGAGCTGGGCAGACAATTTGAAAGCATTCCAATTCCGGAGATCTGGACTGCTGCACGTGTGCGTAGACTCTGCGTTGTTCACTTGGCACAGCCAACGTGAGGTGATCGCTTTGTTTGAAACTAAAAACCACTTTCTTGCTGCAATCATTGAAAATCGAGTCCCACAATGAGTCCACAAGCAGACGAAGAGTTTCACTTGTTTCAGAACTCCAGCAATGTTTGCGCACGTCACTCGAGCTGAGCCCACCTCATCTGCGGCGGATCCAGACTCGGGTCTGACATCTTTCCAGATGGCGTCCGATTATTTGGACCTCAAACTTGCGGCGGCAAAACTTGTCAGGGTTGGAAGCGAAGGGCTGGAGCCCTCGCGATCCCACTGGAACACAATCGGGTTCAGCAGCTGAGTCCAAGTCCATTCTTCCTGATACTTGACACCCTGCGGAATGCCCCGCCCCTCATCCCGGGATTGTCTGCTGTGCTCCCAATGGGCGAGAGCCGCGAACCCCAAGCCACGTGGCACGCCGTGAGAGCTGAACCTCCCAACTGAGGCAACAGCGTGAATGTCATGCTCACTCACTGGAGTGACACTGCGCCCTCCCCGACAATCAAGTAAATATCAGAGGGTGGGTCCTCGATGCAGTCAGGTCGGGTCAATGCACACACCGTACGAGTACGATCGTAAAGAGCGCAGTCAGGCCCTTTTCACGCGTGCACTTGGTGGAACCGCGTATTTTACGCGAACAGCACACGAACAGCGAGCGGACAGGAATAAATCACGCCGACCGAGAGTAGAGGAGGAAATCGCACTGTCTCGAGATGCGTGTCGAGAGACAGTGTGATTGCCTCCGACACTCGAGGTCAAGTGGTTTAATCGGCATCTATCACGAATGAGTTGAGGGGTCGCCAAGTGCGACAGTGAGAGGAGGAGATCGCACCCCATCGAAAGT
>JAAUXT010019499.1_pt1 | contig 14400 bp, 5 predicted proteins | sample 7278171 | NCBI WGS metagenome assembly JAAUXT01 (sample SAMN14350112, study PRJNA611818) | marine sediment metagenome | isolation source: surface marine sediment (1.8m) | place: French Polynesia: Moorea | collected 2018-08 | reverse complement strand
GAATGTCTTTGGCAAAGATGGCCTCAAACAAAGCGGCATCCAGTATCTGCTGCCCATCGGTAGTGGTCATGCCGGTTGGCATTAAGGCAGCCACTGCACCAGCATCTGAGCGCATCAATGCTTCAGCCAAAGAAGGGAAAAACCAAGGTTCTGGATAGGCAAAAAAGCCTGCCTCACAGGCCATTGATACAAAAAAAGGCAACCGATCAATGTTGCTTAAAGCAGTAACATCGCCCGCATCAAATATATTTTCTTCTGCCAGTATCTGAGTGGCACCGTGGCCGGCGTAGTTTACCATCAGAACCCCATCATTGATGCTGTCAATGATGTCTTCTGTTAAAAAGACCGTGGCGGAATAATCATTGAGATAACCTTTAAACGGATCGGCCATGGTAAAGGGTAGCAGATCGGCCACCTGATCGTTGATGGCCTCAAATGCAGCCTCATAGGCATAGGCGTCTCCAGCCCTCTGGTTGTCAGCAATCAGCAAAAGCTCTTTTTGCCAGCTCTGCGTATTGTCAGCCGTCTCATAGGCGATGATTTTAGCCACCATAGCTGCTGCCTGGCTGGCATCGGCTACAGGCAATCGGCCAACGTGCATATCAGCGATGGCATCATCGCCGCTGAATGTGACAAACCACTGATCTGTGACCGTCTCACCCTTATAGTCGGTATAGATCAAATAGGTAGGCAGATAGGGCGTGGTGTCCACATTTTGCCAGTGGTCTTTGGGATCATAGGTGGCATCTCCAACCAACAGCACATACCGAGCAGCCGGCGGACTCCAGTTGCTGTACGCATAGGATAGGAAATTTTTTACTGCCTTTGGACTTTTAATGCCAAAGCTAAACTCATCATAGATATCTTGGATATCGGCCACATACACTCGAAGACCCTGAGCCTCTCGGTGATCTATAAGATCAGACAACCAGGTAAGCTGATCGCCGTTTTGATCCCAGCCGATATCCCGGTGGGTAATTAAGATATAGTCAGCACCATTGTCGATAGCAAAAAGGCTTGAGGCTGAGTCTTTAACCAGTGCATCAGGGGTGCTGATGGCATCAGATGCCACTACATAATAGGTATCACCGTAGCTTGTGGGTTCAAAATCGATGCTAAACTCACCCTGCCCATTGGGGCCAGTGACCACATGATCAGTGATGCGCATGACATCAGCAGCATTACTGATGTCATATGCTAAAAGGCTGCTGTTGTTGAAGCCCTTTATCAAATAGCGGCTGTTGGCATCAGGAGAAAATTTTAAACTGTTGGAGGTGGCCACATAGTCGCGCCGGTAGTTGATTTTAAAGCAATCCACAATGATCGAGTCGTTGCCATCAGCACTTAAACATTGCAAAGTAACGGTATTATCTCCGTCAATCAAAGAGACATTATCTAAACTGGCTTCATAAAAATTGATGCCGGCCCAGGAAAATACTTGCTCGCTGCCATTGATGGTGACTTTGACCTGATGCTCAACATCGGTCTGACCGGCCATTAAAATAGTCAGTGTACCGGCACTCGTTGGATTGGGTACAGATATGGTAAAAGCCTTAGGCAGTCCACCTCCTGCATGCTGATCGCCCTGTACATAGGTGTTAAAAAACCAGCGCTCAATGCCATCAGGCCCCGGAGCTTTAAGCCAGTATACCAGATTCTGTTCAGATTGAGCGGTATCGATAAAATCGTCTGCAACCAGCCCACTGGCAGGGATTGCATCAATGGATTGCATCCGTAAAGGAGTTGCGCTACCCCCAGCTAAGATGAGCCAAAAGATGTTTTGGTCGCTGTATTTAGAATACGCTGGATTTATCGGTGCGGCATAAAATCGAATGGTATCTTCAGCATCCAAATAATCATCACTGTTTTGATCAAAGACCTCAATGGCAATCTGTTGACCCAGATGATAGATGCGCACCTGGCTTAGATCTATCTGATCGGTATCAATACTGTTGTTTTCAAGATAGTTTTTTGTCAGCTGATAAACACCTTCGGTGCCGGTGCTAATCTTATATACATTGCCTTGACTGCTGTCGGGCGGAGCCCACAGCGCAGAGGCAGCAGCAACTCCCAGTGAGGATAAAATGGGGCTGATGGGATTAACCAATAAAGGAGTGGCTGCAAAACCAATCGCCAGTGGTGAAAGCACCACTGTGGCAGCTTCTGGCGGTTGCCAGGGCATGTGGGCCGATCGTTCAATTTTAGTATAAGCGGATTTAACAAAATCAATTCGCAGCTCGATGCGACGATAAAACACCATTTGGCCAGTGGTCGGATTAAAGCGGAGTGGATAAAAGATGACCTGCTGTTTGAGCTGATCGCGGAAAATGTAGTCTTGGCCCAGCTGGGCATTGCTTTGAGGATAAAGCTCATTGGCACTGTATGCGAGCTCATCGTGCACAAACAAACTTCCCACGGCAGCGGTGCTGCCCTGATCATCAACAGCTGCCGCAGGTACCGGATAGATGCGATAGCCGCTAAAGGCTTCAGCCTTGCTGCTTACAACTTTAAGCTGCGATGTTTTACCCTCGGGCACATCGATTAAAATACCTTTAATCGGCAGCTGGGGAGCGCCCACTTGGGCGGTGTAGCCATGCACATAGTCAGAAATTGTCAGCTGTTCATATTCTTGACCATCAACTTCAACCACATCGGTATCAAAACCATTGGTGTTTAACACCAGGGTCATGCCGGTATCATCATTGCTCAGGACTTCAACACCGCGGCCAATGCTTTTAGAACCGTTATCGGCTTCTTTTAACAGCCGACCATCTTCCTCACCGTCGGGGATGCCGTCGCCATCGGTATCGGGATTAAAAGGATCAAGACCACGTTCATATTCTTCTATGTTGGACAGCCCGTCACCGTCATAATCTAAATTAGCATCATTGATCCAGGTATTAAGCCCATGGGTGATTTCCCAGTCATCGGGCATGCCATCGGCATCCCAGTCCACACAGATGGGTCCATGGAAAGTGTGCTTGCCATAGATATCAATATCTTCAAGCTTGTGATAGTAAAGGGTGCCAACTGTGACATCGGTATCTAAAAAGCTGTAGCTGCGACCGGTGCCCTGTGCCACAGTAGCTGATATGAGCTTGTCGGTTATACGGGTAAAAGGGCCGGCTGGGGAGGTGGACCGATACAGGTGAAAACCCAGATTGTCAAACTCAGCCGCAGTCTGCCATGACACCCGAATGGCATTGCCCTCACCCTGAGCGGTAAAAGAGATCAAAGTGACTGCTGTGGCTGGTAAGATACCGCCAAACTCAGATGTGTTGCCAGCAGCATCGGTGGCAGTGGCGGAAACGCTGTCATCGCGAGCCAGCCCGCTTGCTAAAAGGGTGGTCTGAACAACACCATTGGCGAGATTGGTGTCTGAACCACTGATATGGGGTCCGCTGCAAGCACCATTGTCCACACAACTGCCTAAAAACAGATAGCCTTCTCCATAACCACTGGGGTCTGGATCAACGGTGGGAGTGCCTGAGTTGTTGGCCCGAAAAAATTCAATTATATCACCAGACTCTACTGTAGCGCTAATGATAAAATCAGAGCCGCTGGCACTGATGGAATTAATGGTGGGAGCGGTTTTATTGTTGTTGGCTCCATCAGCCGTACCAGGTCCATTCGGACCGACTAAATCGATGCCCAATTCGCTATTATTATAAATCGAATTTGCAGATATCGTATTATTATCAGCACCTGCACTTGAAATAACAATGCCCCGGCCAGTATTACCAGCAATAACGTTGGCGGCACCTGCTGCTGTGCCGCCTATAGTATTTCCCGGAGCATTCGAGATTAACACACCAGCGTTAGTGGAATTGTCTCCATTGCCAATTTCAACGCTACCGGTAGCGGCTATACCAATGGAGTTGCCCAGGATGCGGTTCCTATTGGCGTTTGCGCCCCAGAAATAAATCCCATACTGCGTGTTGCCCGAAATGACGTTCCCCGAATCGATCAGCGTACTGCCAATAGAATTCATGGGTGAGTCCCATATGAACATGCCGATCCTTTGATTTTGAATCCCGTCGGTGTCTGGAATCGCGCCGGTGCCGGTGGCATTAGTGCCAATATAGTTGCCTATTATAAGGTTACGGAAAGCTGCCGATAGATATATAAGAACTCCTCTCCACTGGTTTCCGGAGATGACATTTCGATCTGCATCACTATTACCACCAATAATATTATTGGTTGAATTATTGATTTGAATACCCTCATAATTCCCAGCCTCCGTATCGCCGAAAACGTTGGTACCGATGTAGTTTCCGACGATCGTAGTGCCACTGCCATCGGAGATTCGAATACCAGATGAATCAAAACTATTGATGACCAACCCTCGCACCGTGCAACTACCCGCCGCTATAGAAATGCCAATTGCGCCACTAGCATTTGAGCCCTCTAATTCAATTTCGGGACCCTGACTATTGCTGTCTTTCTGATTAGTGGTTTGTGTTGCGGCATCGATAATTGTTCCAGCGGCTGTTATCGTTGGCAAACCGCTACCAGGAGAAATTCGCCACCAGGAATCACCGCCTGGATCTTGATAACCAAGGTCTGTATCTGGAATATCGAAAGAAACAGTAGTCCCTGGATTGTTGTTGGCGTAGTTGATACATTGACGCAAAGACGCCATGTCTATATCGGATGTATTGGTCACTATCCCACCGGGGCAGATAGGCGCAGAATAGTTAGCAGCAAACTCAGAAGTGTTGTTACTCGTATCTGTGGCAGTAGCTGACACCACATCTCCGCTGCTCAGGCCGCTGAAAAGAATGGTAGCTTCAATGATCCCGGCAACCGGATTGGCATCTGCTACCGCACTGATGTGAGGACCGCTACAGGCTGTGACTGGACCAGAACCAGTCCAATCTGGACAACTGCCTAGATATAAATAACCCTCTCCGGAACCGAGAGGATCAGCCGTTACAGTCGGTGCAGCCGAATTGTTGACTGTGAAAAAATCAATAACATCATCGCTGGCAGAGGAGACCACCACCGTATAATCGGAACCGGTGGAAATAACCGAGTTTATCACAGGGGCGGCTTTGTCGTTATTGACGCCACCACTCACACCCACACCTTCAGGCGCAAGATCGATGCCCAGCCCACCATTGTTATAGATACTATTGCCGTAAATTGTATTGCCCGTCCCTGCAGTGACAAGCACTCCAGCATTGGCGTTGTTAGCGATGATGTTGGGCTCACCACTGCCAGTACCACCGATGGTGTTGTTTGAACCATCACTAATCAATATACCATGAGTGTTGTCACTGCTACCGTTGCCTAAGTCAATACTGTTGGTTGCATCCGTGCCGATAAAGTTGCCCTGAATGACATTTCCCGTGGTGCCACTGCCGACATAAATGCCACTGGAGGTGTTGCCGCTGATCACATTGAAGGCCCCGGAAGCAGATCCTCCTAAGGTAGTGTTTACAGAATTACTGAGACAGACCCCTAAGCGGTTACCCAAGGCCACCCCACCGGTGGCATCTGTGCCGATATAGTTACCTTGCAATTCATTGCCAGTGGAACCTGCACTTGTAATCAAGATTCCGCAGTTAGGATTGCCGGAAATGACATTGCGTTCTTCCTCAGTTGTACCACCAATTATATTATTAGGAGCATTCCAGATGACGATGCCATGGATAGCTCCGATAGACGCTGTGCCGTTTTTGTCCGTGCCTACATAGTTTCCTACGATGACGTTATTTGTGGAGCTTGCACCTTGCAGGGTGATGTCCCAGGTGCTACCGGAAACCACATTTCTGGCTGCATCTGTTGTGCCACCAATGGTGTTTCCACCTGAGTCCAATACATAGATACCACCCCGGCCATTGGCACGGGCAAGAGTACCTGTGCCGTCGATGCCCACATAATTACCCTCAATTATATTGTTACCTCCAGTGACCAAATAAATTCCACTGCTGCCAGAGGTAGCAAAGCTGTTGATGATCAACCCCCGAACCGTGCAGTTTCCGGCGGTGATGTGAAGACCATGCGTGTCGCTGGTAGCGATCAAAGAACCATCAAGCTCGATTTCTTGACCCTGGGTATTGGTGTCTCCCTGATTGGCAGTCTGCGTGGTGCCGTCGATGATGGTGCCGCTGGTTGTAATAGGATCCAAGGCACCGATGGCCGGAGAAATTCGCCACCAGGAATCAGTTCCGGAACTTTGATTCCCAGGCCCCGGAATATTGAAGCTGATAGTGGTCCCTGGATTGCTGTTGGCGTAAATAATGCACTCCCGCAAAGAACCAGCACCAGAGTCTGCGGTAGTGGTTACCTGGCACGTGGGGCCTGCTGCCGCCGCGACATTAGCAGCAAACTCTGACGTATCACTATAGTTGCCACCTCCGAAATCTATGGTGGCCGTGGCCGTAATGTATTCACCCACAGCCACGTTGGCGTTTAATGCTGCACTGAAAGTGGCATCCCCGCTGCCATCGGTAGTAACCGTTGTTGAACCAAGGTAGCGCTCTGCTTCACCATGCCCGCTGCTATCGGCAGTTGTGCTAGCGAAAAACTCTAGGCGGTAGTCTTGATTCAATCCATCGGTATCCAATGTTCCGGCGATGACGATATGCGCTCCGTTAGTTACAGCACTAGTAATATCAGGAAAGTTTTGGAGATTGTTCGCACCTGAGTCTACATCATCGACATCGTTTAAAGTGACTCCATCAAGTCCGAGGTCAATACCTATCTCATTGTTTGAGTGAATCACGTTTCGAAGAAAGCTATTGTCGGTGGAGTTGGAGGCAATCGAAATCCCTGTGTTAGTGTCTTGAAAGGCGATTGTATTGCCTGCTCCGTTTTCGGACCCTCCGATCAAATTGCCAAAGGCATTATTTAAAACTATTCCATACAGTCGATTCCCGAGATCGTCACCAGAAGCATTTGTGCCTAAGTAGTTACCGCTCACAATGTTGTCATCACTGCCTGTAATCAAAATTCCCAGGTTCCACATGCCTGAGATAATATTTGCATCGGCGGGTGTCGTCCCGCCGATGATATTGTCGTCGCCATAAATATAGATTCCTGATAAGGAGATATTGGCAGGGATGGCATCACCGGTTGCATTTGTCCCTATGAAATTACCTGCAATGGTGTTGCCGTTGGAAAAAATTTCGAGACATAGGCCACCTCCAAATTCGTTGATTGCAAAGCCACGAATGGTCGATCTATAACTACCTGCTGCAAGCACCAATCCTTTTCCACTGCCTGCACCTGAGCCAGTGATTTCGATCTCCGGTCCCTTGGAGTTCGTATCTCCCTGATTAACTGTCTGGGTGGTGCCGTCAATGATGGTGTCGCTAGCAGTGATAGGTGGCAAATCAGAGCTAGTCGGAGAAATACGCCACCATGAATCAGAGCCTGAGCTTTGATTGCCGGGCCCCGAAATATTGAAACTGATAGTGGTTCCAGGATTACTATTGGCGAAATTGATACACTCCCTCAGAGAACCAGCACCGGAGTCACCTGTTACGGTCACCTCGCAAGTAGGTATATTAAGAGTAGTGGTGCCAGAAATTGCTATAGGGGTATTCGGTGTGATCGCGACATCAGCAGTTACATCAGATTGCGGATCCGTAATTTCTATATCGAGCAAATCCCCATCATTTGCGCCTGCGCCGACATCCAAAACCACATAGGCACACACCTGGGAGGTGCTTACATTCATGCCATTTTGTTTCAAATCACCGTTAAAGTCGTATGTGCGCACTACCCAGTCACCACCATTGGTTCCCTGATCACCAGCGACAAAAATGTGACCGTTCGCCTCCGCGATAGCATAGGATCGATCCGATTGCGTGCCGCCGGAGTTGTAGGTCACCATGCCAGAGTCCAAATCACCCCAGGTGACGTCTAAATCGCCGTTCCCGTCATATTTGCGAACTGCCCAATCATAGCCGTTGGTTTGCTGGTAACCGGCCACATAGATATTACCCAAAGTATCCACAGCGATGTCATAGGCGTTATCCGATTGGGTACCACCAGAATTGTAAGTCACCATTCCAGAATCCAAATCACCCCAGGTGGTATCCAAATCGCCATTGGCGTCATATTTGCGAACCGCCCAATCAAGCCCGTTGGTCTGTTGATAACCAGCCACATAGATGTTACCCACAGTATCCAGAGCAATACCATAGGCGATATCACTTTGCGTGCCACCGGAGTTGTAAGTCACCATGCCTGAGTCAAAGTCGCCCCAGGTGGTATCCAGATCCCCATTGACGTCATATTTGCGAACCGCCCAATCATTACCGCTAGTCTGTTGGTAGCCAGCCACATAGATGTTTCCAGCTGAATCCACGGCAATACCATAAGCGTTATCAATTTGTGTGCCGCCAGAATTGTAAGTCACCATGCCTGAATCTAAATCACCCCAGGTGGTGTCCAAATCTCCATTGGCATCATATTTTCGCACCCACCAATCAAAGCCGTTAGTCTGTTGATAACCGGCCACATAGATATTGCCCACAGCATCCACAGCGATACCATAAGCAAGATCCGATTGTGTGCCACCGGAGTTGTAAGTCACCATGCCAGAATCCAAATCACCCCAGGTAGTATCCAGATCTCCATTGGCGTCATATTTTCGCACTATTCCATCATATCCGTTGGTCTCCTGCAAACCGGCTACATAAATGCTACCGCCTGAATCGACGGCGATGCCAAAGGCATAGTCTCTTTGCGTACCTCCTGAATTGTAAGTCACCATGCCTGAGTCTAAATCTCCCCAGGTGGTATCCAAGTCCCCGCTGGCATCGTACTTGCGCACCGCAAAATCTAAGCCGCCAGTTGCCTGGTAGCCAACGACAAAGGTGTTGCCACCGGAATCTACAGCCACATCATAGGCAACATCAACTTGTGTGCCACCGGAGTTGTAAGTGGCCATACCACTGCTGCCCCAGGGGCCGATGATTGCGGCCTGCTCTGAAGCATCAAAGCCTGCCGATCCAAACAGAGTCTCATTGCCGTCATAGTTGCAGGTATCAGTAGTTTCGTAATAAAGTCTAACATTGGAAAGGTCGGCATTGGCATTGACCGTATTGGTTTCGCTAAGTACGATCTTACTGATATTGGCACTGCCTTGATCGGCTACAAAAGTAAAAGCACCGCCAAGGTATTGATCGGTGCTGGGAATATTCATCGAAGTGGTTTGGGTACCGTTGGAACCAACAATCACTTCTGGATCCATCGGCATTTCGGCAATCTGAACCCGAACGGAAATCGTATTCCCAGATCGATGCGCCCAGGCATTCACAGAGGAAGTGTTTGCTAAGTATATTCCTTTCCAGCCCCTGCCGTATGCGGTTCCCGTACCAGAAGAATTGGCAGAACCGACGCAAACCGTATTCGTCAAATCAATTATTCCAGAAGCGGTAATATCAATAAAATTATCACCTTCTGAGTTTCCAGTACCAGGGTATCTGGTAACCGTCATGCCTGCATTTTCCAACACATGCACCATATGCTGGTTATCGGTAGCATCATGATTACTATGGAATGACCAATCTACCTGACCTCCACTTGCTCCCGGATAATAGGTTGCTGAGGTATCGGCAATGGCTTCATTAGCCGAATTGTCGTCTGCCTTGAATTGATGAAAAATCAACGCATTGGTCCAGTTGTTAACGCTCCAGGACACTCCACCTAAGGTCCCAGCCGACTCACCAAATAAGTTAATCGTGCCAGTATCACCTGTTACATCACCTGTTCTGCCATGTCCTACCCGCCAGTTGGAACCTGTAAATTCAACCACAACACCATAAACATCTGTTGTACCGATAAAGCCCCCACGCTCAACTGTAACGGTGTTATCTGCAGACATCCAGGCAATGGCAGTGCCGTTGTCGGCGCCGTTGTTAGTATCAGAACTCAAAATACCGGTAATGAATGGAATACATTTATCTCTTGTAGATGCGGTGCTTACTGTATCTGTACCCGTTCGGCCACCTGCATTGATGGTGACATGAAATCTTCCTAATACAACAAATTCATTAGCCCCTCCCGCAGGACCGATATACTCCCAAGCTTCCCAGTGGAAATTGTAATCGGCATCTTCAGAGGCGCTATCGCGGTAAAATCGAATGGTATTTGTGCCCGTTAAGGAAAGCCCACCGGACATGTCGTCTATCTCTTTATCAACAGATCCTGTGGTTGTAAGCCCACTGTTCGTATAGCGGTTTGATTCGTTTAGAACAAAAGTTGAGGCCATAGAACCAAATGAAGTACCAGGTGAGGCAAAACCCCCAGCATTGCCGATAGCAGAAATTCCTCTCTGAATCTTTATTGCCTGAGTAGCAGACTCTAAATCATCAACTACAATGAAGCCCACCAAAAATATGGCAAATACTGCTCTAATGATTTTATGATTAATAGCGTTCACTTTTATGTTTTATTAGGCTCAATATCTATCTTTGTTTTGGTGGCCTTCTTTTTAAGCATCAGGACCAGTAGATTTATAAAAGCGTCAACTGAAAATGGTTTTTCGACACACTGATTTACTCCGATTCTTTCAGCTTCGTTGAGGACATGGTCATCTTTATAGGCGGTGATCAGCAATTTTATCGGTTCCGCTTGAATCAATGATGCAAACCTTAAGAATCTCAACCCATCGATACCTGAAAGTCTAAAATCGCTGATAATGATGTCATATTTTTCTTCCTCCAATGCCCGCAGGCCTTCCTCGGCGGTTTCAGCGGTCTTTAAAAAACAACCTTTGCTATCAAAAACTATACGGAGTGAGTCACGGATAAATTCATCATCATCAACCAATAATGTCTTTGTATTTCTTAACTGACTGAATGGATTCATATTTTTCATGTTAACAAGTTAGAATATAGGAGTTCCGCGGTTTAATGTTCAAAAACCATGCCGAAAGAAATAATTTTGATAAACCTATAAATATTAAATGGTTAGAGGATTGAATAATTCATATTCAACAGAGTTGGGAAAGGTATTGTGGAAATTGACGCAAAATACTGTGGAATTTCGCTCAAATAAGGCAATTTTGCGCAGTTGGGGAGAGAATGCTGGGTAATACTTTTTGTAGATTACACAATGACAATTACACAAAATATTCGCATCATAAAAATTGTATGCTCCGTGCCTAATTGAAAATTTTAGAGGTGATCGAAATATATGGAATTAGAGAAAGGAATTTAAATATTTATAGAACATTAAATATATCAGCCGAAACCTGCAATTCAGCCTAAGTGTGGGTTAGGTAATTAGAATTCTATTACAGAGTTAACATCCGCATAGTTGTCGATCAATTTTGCCGTCATCACTTTCTTTGAGGGTGACGAGGGCTTCCTGCACCATCCACTGTTTCCAGTTGTTGCCGAGGTATTTTAAAATCGTGGTCTGGCCAACTCCATCCCGTTTAGCGTTTGAAAATGACTTTGCATTATTGAATAAACGGTTAATAAATATATTAGCCATATTCCTTTTGTCACATCTCGCCAACTCCTTATCCAGAAACTCCTTCGCGGCAAGTATGGTTTCATTGACCACGGCGGGATTTGTTCGCCACTCATGCAAATTTTCAGCAGCCATTAGGCGAATACTATAAGCCAGAATATCCCTCTGTGGATAATGTGGATGAAAAGTCGGTTGCTCTTTATAATCCAAAAGAACCATGGTCGGGCAACTGGCAGGTCGAATCGCCTGATGCAAGGGTTCGTGCCCAGTGGGAAACCTAACGAGCTTCCTCCAGCATGGCCCCTTGAAGTTTGTCACGTACCAAGTGGTGATTTAAACGCAACAGTAATTGAGTTGTTAAATCTGTTACTGCCAAACTCTGAAATAATAATGGACTTTGTTTCTTCCGGTGGATTTAGTGCAGGATTTGATACAAGTATAATTGTGTTTGATGAGAAACCTGATCTTTCTTTATCCGGAGAGACTCTCCGTAATTTAAGCGCTTTCGGATACTCGTGGTACTTAGCGGTACAGGATGTAAGTTGAAACTGAATTTTCGGCCCTAAGGGCGTTGTATCTCCAACAACTCTGTAAATATCAGCCCCCTAAAATCCTTGCGATATTCGATATGTATCTGTAAAATTGTGATAATTAGGTTTATCTGCTAAGTTAGTATTGGTATTTCACATTCATCTACAGCGTAGCATTAGCGTAATGATTGGCCGCCAAAAAGTGTCTATTGAAGCAGTAAACAATCCTTCCTCGATTTACATTTCAATTTAATCAGACAAATTACAATCTTGTTTATTTATAGAGATCGACAAATCAGTTTATCTTTATAACTGTTCGTTATTATTATTAATTGTTGACATTTGTTCTCCTTCCTTTTATGCAAGTTGTATCTTGCTGTGAATCTGGCTCATCTCTCCTATCCCCTATTGTTCATAAAATAATCAAAGGTTGAAGGAGGCAGCATGGTTGCAATTGCAATAATGATTTTAATTTCTTACTTGGTTATTAGTGGTTTTGTGGCAATTTTTGCAATCATATGGCTTGTATTACAACTGGTATCCAGAATCCTTGCTTGAAGGTTTGAAGGATGGAAAAATATCCGGAACGAAGAAGTGAATCCCGATTATACCTTTGGACACCTATCAACATAGAAGAATGGGGTATTAGTTTTATCTATAGAGCTCGGCTAGCGAATTACAGCCGGAGTGGCATATCTTTTGAGGCAGATCTTTTATTGCATCCAGGGGCGAATGTGTACATCGGTATCCAGGATTCAAACCATGATTTTTTCTCCGAAGATCAAGGGTTTTTTTTGGTTAAGGTAATCTGGCGGAAATCTTTAATTGAAATGGGTTTTAATTATGGTTATGGGACCGAAATAATTGTTGATGAAGCCCAAAAAAAATCTCAGATAAACGATGGTTATAGAGCGAAAGAATATAGAAAGAATCCGAGAAAACCTTATTTGAAACCCACGTATTTTACGTTCAAAAATAAATATTACAAAGGTGCAATAAAAAATATTAGTCGTAAAGGTGCATTTATTGAAAGCAAAGCTAAATTTTTAAGCGGAGACAAATTAAAACTTGTTGTCCCAGGGGCAAAAAAATATATCCTGCTTAGAGGTGAGATTGTGCATTTTAATCCCGCCGGATTCGGCGTTGAATTTAAAAGATTATTAAAAACAAAAAGATTTCCGAAAATAAAAGATCAAGTATCCATCTGACCTTTGAACAAATAACTGTCTCTTTTTAACAGAGCATACGCAGATCCCTATCTTTTTATTTCTTTGACCTTCCAAAGTCCTCTAATTATAATGCCATGATCAATAATCATACAGGGAGCGCGATATGGCGCAAAAACTCGATGACAACGAACTTGTATCATATAAAGAATTATTGATTACGAATCCGATTCAGGTGAAAAGGATTTAGGCATATGCTGGATAGATTTGGATTTCACAGACCGACCCTTTTTATTTCGCCGCAGTTGTTAAGGGGTTATTTAATTCAGTTGATTAAAACATTCCCCCGGGCGGGATGCTTGGGCAAAAGAATTACTAGGGCTAAAATTATATTTTGATTAATTAACCTGTTTATCGAACTAATTTTATTTATACTGACTAAATATTAATTAGACATTTTATTGCGATATGCGTAGCGTATCTGTAAAACTGCCAAAGCTGTAATATTCTCAATATATCTGTAGATTGAAGGTTTTCAATGATTGTGATTTTCATCTAATTGACGTGATAGATAAATAGGATGAAAAAACGAAAATAATCAAAAGAATCCCTGCAAGATTTTAATCTAATATGATGAAATATGATCAGGAGACATCAATTAGGAGGTCAACATGGATTGTAGTCTTTATGCTGTCAGTATTTTTTGCTTGCTCAAAAGATTACTCTAATTTGCCTCAAATGTCAGTTGATTTTAAATGGCCGGAGGCAAATACTTACGAAACATCTCCAGAAATAATATTGAAAAATGTTCCCGAAAGTACCAAGTCGTTTAAAATCAAAATGTATGATTTAGATCACAGATGGAATCACGGCGGAGGGACTGTTGAATATGAGGGCTCCAATGTTATTCCTGAAGGAGCTCTAAAGAAATATGAAGGGCCTGCACCGTTTGAAAGGTCAACTCGGTTTGAATTATCGGTTAAAGCCCTTGATGAAAATGGCAAAGTCATCGCATTTGGAAAGAAAATAAAGGAATATACGATTGAACCTATATAGGCAGTAAACCTTTGAACCACCAACACATCGGCACTTTTTAAAGTCAAAAGATATTTGTGTTTTTTTGGCATATCTGCAATTTTGGCAAAGTGCATGTACTCTCATACATGTAGTTTGTTTAATAAATAGTTGAGGCGTTGTTTATGAGAGGAGATAATTATGGATATTAAAAAATTAACAGTAATTTTAATTCTGTTATTTATCTTTATTAT
>JAAUXT010055191.1_pt1 | contig 14404 bp, 9 predicted proteins | sample 7278171 | NCBI WGS metagenome assembly JAAUXT01 (sample SAMN14350112, study PRJNA611818) | marine sediment metagenome | isolation source: surface marine sediment (1.8m) | place: French Polynesia: Moorea | collected 2018-08 | reverse complement strand
GTGGGTTGCGGGGCTGGTGGGGCCGCGGGCGTCGTGGGTGGGGGGGGCCAAGATGAGGGCGAGAGGGGTCAGGTATTGGCTCTCCCTTCCCACACAACCCACACCTTGCACCTCCCCTCTGCGCCCTGCAGTTCAAGCTCCCCTCCCCTCCCCTCCCCTGGCTCCGCCCCGGACCCTGCAGCCCTCATTAGCAGATTGTGCTCAAGAGTCTCCGTACATCACTGCGCCCCGTGCCTCACTACATCACCCCAGTTCCGCGCCCTGCTGTTCTGCTGGCCGTGACGTCACGTGACGTCACAGCGTCCGCCGCACAAGGAGACGCGAAGCGAGACCGAGCGCGCCGAATTCTACCAGAGAAGCGACGTCGAGACGCTCACGTCATCACGTCAATATTGACCTTGACGTCAACCAGCTCACGCTTTCATAGCCTCTCAGGTTGCAGCTTGACGTGAATCTGCAGGTCAACCAGATCACGCTCTCACGTCAAACAACTCCACGACTCTACGTCAACCAATTTGATGTCAACGTGCCATCCACGTCAAGCCGTACCCTCACGTAACTACGCTCACGTAACTACGCTCACGTTTGACGTCACTATGGACGGACGTAACCGGCTGTGCGTGCTCCTGACTGTCGTCGCGGCCCTGCTCATCGTCGCTCTCCTCGCCATCGTCGGCGTCTACGTCGTGAGCGATAAACTGGAGCGGAAGTTGGCGACGGAACGCGACGCGGCGACGCGGGACAGGGACGCGCTACGTGAGGGCGTCCTGCGCCTCTACAACCGCACCCGCGACCTGCAGGGAGAGCTGCAGGCGCAGCAGGAGGAGCTGCAGAAACAGCAACAGGACCTCAACGCAACCAGGGAAGAGGTGGAGGCCCAGAAACAGGAGAACGAGAGACAGAAGGAAGAGATACAGAAACAGGAGGAGGCGTTGAACACGACCAAAGAGACGCTCGAGGAGCAGATACGTGAAGAGGAACGTGAACGTCGTGCGAGCGACGCGACGCTGACGTCACAGGTCAACGACGCCAAGACGACGCTGACGACGCTCGAGACCGACGTCGACACCCTCCGCACCCAGACGCAGACGGACAAGACGGACGCGACGCAGCAGCGTCAGCAGTTACGTCAGGACATGCTGAACGCCGACGCCGACCTTGAGCTCGAGATCGAGACCAAGGTCAGCGCCGCCAAGACGGAAGCGACGACGGCGCGCGAGCAGCTCAGGACGCTGCTCAGCGGACAGATCGAAGGCTTCAACCAGGCGCTCAGTATCCGCATCGGAAACGAGGCTGCCGCGGTCGACACCAAGATCGCTACCGCCAAGACGGAGCTGACGGCCGCTATGAACGCCGGGCAGACGAACGGTGACCTGCTGACAAAAGCGGAAGGGACGACGCTACGCGAGGCGATGGCGACGACGCTGCGCGGAGAGTTCGCCGCGGCCGACGAGACGCTACGTCAGCAGCTTGACGTCGCCGACACGATGCTGTGGACGACGGTCAACGAGATGGGGACGAGGGTGGACGCAGCCGTCGGGCCTCAAGGTACGTGAGCTACGTCAACTACGTGAATTTGACGTGACTTCCGTGACAATCACGGCGTGAACTAAAAATCGCGCGTTATCATTCGTGAGTTGCTACATGAGAAGCACCCTGACCTCCACCATGAGAGGGCGCTTGGGTGTGGCGCTACGTGAATTTGACGTCAGTTACGTGATGATCACGGCGTGAACTGCGCGAAAAAAAAAAACAATCACGCTTCTTGGTTCGTGAGCTGCAGTGTGGCAACATCCTTCTCAGGGGCCTGAATTCAGCTGCGGGAAGCACATGACTGCGGCCCGCAAGTTTTGGACACGGCCCTCTCGTTCCCATGGTTACCGCATCGTTTCCATGGTGACCCGCAGGAAAGGTGGCGTTCTACGCGCACAACACGCCGCTGCTGCCGACGGCGGCGGCGTCGTGGCGCAACAGCACGGCCATCTTCGAGGCGGTCGAGACCAACTACGGCAGCGGGTACGACGCGACGACTGGCGTCTTCACGGCGCCGGTAGAGGGCGTCTACGTCTTCAGCCTCTTCTACACCAAGACGGCGGGGGCGAACGAGGCGCGCCTCGCTATCAAGGTCAGTAGGGGTGCGATCAGGTCCGATTATCTACCGAGTCAGGTCCGATTATCTACCGAGTCAGGTCCGATTATCTACTGAGCCAGGTCCGATTATCTACCGAGTCAGGTCCGATTATCTACCGAGTCAGGTCCGATTATCTACCGAGTCAGGTCCGATTATCGACCGAGTCAGGTCCGATTATCTGCCGATTCTTCTCAGCCACTCTCGATTCTCTGAAGACATTCCACCGATTCATCGAACGATCATTTGTAATGACCTTTGCAGGTTGCAGATTCACAGTGAGTTTCCCGACCCGCGCTACCCATGCAGTGAAGATTTCACGCGCGCAAAATTCACGCGCGCGTAAACATTATTTCAGGTCAATGGCGAGACCGGCTTCGCGAACGCCAAACTGATCTGGGCACCTGCAGCGCCATGCTGGCGCCGATTTCGCGCGCAGGTCTCAATTCACGCGCGCGCAGATTTCACGCGCGCAGCTCTTGAGTTCACGCGCGCGCAGTGTTATTTCAGGTGAACGGCGTCACGAAAGCCTCCGGCCTCGCGAACGCTGAGAAGGACATGGGAGCGTGCAGCGCGATCCAGCACCTCAGGGTCGGGGACCGCGTCTGGGCCAAGGCGCTCGAGCAGTACCCGCGAGACTACTTCCTCGCTCCCGCCAACGGGCGCAACGGCTTCTCAGGGTTCCTCTACTACCCGGTAGAGGCCGCCACGGTGTGGCCTTGAGACGACACGTGTGGGGGCGCCACTGACCAGGCTACCATGCCAACGGTGGAAGTTTTCACACAGGCAAAATTTGAGACTTGATTTGTTCCAAAAAGACATACCGGTACATACACACACACACACACGCACACAGACACAGACAGACACACACACACACACATACAAATACGCACACACAACCACACACACACAAACATGCACACACACATGCACACACATACACACAAACACACACACACACACACACACACACACACACTTGTGAAGACCTGATGTAAATTCGCGAGAGTTTGTACGTTTTGTCTCGGGGTCGATGTCAGGCCCCTGGATCCGCGAGACATCTGTTCTGGCATGTGTGTACATTTGCGCACTTGTGTAAGAATGACAAACTTGTGGGAAAAAAGCGTCGTGTGTGTTTCGTGTCGTCGTCAGTTGTTTCTGTCGCGAACACTTGACCTTTGACCGACAGAGATCGTCGCTGGGCGATAAACCCGTCACTCCACACCCTGCTGCTGCAGAGGATCCAGGGCCGTGCTTTTTGCGCTGTGTCGGGAACACACTCAAATATGAATGAGAACTGCTGAAGAGATACAGCCCAGATATTCACGAGGATGCTACAGGGGGCGCTGGCAGTGTTCTTCTGCAGGGATCATTTCAATGGCAAATGATCACTCTAGATTATTGACTCTGCATCAAGCAAATAGAAATAAAACTGCTCAACAAACGCTCCCTTCACATTGCCCAACAATTCTTTGCCTTGAAACTGATCATTGATCATCTCGTGAAGTATTGAAGCTTTGGATTGGGATATTTGGTGGTTTTTGCAAGGCTTCTGTCAAAATTCGGAAGGCCTGAACAGCTCCATCAGTCCACACAAGAATGCAGATGGATGCTTGTGGAGGACAAATGAAAATGCAGCATGAGGGCATCTTCCATTTCATTTGTGTGGCAGCCATGTTAAATAGTCAAACTTGCACTCATTCTGGTTTGGGGCCACTTTTGAATGAGCTGAGCTGACATTGTACAACATTTAGCTTCATGAGGGCAGGGGTCTGATGGCTTTTAGGTTGCCTCAATGATAAAGTTCATCTGAACCAGGCTTGATGATGTTGCTGAAGTGACGAACACACACCACAGGGTGATATCATCAGCCATGATTGCTTTCATCTGAACAAAAAAAGAAAATTTGGAATTAATCTCATTGTATGAGGGGTCTCTACAAACTTTCCTTCCCTCGGACGATTGCGAGCGAACAAAATGCACAAAGTTTCCTGTTCTTGCGGAAAGGAACTTTAATTCATGCAAACATGTAAATGAACCTTTTTGGGCATTCCAATAAAAAACATTTGGCAACAAACCATGCTCAAAGATAAACCAAAAGTCTGTCAAAACGGAGTAAAGACACACTAATTCTCGTCATCACTGGACTCTTCTTGGCTCACTTCAGCTTCAGAAATGTCAGAGATTTTAACATTCATTCCCTCGAAATATTGACCTTGTGCAGCCACGCACTTTTTCCAGTGCAAAGCCAAGTTGCTCATGCACTCAAAAAACAGTTCTTTGGGTGTGTTGTGGATCATGATGCGTCGGACTTCTTTCTGGACTGCAGGCAGATTGTCAAAGTGACATCCTCTGAGGCGTTTTTTGAGATAAGGGAAGGTCCAAAAATCGCAAGGACTGAGGTCGGGAGAGTACTGGGGATGCACAACAAGGGTAATGTCCGATTCTCCGATCTTGGCTATTGTTATGTTGGAAGTATGGGGAGTGGCATTGTCATGCAGCAGTCGGAAATCATGGTCAGTAGAGCCATCAGCACCTCCAGTCCACATCCCTGGGCACTTGCGACGAATCTTTGTGAGTAACCTGTCCAAAACTCCACAGTGAAAGTCAGAGTCCACTGTTTCTCCGGGCGGGACAAACTCCATGTGGATTACTCCGTAAGCATCATGGAACAGAATGAGCATGCTCTTCTTCCCAGTTCCACTTTTGAGAGCCTTCAGAGGACGCACAGAACCAGTTGGGAGCCACTGGCATGATTCCATTTTGGTCTCATTCTGGTAAAGGCTGATCCAGGTTTTGTCACCCGCAATCACCTTGTCCAAAAAGTGTTTCTCACTGCGGACACATTCCAGGTTGATGGAGCTGAGATTTGCCCTGTGCCTTTTTTGCTCGTCTGTCAAGACTCTTGGAACATGCTTCGCTGCTTTCTTGCTGAGTTTGAGATCTTTCTTTATCACCTTGTGAACAGTGGATTCGGGCATGCCCACTTCTGCTGAGAGCTGACGGAGTGTCTTGTGGCGATCTTCTTGCAGTTTGTCATTGATCTGGTTCACATGCTGCAGTCTGGAAGCAGGTCTCCCACTCCTTGGTTTGTCCTTCACAGAGTCATCTCCTCCCAGAAACTGTTTGTGCCACATGCGGACCTGGACTTTCGAAAGAGTCTCACCTTGAAACACAGTCCTCAAAGCGTGCCATGTCTGGATCGGTGACAGTCCAGATTTTGCCATGAACTTGATGTTACTGCATTGCTCAAGACGTGCTTGCATATTTGGACTCACAGAAGAAACCAAAACTCCAAGTAAAATCAAAGGAAAAAGCAATAACAGTTGCGCAAAGGCCTTCTCCATTTGGCTGCACAATGCCTGCAATGCAGTGTGTTGGCGACTGATTTCTCAGCACCGATCTTTGGGGTCATTTGGTGTGTCCTCAGATCGACTTGGGATCATGGACAACATTGCAAAGCAAGCCATGGAGATCCAAGGACACCTTCCCCAAGAATCGCAAACTTTGTGCAAAGGACGACAGAAATATTTGCGAGAGAAGGAAACATTGTAGAGACCCCTCGTAAATCCTGTATGTTTTCTGTTCTCCATCGTCACATTTGCAGGACAATAGGAGACTCGAAGCCCATCGCTATATCCTAGTGGCAGGACTCACTCACTTGTACAATAAATTCTCTGAATTCAGGTGGTTTTACAGCATTTTTGGCCCTAATGCATGGGAAAATTAGGACTGCTGCAGTAAACTTCACTGAAATAGAAGTTCTCCAAATGGGTGATGTGAGTTTATCTTCACTTGACATCTTCCAGATAGACACCACTGCAACAGGAGATGAGATTAGTATTGAGCACAAAAAATCTTTCTTTCTCTGAAACCTCCATGTCAAGCTAACAAATGAAAAGTTGAGGTATTGTCTTGCAAGGAATTTTCTTGTGTGAAGCAATGTGAGATATGGTGTGATCCAGAACTCAGGCCAGTGTGAGCTCAGAAAATTGAACTTGGGGATGTGTGCATAACTTCAGCAAGAAAATGATCAGACTTTGCATGGTGAGTGTGGTTGCATCAAGTGAAATCAAAACAAACAACCACCAGCCACTTTGAAATCTTCCAGGTTGAGAGATCCTGCTCCCAACCATTAATAAAACAGGGCATCAGTCTGACAAGATGTGGATGCCCCACTTTTCTCACCCAAGCTTTCTCCAAATGAAAAAATTGTCAAAAAATTAGATCAAACTTCCCAGGAAACTTTTATCCAAAATTTGGTGTGTGTTTTTGGCCTACCACCTGACCTTTGCCTTGTTGAGTCATTGGTGTGTTTGACTGTCCTTTGCTTTCAAAGACTTGTAAATAAGAAAAGATTTTTTGAGTGAAGCAACAGCATTTTTATTGGGAGCACAAATACAAGAAACAGAAATAAAAAATTGAGAGAAAAAGTGCAATGATCTGGAAAACAATAAAAAGCAAACTTGTGAAGATGGGTATCTTGTTATCAATGTGTTTTTGTGAAGTTTTCAGCAAAATATACAAAAATAATGCTCAGTAAATTTGTGTTGTTCTTGTTTTACTCAGACTTCTTCAGAAAGGGAATCAATGAATAAATCACTGGGTTCATTATGCAGTTCAGAGGAATGATTAAGATTGTGTTCCAAACCAGCAATTGTATGGGGTAAGTTCTCATAACCAGAGTTGCAACACAAATAGCAGCAGAGGGAAACCAGCACAGAGCATTGGAAGCTGTGACCAAGAAAAACTGAGTCAGTAAACTGGACTTTTGGTTTGATTTGTTTTTGTGACAGCCAAGATCAGAAGGTTTGGTCAGCTCTTGAACAATCACCCCGTACTGAATGCAAATTGAAATGAAGAATCCCACCTGCAGAGAAGCTGCTAAAATTGTTGCAGTGTTTACTGTGGGAGAAGATGTAGTTCTGCCAACAAGAATGCACAGTGATGATGGCAATTTCTCTTGTTTCTCTACAACAGTGTACATTGTCACAAACAATGCAGAAATAACACAGGTACAAACAGTGCCTGTAGCCAAATATTTCAAAACCAATTTGGTATTTTTAAATGTTGACTTGAAAGGATACTTTGTGGCAAAGAGTCTGGATATGGTCAACAAGTGAACCACAAGCAAAGAGTTTATCAACCCAAGCAGGAAGATACAACTCAAAACCTTGCAAAGTGGGGACTGAAGCCAGTTGGGAGACTCAACTGGATAATTTTTCTCATACAATTTGCTGCAAGCAAAAATTATGAGTAAATACACACCAAAAATTAGGTCATTTGTGTGTAGGAAAATAATGTTTGTAACAAATGACAATGATTTATTCTCCTTTTTCACTATTTTGACACTTCCTACCATCTGGAATTTGGTCCTCTTCATTTTTATACTTTCAACTATTCCCCAAACAATTCCAGCGATGTTCACTGTTGTAGCCACCAATGCAAAAACAATATCAAATATCTCAGCAGGTGTATCATGAAGGAGAATATTGCAATTTTGAGGCCATGTAGGTGAAGCAGTACAAATAGTTTCACTTTCCAACAGGAGACAACATATTCTGTAGTCATCTGTTGCAATAACATCCAGGTGTAAATTGCCTAATTGACCAAAATTAATCTCCTGGAATGAATTGTCTGTGATGTTGAAAACCCTGATCTCTAAGGCTTCATAAAAGGTGCTACACAAAGACACTAATTTGTTGCCTGAAAGATCCAACATAAAAACTTGAGACAGACCTCCAAAAGCATTTGGGTTGATATCCTCAATTCTATTACACTTCAACAACAACATCTTCAAAACTGGCAGATGATCAAAACAATTTGAGAGCACTTTCTTTGCATCATTATTGCTCAAATCCAAAAACTTTAAGCTTTCAGAAAAAGAACTTAATCTGAAACAAATGATGTCTAACATAGATTTTGTCCAACTAAAATAAACAAGATTTGGAAATTTAGAGATGTCAACAGATTCAACTTGAAAGTAAACTGTAATATTGACAAATTTTGAGAAAACCATGCTCTGCAATTTGTTGGTGAAATCTGGCAATGTCAATGTTGAATCATGCTCACAATATACTGCATACAAAAGACATTGACATTGGTGTGGGCATGGTCCTTGCAGGTCACACAAATATTCATCTTCCCCAGAGAAACAATCAAAGGTTCCATCGCACACTGATGCAAGATGCAAACACACTTTCTCAGAAATTAGTGAACAGTGAAACAAAGCCTCACAACTGCGCTTCGTACAAACTCCTTCATCTTCCCCATCTGGACACTGCCAATTTCCATCACAAAGATGTCTGCAATACAAACAATTTTGGATGAAATATATTTACGAATGCCACTGCAAATACAAAATATGAACATCAAATGTAAAAGAGAATTCAGCAGGCATTGTGTCGAGTGGGTAACCAACTGCAGTGACACACACAAGGTGACTTTTATGTCAGGCAAGCCAAGACTAAAAAGAACAGACAGTTCAAAAAATGAAACCTCTGCATGTCCATCCACCCAGGGTGATGTCTGCTGCTTTCATATCAGATTAAAACGTACCTGTATGGAACACAATAACTGTTGTAGCATTTGAACATGTTGTTACATTCCATCTGCTCACAGTACTGCAGGTGTGAACCACTTGCACAGTGCATCAGTTTTCCAGATGTTGCAAGCTCATAAACACACAATTTGTACATTGGAAAGCATCGTTGACAACCAAAAACACAGGGGATATTGTTTTTCTGGGGGCATCTAAAGTTGGCAGCAAATGTGTTTTCCATTGTCTGATTCAGTTCATGTTTGAAACAGTCAGTAAAGAACTGGCCACCTGTTGTGACACTTTCATCACCATCAGCAAATGAGGGGTATTCCTTTGTATTGTTCAAACCAGTGACATGACAATATTGGGTGCACTCCTGTTGCAACACAAATGGAAGACATTCACCTTTGTTGCTCTTCCAAAGCAAATCTGTGGAGCAGGAATTGTGATGTGCATGTGAGAGAACTTCTTTAATAAATGATGATAACTTTTGTGGCCAGCACTTTGTCAAATCAGTGTCATAGCTTTCCTCCTTGTGAAAGAGAGAAAGTATGCTCACAAATGAAGTGCAATTGTATTGCACAACTTGAAGGTCCAAACGATGATCTGTTGTAGTACCAGTGTGTTTGTCCATTTGCTTGATATAGTATAGGCCTACTTTAACATCAGGCTTCAGTGACTTTATCCCTGGTACTCCAGCTAATCTATCAAATTGCCAAGTAATAGCATCATTTGATGTTGACCAAAAAGCAAATTTCAGACTGATGTGACATATCCTTCCCAAGTATATGAGTAGGTTGTCCAACTTCATTGTGTATCTGACTTGCAATTGATCTGCTGCACCAACAACAAAGCTTCCAACTTGAATACAATCATGTTTGTGCAACAAGAATTCCTGTTTGCATTGCTCCTTTGTATTGATCAAATATGAAGATGTGTAGTTCATAATTCTGTTTTTGTCAAGCTTTACCCTGCTGGCATTGGTGCAAATCACATGACTTCTCACTCCTTTGTTACAAGGAAGAGGGTACCATTGTGTGTACTGAAGATTGTTTACAGATAAGATTGCACAGTAAAAAGATTTGTTTTCAAATTCATTGGGGAGATAGCTTGGTGGAGACAGTGGACAGTACTTTGTTGTATTTCCTGCATGTAAAGGTACAAAATGACTTTGATATTTAGGTGATTTGAGGAGGTTGTGCTGTTTTTTAGGGAGCTCAATTTCAAATGACTTAACATAGTGACCTGAACAAATCACCTCTGAGGCAGCATCTACCAAAAGTATGTGTACACCTGTTTCATAGTTTGATAAGGATCAAATTAGGATCTTTTGGGTTCTGGGAGTTCTATTTGGGTTGAGGATAATGTGTCATGAAGGAAGATGTGAAGTTTGAATTTTTGGGTTCTTCACCAGTGTATCAAAAAGCTCAAATTCAAAAGGGCAGAAAATTTGGGACCTACTTGGACAAATTGGTCCATGTCTCAGAAAGTACAAATATCTGGTGAAAGGAATTTGTTGATGAAACATAGCTTTTTATACAATTGTTTGAATAGTAGCATTCAATTTTTGATTTGAAAAAAAACTTTTACAATGTTATAAGGTGGGGTTTGGGTTATTATTTGAGATTTTCAGAGAGTGTTCAAATATAGGGCAACGATTTTGGCAAGCTTTATGTGCAATTAGGTGACAAGTTTCAATGTACAGATAATTTGGATGCATTTTGAGTGATGAAAATAATAAAATATTTGTTGAAACTGATTATTTGTACTACTGCTTGTTTGTGTTTGGGTCACTGTGTTTAGGTTGCTGTCTTTAGATCACTGTGTCCAGGTCACTTACATTTGGGTTTCTTAAATCCCCATGAGCTTCAGAGAGCTATTTTTGTGGAAATTGCTGAGTGTAAAAAAGTGTGAGGTAAAATTTAAGCTGCAGGGAGATGCAAAATGGGGAAAATACTTCTTGAGTAAATACCTTCAAAGCCATACATGTAATCATCATGATTCCGATGGATCAAAACCAAGCAACTTCTTCCAGTAGGCTGCAGAAATGTGTATGGATATCCCCACTGCTGAAGTCCAAAGGACCTTTTGTTTGTCCACTTCATTTGTCTGCCCTAAATACAACAAAAATGAAAGTCTGAACCCTTATGATGACTTTAACTGATCATGATCATTCTTGTCAACACAGGACTGACCTTCCCGTACAGTCCAATGAACACTTTTGAAACAAGTGTGTTCCATGATGCTCTCACCACAAATTCAATGAATACTTCAACTTCTCCCTTTGATGTTAAAACAGGGAGATGACCATCAGACTGCTGACATTTCCTGTGAGCCTTGGTCAAGTCTGGTGAAACCACAGTGTACAGGTGTTCCTCAGCAAAGAAATGCCTTCCTTTGACAGTCAAGTTTGTCATTTGCAAGCTTTCAGTCAACTGCTTGTGGTTCAAGTGTTTAGAATTCTTTGTCCACTTGTATCTGAAAAAATAGCTGTTATCGGATGGTTTCTTCATGTTCTTGAATTCAAAAGCAGCATAAAGAATTGAGCCAAGTAAAGCAAGAGGTACATTGTTCTGATTCAAATCAAACATACAGCTGAATAAATCTGAGCTCCATTGCAATGTGTCTTCCCCCATGTTATTTGGGACGTTGTTTGGGTCAAACCCATAAGTTTTCAGATCATATTTCTCCAGACAGGTTCTTTTCAAAATTTTATTGCTCAGGCTTCTGTCAGTGAACACCACAGACTGCACCCAGGTAGCACTTAAACAAAGAGAAGTATGCATCTGAACTTTTCCCAAGAGACCTGACAGGTTTCCATCAAGTGACAAGGACAATACCATGTCATGATCAGGGTAAAACTTCTCTTTCAGACACAATTCTCTTCTGTCAGTATGAAATGTGGTTTTGACACTCTGGGCATCGTCAGCAAAACAAGTGTCATTATGAATAGAAAACATCCAGAATTCATCTGATTTTACAGCACTCCTTATCACATGAAAAACATCATGGATTTGTGTTCTGAAGGCTTGGACTTGTGTATACACTGTGCATTGGAAGGCACCATTTTCTGGAGCATGTGGGGTCTTGATGGTAGAAACCAAGAACTCATTCACAGAAGAAAACTGTTTTTTAAAATGGTTGTAACTTAAGTCAGTTTTGCAGCTTGGTGTTTTTACATGACACTCAGATGTTGTCTTGAGAACCTTGCTTGACATAGATAATGTTTCCGGGAAAAATCTTGAGAGATAAGATTCAAGGGATGATTGGGAATAAATCTTTTGATAATGTACTTTCCCTCTACATGTCATTGAATGGTTGAACTTCTTGGACATGTCAAGGGAAAACACACACACTTTCCCAGCAGTGGTCCTCATTCTCTGTATGAAGTACATGGCACTCAACTGGTAAGTAACACAACTGCCTGTTGTATCAAGGTTTTGTAGATTTGCTACCACTCTGATTGCTCCTCTATGATCCTGAAAAAAGTGCAGCTTGGGGTAGGACTCATGAGAACAGATGTTGATGAACACTCCCATGCAGAAGGTAGCTGTGATGGATATGGACATGTAAAACATGGATTTGTATGTGTAAGCAATGAGCAGCGTCTTCCTGGATGACATTACAAGAGGTACCGCCTGCAGGTACATTGTTTGGAGGTACGAAATTGAGTTGGTGTGAATATCACATTGGGTGTATATCTCCATCAAGGTTTTGCCATCGTAGATTGCAACTCCCCCCAAAATACACGACTTTGTTATGAAAGATGGGTCAGGCATTGTTTCAATCAAGATATGTGCATAAGTGTATTTTGGTGTTTGAATTAAATGTATTTGATGGCAAGGGTACACATCTGCACATGGTGTCAGATTTTTTTCTGTTTCAGCCACATCATGTTTTTTTACCTGAAGTGCACTTGAAAACTTGTAGGTTATGTTTTCATATTTATTTGACTTCCCTGATTGTGACCATGTAAACATTGCATAGACAAAGCAGAAGAAGTAATCTACAGCAACAGTAGTTTTGTCACTCAGTAAAATAAAGCTTGGGAACGTTGGTTTCTCCAGCCACAGTTTTGACAAGAAGTGAACAATCTTTATTTTCTCATACTTTTGTCCAATGAAAATGTATTTGTACAAAGTTGACTGATTACAACCAACATGATATATTTCAGGAAGGAAAGTTTGGTTGAATGATTTGAATGGTTGTAGTAGTTTGTGGAATTGATCCAAAGAAGATAGGATCACATTTCCAGTGATCACTTGATAGTTTATCACAAATTCAGATAATCTGTAAAAATAAGTTCTTGGACTTGGTGTGTATTCAATATTTACTCTTGATTTTGTGAAAACTGACCAAATTGGTCTTCTCATACAATAGTAGAATGTTGAATATCTATCAAATTTTGTTGTGAAATTTACAATATATTGTTTCAGTAAAAGTGATTCAGCAGCAAAAAAGTCACAGTGGCTGTTATCACCTTCAAAGTGACACCTGTCACTCAGAATGAACCTCACAAAGGTGATGTTGAAACCAAATATGTGATATCCATCCAGTACATATCTCACAAAATGTGTTCCTACAACCTGAATAACCTTCTGATTGTTGACAAAGTGCTTCACTTCTGTTACAGTTCTTGTTGATATGAGACACTCCTGTCCAAAAGGTTCCCACATTGTTTGTGTGAAAATAATAGGGTCAGTATGATATGGATTTGCATAGGTTATTTTATTGTGGATGCATGGGACACTTTCTTCTTGTATTATGTCCACCATGTTGTGCTTGCACAAAATTTTCATGAGAGAGTAATCATAAATACACATCTTCAGTGTGACTAAATCCTCAAAAAAACGTCTGCCTTGTCCTATTTTTGTGCAGTCTTCAGTGGCTTTATCAATATATGGCACCCAAGGTCTTGTTGTTCCTTCAAAAAATTGTACCCAATGATTTTTTGGCACTCTGCCTCTGTATACTTCTCTGTGGTGATGTGTTTGCTGCTTTTGCCCAGAAGCAAAGTGATATTGGACAAATGAACCCAACAATAACCAGGACATTGCAGTTCTTGTTTAGTTTTGTGTTGACACCAGAAGGTTTGTGACAGTCCACTGACTAATATGAGAAGAACATGAGGCATCCAGTTGGACATTTGGCTGAACAGATGTGTTCAGTGAGTTTCAACAAGGCTTCCTGATGTTTTGTTTCCTTTTCACAAAAAGAAACATGACATTGAAAGATTCTTCTCTCTTCTATTGAAAGGGATGTGCCTCCTTTGTCTCCCTTCCTTTTCTTTCAGTTGTGTTGAATAAAATACAAAGAATTCCAAAAAGAACCTCACAGTGTTTATGAAAGTATTTTCACAAATGATATGCGAAAACGGAGTAAGACAAAGAAAGCCCCCTTCTCATTCGTGATCTGATCCACTCCAAGTGAGCGTCGCTCCACCCCTCAGGCTGTAAACACCAACTGCGTCCCTCCTCATCTCAACTCGAATCGTTTCCTGCTGTCAGCGCCATGTGAACGACATGATGCAGATCTCGGGGGTGGTCGGAGTGGGGAAAGATGTCGGGTTGAGGTGGGTTGGGTTGGGGTTGGGGTTGGGGTGGGATTGGGTTGGGTTGGGTTGGGTTGGGTTGGGTTGGGTTGGGTTGGGTTGGGTTGGGGTTGGGTGGATATTGTGTTGTGTTGGGGTGTGTTGGTTTGTGTTGTGTATTGTTTTGGTTGGTATGGTTGAG
>JAAUXT010000167.1_pt1 | contig 14405 bp, 8 predicted proteins | sample 7278171 | NCBI WGS metagenome assembly JAAUXT01 (sample SAMN14350112, study PRJNA611818) | marine sediment metagenome | isolation source: surface marine sediment (1.8m) | place: French Polynesia: Moorea | collected 2018-08 | reverse complement strand
TTTGAAATCACCCGTCGGAGCCCCGTCGCGTCAAAATTGCTATTTCGACGTTCACGCGTCGCGTCGGCGACGCGACGTTCAGCCGTTTTCAAACGTCGTGCTTAATCTGCCCATTGTATCAGGTTTGACGTGGATACCTCTACCTTCACGGCTCCCGTGGCTGGAGTCTACTACTTCTCCACGTCCTTCACCGTGTGGGCCGGAGAGTGGGCCAACTTCGAGATCGCCGTGAATGGAGAGGCGCTCTGCAGGGCCCACGGCGGGGGCTGGGACTTCCCGCACACCTCGTGCTCTGGGGTCGCTGCACTGGAGGAAGGTAAGAGGAGGACAAGGGTTCTTGGCTGTCTGCATCACCCCCTACACACACACACACACTCACACACACACACACACGCGCGTACACACATCAGAAATGCGGAAGGCAAGACGGGGACCACAGTTCATGATCTACAACACCCCTTACACACAAGCACACTTGCGCACACACACGCATTTGGCACCAAACATCTCATCACAAGATTCTCTACTTCGTCGACCCCTGCCACAGAAAGAAATCTTCCCTCAAAATAAAAAATAGGCCCATGGGTCTCCCGCTGATTTGTGCTGATTCTACTTGCTCATTCCAGTTGCTTTTTTTCATTCAGTATCAAAATGGATCGCAAGGCATAACATACAAAAATATTTGGTGAGGCAGAGGAACTATGGGTTGGGTTGGGAATTGGTGGCACGATGTCTCAAAATTGAGTCACAAGTCACAAAACATTCTGAACAAGTGCAAAAAGGTCACATTGAATATCATACATTTTTGTGAATGTTTCACAATGTGACTTTTGACCCCCAACCCTGGCTTACATGTGTAATACAAAAATATATTAATGTCATGTACATTATTTGCTACCAATTGCAAATATAGCCCACCAATATTTTCTCAATGTCATCAAAAATTTTTGCATGTTTTGGTTGGCAACACATTTTGATGCAAAAGCCCCCAAAATTAAATTTTAAATATCACCCTCCTAAAAACCACTGAAAAATTTCATCATAACAACACCAGACCCACTTGACCTGAAAGCCCCTCCAATATCATGAAAATTATGTATGGGCACCTTTGATCAAATATTAGTAGCTTTCAAGGTACAGCCCAAAATCAAACCCCATGTCCAAAATTTTGAAATTTCCAAATTTGAACTTTTTGCACTAAAAATTCAAAAGTATTTTGTTTTGTTCTTTTGAAACCTCAGGCATTATTTACAACCTGAAATACAACAAATGGACCATTGAGCCCAGAATTTGTGCCAAAATTCTAACCACCACAGGGTGCACCAGATTTTGCAATTGGATGCATATAGGTGATTTGAACAGCAAAATACTGCTTGCTCTTTTGAGCAAGTGGTATTTTGCCATTCAAATCACCTAAAAAGACTAAAAGGCCAATGCAAGGTTCTTTGGTACTTTTTACAACTGTTATCATGTAAGGAATCTTTCTTGCTTTCAGAGGTGCAGTGAAAATGAAAAACAATGCATTCCAGTTTCATGGTATTGCAATGGCAAAGCAGACTGTCCCAGTGGGTCAGATGAACAGAGTTGTCAGTGTGAGAAGTTCAACATGGTGAGATGTTCAATGCCAGAGAACAGAATGCAATGTGTCCCTCAGAGCTGGATTTGTACAAGATATATTGATTGCCAGGAGTATGAAGAAAATCACTGCCAGGCTGATACTAGAGGTGAGTTTTCACACTTCAGATCAGCAGTGGCAAAACAAAACAATGCTCTTCCTATCTGCAATTCAGAAATGTTTCTTTTGCCATGTTTTGTCTTTGCACGGACATTACTGTTCCATTTGTGTTCAATTAGCCTCATCTAGGCATGTGAAGTAAGATGTTTTCTTCTGACAAACTGTTGTTGTGGACTTTGCAGATGATTTTTTGCTGGATAACAAAGGGCCCAATTATGTACATGTCTCTAGTGCAGGTGGAGGGCGTTTTCGCAGATCCACCTCCAACAACAGCAGGGATGACTCAGACTGTTTGACCAACCCTGAGGAATTCCACTGCTCCACACTCAATTTCATCCTGACCAACATTATTGTTGGGGAAATGTTCTGGATAAACACTGTCTACATAGACAACTACTCTCCTAATGAACATGAAATTATCAACATGACAACATTCAGATCAAATATGACTAGATCAATAACTTTGACTTGTCTGGCCAGATGTAACTTGCAATTTGACATTGCTGTTCTTTCAGAATATTTCAACACCAGGCTTGTCCTGCAGGTTACCAGTGTCACCCTTGAGAAATCCAGAATAGCAGTTGCCAATGTGAATATGACATTCATCAATGTGGAGTTTCTTAACTCCACTCTCACTGACTGGCCTGTTCTGGATGATGATTTTGGGCATGTTGAGCTGCACTTCTCAAATGTCAAGTTCAGCAATCAGCAAAGTGAAAGTAACACAAGTGGGATTTTCTTTCAGGAAACATTTATTGCCACCATCTTAGTAACAGAGTCTTCTTTCACCAACAGTAGCATAATTCTCAATGTTCAGCAATTGCTCTTCTTTTCTAATGACATGTCCTTTTATGATAGCAGGATGGACCTTCATGTCTTGTTTTGCTTCTCCAGACTCCAAAGTTCAAGTTTCACTGGGTTCTCCCAATATCACGGGAGTCAGGTGACAGTGTCAATCGCTGCAAACAAGTTGAACCTTCATCTGGAAGATTCTATTTTTGAACAGACCAGAGGATTCACAATCACAAAGAAAGATTCTGGACTTCTCACATCAGGGTTACAGGTCATTCTTCTGAATTGCCTGTTCAATGACAATGGAAAGGTTGGTTCAGGAGGAGCAGTTGAGGTAATTTTCTTTGCCCCAGATTCCACTTTGACTGACATGTTCAATGTGTTTAGAGTGAAGAATTCAATTTTTGTTGGCAACAGAGCAGACAGACTAGTTTCAGAAAATTCCCTAGGAGGTGCAATTAGCATCAGAGGTTTTACAAGCATTTCTAGTTGTCACAATCTACAATTTGAAGTTGAAACCAGCAATTTTACAAACAATATTGCTGCTGATGGTGGTGGTGCCCTCAGTCTTTCTGGTAATTGTCTGGTAACAACAATACAAACCTCCACATTCAGCATCAATGAGACAATATTTGATTCCCCAAAAGGGGTTTTTGTCTTGGCCTCTACCAGCATCTCCATTACCTCATCTGAATTTTCAAGAATCATTCCTAAGAAGTCACCATCACTACTTGAGCTAGAAATGTCTCAGAACTCAGAAATACAAGAGTTAAATCTTATTGTGAAATGTTCCCATTGGTATCAAGTTTTGTTGGAAAGTAATTTTGTGGAATATCAGGCCAAACAGGCAAAGGTAACTTGCTCAGCCTGCTCACCTCATTTTTATATTCCATCAGATGGAGAATATTTTGTGTCTGTACTGACAAATGATGGTGTTGCTTCTGTTCAAAGTGTGAATCTTGACACAATTGAACAAAATTGTATATACTGCCCAATAGGAGCAAACTGTCCAGGAAATGATTTCACTGCTAGACCAAACTTTTGGGGTCATAGATCAGGTAAGGAGGTGACAATGTATCAATGTCCAGCACAGTACTGCTGCACTGGAGATTGTACTAGTTACAATCAATGTTCTGGGCATAGAACTGGTATGTTGTGTGGCAGTTGTGAGGAGAATTACTCATTTGCTTTGTTCTCATCACAATGCATGTCGACAAGTACATGTGATGTCCATTGGTTCTGGAACCTTGTTCTTTTAGCAGTTGTGGTGTATGTTTTGTGGTATATATTCAAAAATGATGTGTTTGCCATCCTAACTCAGATTATCAAGAAGTTCAAAACAAGATGCTCAAAACCAGCACAAAAGCCAGATATAAATTACACAGACCAAGGTTACTTTGGAATTGTCACATATTTTGTTCAAATCAAGGCAATTATGTGGCTTGCCATCCAAACAGATTCCAGCAGAACCATTGACCAAGTTTTTCAAAAAATTGACTCATATATTCAAATTGTTTTGAACTTTGAACTGACAACCCTGACAAATGACACATGTGGTCTGGAAAATATTACCCCAACAAAGAATGTAATGTTTAAATTCCTGTTTTTGGTTGCCATATATGCAGCCTGGTGCCTGTTTATACTGTCATTATTTCTCCTGAAAACTTTTGTATCAGTCCTCAAACCAAATATCAGAAGACTGGAGCTATTTGAGCTGAAACTTATTTCAGGGCTGGTAGAGTTAGTCAAGAATACCTATGTAGGATTCAGTTCCATTGTGTTCTACTCCCTGGTCTGCACCTCGGTTGCTGGGGATCAGGTCTGGTTCTATGATGGTTCAGTCCAGTGTTACAGCACATGGCAGATCATGATGATCATCTTCTGCCTGCTGTTCACAATGCCATATCCTTTGGCAATCTACCAAGGCATGATGTATCTCAAGAAGAAGGATATCTCAGGACAGCAGTTGTTTGCAGCCTTGTGCTTTCCTCTCCCAATGCTTATCATATGGGGCATCAAGTCATTGAGAAAGGATTACCACCACAAATTTGTACATGAAACATTTAGTAAAACTGAAATGGTGATTTATGATGGATTCAAAGGTGGATACAGAGAGTCTGAAAATGGCACTCAGTTCTGGGAGGCAGTTGTGATGCTGAGAAGGTTATTGATATGCATGACAATCCTGATTCCCAATGCTTTGACCCAGCTTACAGTCTGTCTGGTTTGTTGTATTGCTTTTCTCATTCACCATTTGGTCAAAACACCTTTTGTTAGTCATGTGTCCAACAAAGGTGAGACATTATCATTGTCTCTACTATGTGGAGTAGCAGCCATCAACCTTGTGAAAGCCAGTTATCTGTATGCTGATGGAAATCCCCAGAGCCCACAAGTCAAAATTGTGACAAACCTACAATTGGTTGAGACAATGTTTGTTGTGTTCCTGATTGGGTTTTTTGTGATTTATGAAATTACTCAGAGAGTTGCAGCCACAGCAACAAAAGCAGCAGCCAAGAAGGCTCAGAGCATCAGGGTTCCTTCAGCTGTTCATCCTGAAACCAGAGCTCAGCAGGGGTACCCAGAAATAGACAATGTATATCCCCCACTCACAGTACAAATTGAACTTGATGTAGCCACCCCAGAGAAAGCTGAACTCTACTCAGCCGATTCTGAATGTAACATTCAACAGACCTTCTCTGCTCCTGCTCCTGCCCCTGCTCCAGCTCCTGATCCCGATCCTGTTCCCAATCGTGCTCCTGAACCTTTTCCTGATCCTGATTCTAATCCTGCTCCTGCTCCAGATCCTGCTCCTGTTCCTGCTCCTGCTCCTGCTCCTGCTCCTGCTCCTGCCCCAGCTCCTGATCCTGCTCCTGAGCCTGCTCCCGATCCTGATCCCCATCCTGCTCCTCCTCCTGTTCCTGCTGCTCCTCCTGCTCCTGCTCCTGCTGCTGCTCCTGCTCCTGCTCCTGCTCCTCCTCCTGAACCTACTCCTGCTCCCGATCCTGCTCCTGCTCCTACCCCAGCTCCTGCTCCTGTTCCCAATCCTGCTCCTGCTCCTGATCCTAATCCTGCTCCTCTTCCTGAACCTGCTCCTGCTCCCGAACCGGATCCTGCTCCTCCTCCTATTCCTGGTCCTGAACCTGCTACTGCTCCCGATCCTCCTGCTCCTGCTCCTGCTCCTGCTCCTGCTCCTGCTCCTACTCCTGCTCCTGATCCTGCTCCCGATCCTGCTCCTGCTCCTACTCCTGAACCTGGTTCAGCAGGAGGAGGATCAGCGAGAGTCCTTTCTGGCAAAAGGATGACAACCCATCGGTAAGAATGTCACAAGGCTGACAGAACAAAATAATGTCTTGTGTGGAATATGCTTGTGGTACGAAATGTTCTGTGACAGATGGAAATCAAAATTTCATGTGGCAATATTGGAAAGAGGACCACCTTTCCCACTTCTTAGTGCATCCCAATTCAATTTTGACATCCCCAAGAACCTCCAATTTGCTCAATCTTCAGACATTGGGAGACAGAAGATGCTGCAATTCCTCAGTAGCCTGGTTCTCCAGTTGTCCAGTTGTCCAGTCAAGTTAACATGAACCTGAATTTGCAAAGCAGTCCTGTTCTGATTTTTTTCTGGTTCTTTGTCAACTCACAATGTGAAAGTATCTGGCATCATCATTGGAGCTTGATTACTGTGACCAGCCACTGACCAGGGGGAACCTCTTCTGAAATGAGAATTGTGAAATCCAGTATTTTCTGTTTAACATTTCTCTCACTGTAAAAATCTGAAAAGACAATATGACCAACATGTGGTCCTGGTGAATCATGTGACCCTGAGGAACAGGAAATATACCTCCAAATTTGTATGTTCTATTCACCAATACATTCTCTTTTGACAGAATTTCATTGCAGCCATGTGTGACAAAAGAGAAAACATTGACTTTGAGTTGATGTCAATTCTTGATAAAATCTATTTGTTCAAGTAATTTTGAGAAATGGCACATTGTACTTTTCAAGAAAACCTTTGGAATTACTTCAGGTTAGTCTGTCACTATTCAGGCATACTAAGCAGGCAACTTTCCAAAAACAGCAATTTTGCAGTTCACTCAAACCACAGAAATCCTGACTTTTACCTCCAGTTCCAGAGAAGCTTTTCCTTCAAACATCAACCATGCAGACAGAGGGCACATGTTGGTCCAACTGAACTTTCTCACAACACATTTACAGCTGCCCCCCTGACAGCGCAATTTGGACAATGAAACAATGTCAGCTGTGAATAACTTTTGTTTTCAAATGCATTCTCTGAATTTAGAATCATCATTATCTTTTTTCATTAATTGCCATGATATCTCTTCTTCACGTAATTTTACAAAATAAAAAATGTGGAATATTTTTCTCCCACAAAAAGTTGTTTTTGTTCCTGTATCAGCCGGCAAATCCTAGGCTGGTGCGATTTTACGGCTGGACTCTGACACCAGATGACACAAGTGTCGAGCCATTCAAAGGTAGATCTACAATTGATATTCCCCAACAGGGTCTGGCTATTTCAGGTCCTGCCTGAATTACAAGGCAGGGATAGGGGTACTTGGTCAGGGCCCTGTCTCCACATTTCATTGCACTGACTTGGGTGAAAAACTTGGACCTGATGGTGACATTCAAAGACGTGTTAGTTTCATCAGGACACAGTTCTGGGGATCTGAACAAACAGTCTGTCTCATGTTTTTGGTGATTTGTACCGGGTACCGGTGGAGCGCGAAGCACAATAGGCATTCATAATGTTGTTTTTTCTGTGTACAACACTTTCTCCATGAAAATGGGTGTTCATATTTGGTCTATAAATTTGTTCTTGGTCAAGGATAAGGCGCCAAGTGGGAAATAAATCAAAATGGCCTCTTTGTAAGTTGGCAGTGTTCCAAAATTACTGTCGCCTGGGGATTTTGACCTTTGGGTAATGTTATACATATGAGTGAAGCCCCAGTAGTGATGTTGTAGTATAGTTTATTGCAGAGTATGAGTTGGAGCTCAGTGGTTTAGGCTACTTTCCTATATGGTGTCACAAGCTATTCTGTGTTGGCAGTCTGGGTCATGTGCCTGGTGGATTAGAGTGGCTCCATCTAGGGTAATGCTACTATTGGTTGTGGCTGTTGCTGTGGCTGTGGAAGGCTGTGGTAGTACTTAGGGGGTGGTCATGGTAAATATATATAACATGCCCCTTTTTTGGATAAAATTTGTGATACAGGTAAATTAATACTGCCACCAGGATCAACTTTAACTTTTGAGCAAATTTTAGGACAACCTTGAAAAACATTTGGGAAGTTTTCCAAACCATCCTGAGCTCATATACAAGATATCAAATACAAGTATATATTTCAAATACAAACAAAACATAAAAAAAAATTCTTTATGATTCCTTTATTGAAAAAAAGCATGAATGTTCAACACCAAAACTTTTATGTGTCACAAAAAGTGTGTTTTTTTACACTTTTTTCAAAAGAGTGTCAAGCTGTGTGAAAAGTGTCACCACTTAACACTTTGCAAACAGGAAGAACAAACACATAGCACTTCCTGTTTGCAAAAGTGTCACAACTTGATACAAAAAAAATATGTCACAGACTTTTCTTGAACAGGAAGTGTGGATATTTGACACTTCCTGTTTGAAAAAGCTAAACACTTAAACTGCAAGTGTTTTTTACAGTTTGAATACAATTACAGCAAAGAAATGATTGAAACAATATTTCTTGAAAAGGTAGTTTCAATCTCTTGTATGATGTGAACACCTCAGTGGCCTTGTGGTAAGAGTGCAAGACTCTAATGCCAATGGTTGTATGTTCAAGTCCCACTCAAAATTTTTCATTTTTTTTATAGGCAAGGAATTTTTTAGACTATTTGCTACTCAAGAGTATACTTGGTTTTGTTTCAAAAAGATTCAATCATTAGTTATCAGCAATTTAAAAAATGAAAAAGTATGACTAAAGTGTGATAAAAAAACTGTGACAAAACTGTTACAGAAACGAGGCGCTTTTCGCATAAAAAAAAGCTTTTTTCACAAGAGTGTGGTGACACCTTGAGGAAAGTGAGAGGAGTCTTTGGGCAGAAGGCTTACTCCCAGGCAACTGTGTATCAAGTTCACAAGGAGTGTAACAGGTTGAAATGAACGTTCAAATATGATGTGTAGAACAAACGGTAGTGTACGTGTTTGTGTGAGAATTTGTTTGTTTTTTTTTGGACCTTTCTCATTTCACTGTGTATTGTCGTGCAGGCCACTACTCATCCAGGGTCGAAGCACTCAGTCGTTTTGCACGGTGCACCAGGGTCCTGTACTGTATTGTGATTGGTTGTTCGTGTGTCACATGTATACTCCTCTATTTAAGGGACTGCTCAGCCTTGTTCAGGCGGTCTCATCTTGTGTTGTTCATTGAGTCTGTGTGTGTTGTAATAAACTTGGGAAAAACGTTAGTCTGAAGTCGGACTTGTTCTTGGGAATCATGGATCAATCAGTGTGGTCGTGATAAGGATCAATTCTGCTATCGCTACCTTGTTACAGGAGTGCTTCTCTGGGAGAAGGAAGGTTGGTGACCTCCCTCGTTCTGGCAGACCCAGAACTGGTCGCACCAGGGGAAACATTGAGGTGTGCCACCGAGCTGTTCAGCGGGACAAAGCAATCGAGATCCATCGGCTCACCACACTTCTGAGCACGTCTTATGGAACCGTCTTCAGGGTACTGCGCAGCGACCTCTGCCTCAAGAAGAAAGCCTGCAAGTATGTTCCCCATGCTCTGACTGTATGAAAGGCAGAAATGTGCCAGAGTGAATTTCCTGGACTCCTACCCCACTGCCATGGGGACAGCTGCAATGGACAGTGAGAACAAATGAGTCGTGGCTCCTTGTGTTCAGTCCTTTGTCAAAAGCCTGAAACACGCAGTGGCTTGCTCCTGGGGCGTATTCTTTTATCCACAGAAAACGCAGAATTCTGCATTTGCTGCGACGCTCTGCGCTTCTCTGCATTTTTTGCAATGCAGAGAAATGTAAAGTGTGAAACACAGAGGATAAAAAGAACAGCTTTTGGACGCAGAAAAGTGCAGCAACGTGACGCAGAGCGAAAAAGAATAGCTCCCTGGAGAAGACCGGGGACATGTTGCACATGGCGCATGGACAACATTACGACTCCTGCATGAGGTGTACCATGGCCATCATACCCACGTCCCACGGCAGGGACAGGCGCGTGCGTGGTGGGACGGACCTGATTGCGATGGCGAGCAGGACCTCCATGGAGTCAGGTTCATCGTCTCGTCACGTGTCTGACACACTATGCTCAGGTAACATTTCAATTTCAAGCCACGAGGAAGGAAAGGAAATTTCTAATGTTCCGTCGTAATTCTTCTCTGTCTTGAGTCTGAGGTCCCAGTTTTTACTACGGACGAAGAGATGAAAGAAAAACATGTTTCGTGCTGATGCTGTGTGCCACGAGGGGGGATCCACTTCTGCCCTTCGCGACCTGATCGCGGCCGTTGAATTTCACTGTCTTCACAGGTCACGAAAGTTGGATCTCTCCCCCCACCCCGTATCTGCTTGTCTTCTATTACTGGACACATTCACAGTCGGCCCTGATTCACATTCTGAATGCAATGCAATCAAAGTGAGCACGCATGTTTCTCCTCTATGGTGACAACTGCGCGAGTAAAGGTGTGTACTGATCCCCCCCTCCGAAGGGAGACAAGGGCCAGATGCACGGTTCTTCCCTCTTCGTACTCATCGTGCTACGTGTATGCTCACGTGTACGTCTACGTTTCGTGTTTGCCGAACCTGCCTGATGCAATCAAACCGAGCACGCGTGTTTCTCCTGTGTGGTGACGACTGCGCGAGTAAAGGTGTGTTCCGTGCCCCCCCCCCCCCGCCCCCAACGACAGAATGATCAGATCCATGGCTTCCTTGGAGACACACCCTTCCACTTTGAACCATTTTTTCACAGCACAAAAATGCATGTTGTACCTGCAGCACCAGGGCATCAGAAGCATCCAGGGAGATTTGTCTTGCTTACCTCAATGAAATTCAGGCAAAGCTTGAGGGGGGCACCAAAGCGGTTTGACCCCCCCCCCCGGGCCGCCCCTCCACGGGCTCTGTCGCTCACAACACGCAGGGTTTGTGCTGCCCCAAGACGAAGTGTGCCAGAGGTGTGTGTGCAGAACCTGCCCCAGGGGACAGAACTGAGAAACTCCGATCCAGGCGACGGTGGCGGTGTCATGATAGACCTCATGGGACACACGACGCGACGTGACGTGATGTGAGGTAACCTGACCTGACCTGACGTGACGTGACGTGACGTGACATGACGTGACGTGACGTGACGTGACGTGACGTGACGTGAAGTGACATGACCTGACGTGACGTGATGTGATGTGACATGACATGACATGACATGACATGACGTGAAGTGACATGACGTGACGTGAAGTGACATGACCTGACCTGACCTGACCTGACGTGACATGACATGATGTGACATGACGTGACGTGACGTGACGTGATGTGACGTGATGTGACGTGACGTGAAGTGACATGACATGATGTGACATGAGGTGATGTGACATGACGTGACGTGACATGACGTGACGTGACATGACATGACGTGACGTGACGTGACGTGACATGACGTGACGCGACGTGACATGACGTGACGTGACATGACGTGACGCGACGTGACATGACGTGATGCGACGTGACATGACGCGACGTGACATGACGTGACGCGACGTGACATGACGTGACGTGACATGACGTGACGTGACATGACGCAACGTGACGTGACGTGATGTGACATGACATGACGTGATGTGACGTGACATGATGTGACGTGACATGACGTGACGTGACATGACGTGACATGACGTGATGTGACATGACGCAACGTGACATGACGTGACACGACGTGACATGATGTGACGTGATGTGACGTGACATGACGTGATGTGACGTGACGTGACGTGACGCGATATGACGTGACATGACATGACGTGATGCGGCGCATCCGTACCCATGAACAACCATCGTACCCATGAGCAAAGACAAGGTACACGCAATGGAAGCAAAGGTACGAGGCAGGCAATCTAAGTAACCGATTCGGCAGCGTTTTGTGTGGATTGGGTACAAACATTTCACCAATCCTTGAGGAAGAGCAGAGAGGTACCCTTTATCTTCCATGTCAAATGACTCAACTAACAATAGAAAAGGAAAAAGCAAGAGAAAACTCTCTCAAAGTTGGACTCAAGAAACTGAGTTGGCTGAACTTTATTGCAGAAGAATATAGAAAATTCAGGCAACTCTTGTCTCAAACTTCAAGGATGGTTTGATTTTTCTTTGAGTTTAACAATTTTTAAGTGAACTACTCTGCATTAAGTAATTTTGTAGTATAAACAAGTACAAAAAATTACTTTTGTCACAATTAATCTTTCAGCCAAATGATCTCATGGTTCAAAATTATGACTTTTTTCTGTGAAGTTAATACAAGTCTGGCTGAAATCTTTTGGTTTAGGTATCTTGTCCTATTGCTGCTCTTTCACCACACAAAGTTTCAGGAAACTTGAATGTGTCATCCCTGAAAAACGTTGCCCAATCGGTTAGTTAGATTGCATGCCTCGTACGGCTCCCCCACGCTGAACCCCACCTGCTGCACCGCACATGACGCACCCCTCGGTGGTTCCCACACCTGTCACAGAGAATTACGAGGCGAGGGGTGCACGGGGCACACTCTCTACTTTTTGCCTTTTTCAGCAAACAAGGCTCAACTTTGTTGCAATGCAGAACCAACATACTTTGGCTCTGACCGGCAGTTTCCTCATAAAACTTGATACGTTAATGTCAACAGTAAAAAGTTCCTTCAGCATTGTGTGTGTACAGGGGGAATGGCCAGGCAGGGTTCACATTGCGGGGAAATGCGTTGCGTCTGTCCATCCAGGGACCCAAATACATGCACGTGTTTTTCACAACAAGGTACCATTGATACGATTGCAAACTCGCACCCAGGCACAAGATACCCCCTCATTTGACGCTCAATTCAGGGCAAATGCAAACATGTGCGTCTTCGTTCTGCACGTTGCCAACCAGTCGCTGTCGTCAAATTTTTAACACCAACTGCAAAACTTGATACCAAACTCTTCTTCAATGTGAAAACCGCTTTTGTGACGCGTGCGCCATTTAGGGGTTTCCACATTGAGTGACGCGCGGTCGTTTTCTGGGCTGACGTCAAAAAATCCACCATCAGGTTCAATGTTAAATTTTGACGCCGACGTCAAAAAATGACCGCGCGTCACTAATGCGAAAACCCCTGTTACCATGACGCATTCAGTGGGGTCAGAGGAGGGGCCACACGGGTCCGAGTCCCATATGGGGAGCGGGTGACATCAGACACCCCCCGCTGGTGCCCCGTCTCTCCCCAGTTCATTCGGGGGTGTCTTCACTCGGGGGATTCCACCCTTCAAAGCGACCTCACTGAAAAAGGGGTGACACTTTTCCCCACAGTCATGTCCTCATGACTTTGTGTCTGTCCAGGGCACACACACACACACACACACTCACACACACACACACACACACACACACACACACACACACACACACACAATCTTCTGCACAAGCCTTTGCGCGCGCATTGCAAGGAACGCACGAGCCCCCTGACTGAGGGGTGCAGCATTCAGGGGGTACGAAGCCTCAAATTTCCACACTCCTGCACAAAGGAGATCACTACACATTTCACAAAGATAGAAAATTCCAACAACTGACAGCCCAAATTTTCACACACCTGCAAAAACAATCACATCACGTCTCACAATGTCAGATTCTTTCTTTGTAAAAGAAACATTTCAGGTCCCCCTCCCCGCACGTGGTGATCTCCCCCCCCCTTTGGGTCCGCCCCTGAAAGGCTTGAGCATTGTGCATCTTCTATACAATTACACTGCGTTAAGAGTGCATCTCTAGAGCCGGTATCTGTACGGGGGACGGGAGGTATCGGGGGGGGGGGATCCAGGGGTCCCCGAGTCCCAGACAGAAACTTTCTCTGTCCTGCAGCGCAATGCCGTGTGTGAAAGCACGATGTTTGGACACACACTGAACAAAACAAGCCCTAAATGGAAGTTGGTTTACTTGAGCAACTTCATGGCAAAGTCACAAAACAGCTCAAGACACAGCTTCAATGACCAGAATGTAAGCAGCACACTCAGTCCTCAGTCCTTTCCACAAGAGGTTGTACCAGGGTTTGGGTGGAAACATTGCAACTCCACCTTGAGTGTTACTCAAGGGCCCTGGGCAATCCCACGCGCTTGCGAAAACTGTGTAGCACTGGGGCAGTCATGACTGCCTTAACCGTGTGGACAGATCCTACGACCGTCACCACACAACAACATTCTATTGTCTTTTTCACACGTCAAAATCCACGAAGTTTTGGTCGCCCCCTCCGGGGGGGGGGTCGGGCGCCACACTGACCAGGTCCTGGACCCGCCCCCGTAGATGTGTGTTCTGTCTGTATCATTACTGTGTCTCGTATTGAACGGGCTGACCACTAATGGTGCGGGGCCGTTGCAATAATTTGTACTGTGCATGTAAATGCGAGGGGATGGGTGAGCGTTCCAGTGACGCGGAGATTGAATGCGTTTCTTATCTCTGGGATCTGACGGGTTCCTCTGACTGGGGAAATTTGTCCACAAGAGGTTAATGTCAGAGACACAGGAAAAGACAGAGAAAAGGGGACGGGAGAGGGGACAAAGTGGGCGAGGGAGAGAGAGAGAGAGAGAGAGAGAGAGAGAGGGGAGAGAGAGGGGAGAGAGAGAGAGAGAGAGAGAGAGAGAGAGACAGAGACAGAGACAGAGACAGAGACAGAGACAGAGACAGAGACAGAG
>JAAUXT010079493.1_pt1 | contig 14407 bp, 11 predicted proteins | sample 7278171 | NCBI WGS metagenome assembly JAAUXT01 (sample SAMN14350112, study PRJNA611818) | marine sediment metagenome | isolation source: surface marine sediment (1.8m) | place: French Polynesia: Moorea | collected 2018-08 | reverse complement strand
GCTTCGGCGGTCAGACCGAAGGTCGTCTCCTCGATCTCATCCTCGCGGTGATTGACGTATATCCAGATATCCACGATGGTCCTCCTAAATGGCTCTGCCGATGCGGTGGCCCTCGATGATGGCCATGTCCGCCTTGCGCGGCGCCACGCAGTCACCGACGCGGTGTAGGGTATCCACTTTGCCTTTCAATTCGTGGTACAAATCGTCGCTGGCGAAATTGCCCGCCGCCAAAACGACCGTATCGTAGCCGTCGAAGTCGATCATTTCGTTGGAGTAGACATTCAAGCCTTTGACCAGGGTGCCCTGGATTTCGAGCACGGCGATGTCGGGGGTGAAGGTGACCCCTTTCTTGGCCAGACGGTTGCGGGTCAGGTAGAGGTCCTGCAGGGGGCCCAGCGCCGATCCGATGAAAAGCGCCGCCGTGATCATATGGACCTTTTTACCGCGATCCGCCAGAAGCTCGGCCGTGCCGGTCGCCTGGTGGTGGCCGTCGAGGTCGATCAGCAGGACTTTGTCGCCGGTCTCGACCTCGTCGGTGAGAACCTGCACCGTGGTGACGACCTGGGGCGGGCCGTACTCACCCGGGAAGGGATTGGTCTTGGGCTGGGAGCCGGTGGCGATCACCACCACGTCCGGCGCCTCGGCCAACACCATATCGGCCGTGGCCTCCACTCCCAGGCGGATGTCCAATTCGAGTTTGTTCAGCTGACTCACCAGCCAGCGCGTGACCCCGGTAATCTCCTGGCGGCCGGCGGCCTTGCCGGCCAGGATGTTCTGCCCGCCGACATCCTCGCCCTTTTCGATCAGGGTGACGCGGTGTTTGCGCAGGGTGGCCACCCGGGCCACCTCGAGACCCGCCGGGCCCGCCCCCACCACCACGACATTCTTGGGCTCCTCGGCTGGTTTGAGGGTGCCGATGCCGAGTTCCCCCTCCTTGCCGGCGGCCGGGTTGTGAAGGCAGCCCAGATGATACCCGAGCCCCATGCGGGCAATGCATCCCTGGTTGCAGGCAATGCAGTTGCGGATGTCGTCCATGCGGCCTTCCATGGCCTTGTTGGGCAGCTCCGGATCGCAGATCAGGGCCCGGACCATGCCGATGATGTCGGCCTGGCCGTCGGCGAGGATCTTCTCGGCCAAATGCGGGTCGTTGATCCGATTGGTGCAGAAGACCGGCAGATCGACCACCGAACGCATGCCGGCGGACAGCGGCGCGGTGTAGGCCAAGGGGGTGTGCATGGAGCCTTCCACCAGGTAGAGGTTGTAGAAGGTGCCCAGGCTGAGATCCAGGAAGTCGAGCTGGCCGGAGGCTTCCAGGCGTACGGCCACCTTTTTGGCATCCTCGTGGGTGAGCCCTCCCCGGGGATGCATTTCATCGGCGTTGAGCCGCACCCCCAATGTGAAATCGGGCCCTACGGCCTTGCGCACCGCATCGATCACCTCGAGGGCGAAGCGGCAGCGGTTCTCCATGCTGCCGCCGTATTCGTCCTCCCGGTGATTGGTGAGCGGCGAGAGGAACTGACGGATCAAGGAGCTGTGCCCCAGCTGCAGTTCGATACCGTCGAAGTCGCCTTCCACGGAATTCCTGGCGCAGAGGGCGAAATATTCGATGCACTCCTGGATATCCTCGAGTTCCATGGCCTTGCAGGTCTCCCGGAAAATGGGATCCTTGCCGGTCGAGGGCCCCCAGACCGGGAGGCGGGAAATCTTGCCGTCGCCCTGCATGCCGTTGTGATTGAGCTGGGCGAAGATCTTGGTGTCGTATTCGTGAATCGCGGCGCACAGGCGTTTGAAGCCTGGTATCACCTCGGAATGATAGACATCGACCAATTTGGCGTAGGGGTGGTCCGTGGGGTGGATGCCCATTTCCTCGGTGGTGATCAGCCCCACGCCGCCCTTGGCCCGTTCCTGGTAATAATGGATATGCCGGTCGCTGATCAGGTTGTCTTCGGCATAGTTGGTCATATGGGCGGCGAAATGAATGCGGTTGGGCACCACAGTGGCGCCGATTTTAAGGGGTGAAAAAAGATATTTGAATTCACTCACAGCAGTTCTCCTACTTTGCGGCCTTCGATGATGGCCATGTCGATCCCCCGGGGGGCGACGCAGTCGCCGCTGCGGTAGACCTCGGCGACTTGGCCCTTGAGCTGGTGGTAGAGATCGTCCTCGACCCGGTTGCCGATGTCCAGGACGACCGTATCGTAATCCTCGAAGAGGATGGTTTCGTTGGTGTAGTTATCCCGGGCCGTGACCCGGATAACGTCATCCTGCGCATCGATCTTGAGAATGTCCAGGTCGGTGCGAAAAGTGGCGCCCTTTTGCAGCAGGCGTTGGCGCCCCAGATAGAGCTCGCCGCGAGGGGCCAGCTCGATGCCGATGAACAGATCGCTGGTCACCATGTCCACCTGTTTGCCCTGTTCGGCCAGAAGCTCCGCCGTGGCCATGGCATGGTGCCCGCCGTCTTCGTCGACCAGAAGGACTTTCTGGCCCACAGGATAAGCGCCCTGGATCACGTCCCAGCCATCGAGCACCGCCGGCGGCCCGTAGTCGCCGGGATAGGGATTCTCCAGCGGCACGGAACCCGTGGCCACGACGACGACATCCGGAGACTGCTCCAAGATCATCTCAGGGGTGACCGTTACGCCGGTCTTGATGGGGACCTCGTGTTTGGTGAGCTGGCGCTCGAGATAGCGGATGACGCCCTGCATGGCGCCGCGCCCGGGTCGTTTGCCGATGAGCTTGACCTGCCCGCCCACTTTATCGGCCTTGTCGTAGATCGTTACGTCGTGACCACGTTCGTGGGCCACGCGCGCGGCTTCCATGCCGGAGGGGCCCGCTCCAATGACGATGACCTTCTTCTTCTTTTCGATCGGCGGCCAGGATTCATCGCCGTCGAGCGGCTCGTAGCCCACGTCTGGATTCTGGATGCAGCCCAGGGCTTTGGACTGGTTGAGGCGTCCGACGCAGCCCTTGTTGTCCTTGACACAGAAGCAGATATCCTCCAGGCGGCCTTCTCGGGTCTTGACGACCATGTCGGGGTCGCTCAGAAGGGCGCGCATGTACCCCACCATGTCGGCCTTGCCCTCGGCGATCAGTTGTTCGGCCTGGGCCGGGTAGCCGATCTGGTGGCTGGCGATTACGGGCAGCCCGATGCCGGCTTTGATCTGCTCGGCGGCCTCGATCGTAAACCCCATGGGGATGTGCATGGAGGGCATGATCAGGTGGAGGTTATAAGAGGTGCCTAGGGCCACGTTGATGAAGTCCACGGCACCGGTGGCTTCCAGGTTCTGCGCCATCTGGACGGATTCTTCGGTGGTGATGCCCCCCCAGAATTTTTCGTCGGCGCACAGGCAGACGCCGACGGTGAAATCCGGCCCCACGGCCTCGCGCACGGCCGCCACGACCTCCAGCGGAAAACGCATGCGATTTTCCAGGCTGCCGCCGTATTCATCGCCGCGGTGGTTGCTGATGGGCGATAGAAACTGGCGCAGAAGCGACTCGGGGCCCATGTCGATTTCGATACCGTCGAAGCCGCCTTGCTGGACATGGCGTGCGGATTGCCGGTAGGCCTCGACCATTTCGGTCATGTCCTCGGGTTCCATGGGTTTGCAGGTTTCCCCGAAGACGACGTCGGCCACGGCTGAGGGGCCCAAAATCGCCTTGCGGGTCACGTAGCCGCTGCTTTGAAATCCATGGTGGTTGAGCTGGGCCATGATCAGGGTGTCGAACGCGTGGACGGCCCCGGTGAGCCGTTGAAAGCCGTCGACCACCTCCGGATGATAGGCCTCGATGAGGGTCTCCCAGGGGCGATCATCCGGATGCACCGTCAACTCGCCGACGATGATCAGACCGCACCCGCCCTGGGCCCGGCGTCGATAGTGGGCGATATGGCGATCGGTTATGCGCCCGGATCTGCCGTAATTGGTGCGGTGGGCCAAAAAACAGGTGCGGTTCGGCAGCTCGATGCCCCTGATTTTCAATGGGCTGAATAAATTTTCATGCATTTTCGGCTTCACTTTTGCAAATGGATTGAGTGATGGTCCTGGTGGACGCATGTTCCGGGTGTCATTTGATGGCAGCAAAAGCAACTTGTGTGCCACAGAACGAATGTGCCACCGTCCGAAACACAGGAACGCCGGCCCGTGTGAGGAGGCGGATTGTCTAAATCTTTTGCTAACATAACCTTAGGCCTTGCGGAAAACGTTACGGAGACCAAAGGATCGATGCCAATCCAGGGGCAGGACCAGAAAAACCCGTGGAATGCCGGGGCGGCGCATGTCCAATTTTGGGACAATCAGCCCCACCCCTACTTTATGCGCGCTGCGATTGCCCAAAGTTGCGGGAGGTGGGCCGTTCTGGTCCGGGAGGACGGCCATCCCTTCAGGTTCCGTGGGGATAATGATGGTAACTAGTTGGATTTCCATAGTTCTTGACATAGTCGTGCGGTTCCGGATACGAATCCTACCGGCCGCAAGGAGGCATCAGACGCCCTATGCAATGCACTGAAGACCATCTGCTTAAATTCGATATTCCGGAAATCATTTATGGACCGGAGGCCCTGACCGGCATCGGGCATTGCGCCGCGCGGCTGGGCGGGGAGAAGATTTTCCTGGTCACCGACCCAGGTATCATTGCCGCCGGCTGGGTGGATCGGACCATCCACCACCTCAAACAGGAAGGCCTCGATTACGTGGTCTACGACAACGTGGTCAGCAATCCGCGGGATTTCCAGGTAACCCAGGGTGTCCAGCTCTATCACCAGAAAAGCTGCGACGTCATTCTGGCGGTGGGCGGCGGTAGCCCCATCGATACGGCCAAAGGGATTGCCGTGCTGGCCACCAACTACGGCAAACTCGAGGAATTCGTAGGCTGCAATCGCGTCACGCATCCGATCCCGCCTTTGATCTGCGCGCCCACGACGGCGGGCACCGGTGCGGATGTCAGCCAATTTGCCGTGGTACTGGACAGCCGCCAAAAAATGAAGCTGTGTATTCTGAGCCGTGCTATCATGCCGGATATTTCGATCATCGATCCCACCCTGCTCCAAACCAAGTCGGCGGAGCTCATCGCGGCCACGGGCATGGATACCCTGACCCACGCCATCGAAGCCTATGTTTCCTCGCTGTCCTGGCCGATGACCGATCCGCACGCCATCCATGCCATCGAACTGGTCCACCAGCACCTGGTGCGGGCCACGAAAACCAAGGATCCGGCCGCTCTGGAAGGCATGGCCGTGGCCTGCCTGGAGGCCGGCATGGCCTTTTCGAACGCCATCCTGGGAGCCGTCCATGCCCTGGCGCATCCCCTGGGAGGCCTCTACGATCTGCACCACGGCATTGTCAATTCGGTCATGCTGCCGGCCGTGGTGCGCCGCAATCTCAGTCACGAAACAGATAAATTTGCGTGCATGGCACGCGCCCTGGGGGTTGAAACCCGGGGTATGCGCCCGTCAGAGGCGGCCCAAGAGGTGCCCGCGCAGATCGAGACCCTGATCGATGATTTGGAACTCCCCCGGCGTCTGTCGCAATTGGGCGTATCGGCCGACGATCTGCCGGCGATGGCGGCGATGGCCCAGGAGGACATTTGCATGCTCACTAATCCTTGTACCTATTCAACCGGCGATATCGAGGCCATGTATCGCGAAGTCTGGTAGTGGAGGCCCAGGACATGGACGACAAACGGATTCCCGCAGAACTGGATTTCAAGGGGCTGCGCCATTCCAAGATCGGCTATTTCAAGGAGGTGCGCGCCAAGATCAAGGAGCTCGAAAAACTCAATCTGCAGCTGGCGCAGCGCCACAACCGCCTGGACGCGATTTTCAACAGCATGAGTGACGGGGTTACGATTCTGAATCGTGATCTGAACGTCGTTTTTACCAACCGGGTACAGCGCGAGATGTTTCCCGACATTGCGGATTCGCCCAAGCACTGTCACCAGATCTTCTATCAACGTGACGCGCGCTGCCCCGATTGTCCGGCGCTAAAAACCATGGCCAGCGGCGAAATGCTGCGCGGCGAGCACATGTTCAAAAAAGGTCATCTGGCCAACCGTTTTTATGAGTGGACCACCTCGCCCATCGCCGGCCCCCGGGGACAGGTTGATGAGATTATCCTCATCATGCGCGACATTACGGAGAGAAAAGAGTATGAATTTCGCGCCATGCAGGACGACCGCATGGTCTCGATCGGTTTCCTGGCCACGAGCCTGGCACATGAAATCAACAACCCGCTGACGTCGATCGCCGGTTTTTCCGAGGGTTTGCTCAAGCGGCTCAAAAACCAGGATTGGAGGGACGACGGCCGGCTGTTGGAGGCCTTCAAGGAATATCTGGAGATCATCAACAGCGAGGCCTATCGCTGCAAGGATATCATCCAGAATCTGCGGGAATTCAGCAGCAATGCCTCGGATGAATACGAAACCGTGGAGATCGATGCCATCATCACGGATACGATTGCCCTGATCCGACAGCATGCCAAGGACCACCGCATCCAGATCGTCTATCAGAACCATCTGGCAGCCGGCTTCAACCGTATGTTGGGTAAAAACAGCCAGTTGAAACATCTTTTTCTGAACCTGTTCAAGCAGTTGTTCAGTGCGCTGGCGGCCGGCGGTGAAATGGTCATTACGGTGCGCAACGACGGGGAGAAAATCGAGGTGCTCCTGCCCGATCCCGAAAGCCGCCTGTCCCAGGATTTCTCAGGCTGCCTGACCTACCCGGCGCTGGATGGCGTCGCCCAGCATGGGCGCGAGCGCATGGATCTGTCGCTGTGCTACAATATCATCCGTCACCATAAAGGTGAGGTTCAATCCTGTCCGCTGAATGATGGCGGGAAACAATTGGTCCTGCGCTTTCCGGTGGCTCTGCCTTGATGCCGACATCCAAAGTACGCATCAAATAGAGATCCAGGGTAGGCTTTCGGTTTTGGCTTGTCCTTGGAGACCTATCCTCAAGGACCTGGGAAAGGTCCGCCGATCCAGGAAGCCTTTAACCGCCACGATTATCCTGCGGGAAGACTGCTTGATGCCAGCGATGCTGCTGGTGAAAACATATTTTTTATAGTATTAAGGATGCGTTTTTTATCCAACTGTCGCCTTAAGCGCCTTGAATGGGAGCCGGTGAAATGGCGGACGGGAAAATCCTGGCCATCGACGATGAAAAAAACATCCGTCATCTGATTCGCAGCGAATTCACGCTGGAGGGCTTCGACGTCACGACGGCCGGCAGCGGTGAAGATGGGCTCGAAAAGTTTAGCCAGGAAAAGTTCGACGTCGTTTTTCTGGATCTGAAGCTGCCTGGAATCGACGGCATCGAAACCCTCCGGCAACTCAAGCGCCAGTCCTCGAGCACCGAGGTGATCATGATTACGGGCCACGGTGAGATCGAATCGGCGGTGACTTCCATGAAACTCGGCGCGCGCGACTATGTCACCAAACCCTTCAAACTCGATGAACTGCTCACGCTGGCCCGACAGGCCCTTAATGATCGACAGGTCTGTGGGGGGGACGACCGGTCAAGGGCCGGGGCCGTGTGCCGCGGCGACGCCAAGACGATTCTCTGTCCCAGTCCGGCCATGGCCCAGATTTACACGGCCGTCAATCGCATCGCCCCCACCGATACCACCGTTTTGATTCAGGGCGAGACCGGCGTGGGCAAAGATGTCCTGGCCACCCAGATTCACATGAGCAGTAGCCGCCACAAAGCACCGTTCATCGTCCTGGACTGCGGCGTGCTCAATCAGAACCTGGCCGAGAGCGAACTCTACGGCCATCGTAAGGGCGCTTTTTCCGGGGCTGACGATCGCAAGCGGGGGCTCGTCGAAAAGAGCCACAAGGGAACCTTATTTCTGGATGAAATCGGGAATATCGACCTGGACCTCCAGAAGAAGTTCCTTCGCTTTCTGGAAACCGGCAAGTTCCGGCGCGTGGGTGAAACCGAAGAAGTCCAGGTGGATGCCCGCATCATTCTGGCCACCAACATCGATCTGTATGATGCCGTGCGCAAGGGCCGCCTGCGCAAGGACCTGCTCTACCGGATGGATGTCGTCTCCCTGACCATCCCCCCCCTTCGGCAGCGGCCCGAGGACGTACCGGTCCTGGTCGCCAAGATGATCGAACTCTACGGGGATTCCCCGGGTGCCGTGAATTTGGCCCCCGAGACCATGGCTATCCTGGCGGCCTACCACTGGCCCGGCAACATTCGCGAGCTGCGCTCGGTGATCACCAAAACCCTGATTTTTTCCGAGGGCGATACCATTCGGCCCGATGACCTGCCGCGGCATCTGGTTCTCAATCAACAGGTCCCGGCCCGGCCGCTCAAAACCCTGGAGGAGATGGAGAAAAATCACATCATCGCCGTCCTGGCCGAAGCCGGGGGCAATCAGTCCAGGGCGGCCGAGATTCTGGGCATCAACCGCAAGACGCTCTACAAGAAAATCCACAAGTTCAAGATCTTCTCCTGAGGCGCGGGCGCGGAAACGCGCCATGCCGCATCGCTGATGCCTCCTCAAAGCGCTGCTGACGATTTCCTGTGGTGGGTTGTCCCTTTTGACCCCAATTGCGATATGTCAAAATAATATCAATAATATCGATTCGTTATAATTTAAAATCCGTGATTTCCGGCCTCAGGTGCACCTCATGTTCCGGGCATGGGGCGTTTGGCCCGCTTGGATGCAGCTCGGATCGGGCATAGTTTAAGATCGTGCTGAATGGATTTAATCCGCTGAAAATAATTCATATTTTTATGGTCACGCCAAAGAGGCGCCCCCTCGGTGGGGTGGTTGCCATAAAGCGGTACGGTATTTGCTGTGCAGGTTCAAATGCGGTTTGCGGTTTGTCTCGCTTGTCAACCACTAAGGGGAAGGAGGTGGTGCCTGCCGTATCAATCGAAGGACTGTTCGGCGTTGTTTTAAGCCTTAAACGAGACAACGATGCAGCCGTTAATACGCGACGGAAAGGAGGAAGCATTCATGGCTGACAACAATTGCGAACCCACCAAATGGACCGAAATGAAGGCTCCGGTCGATGGCGGTCGCGACACGTATCAGACGAAGAGCTGGAACCCGCCCAAGGAGAAATGGGGGCCCTTCACCGAGAAGGGAACGCCCGAGGTCTGGTTCTCCGAGGCCAACGCCACCAACTGGACCGAATCCATGATCTGCAAGGCCAAGGATCTTTTTTATGAAGCCAAGCTGAACCAATGCTTCAAAAAGGGCGATGAGGTGGCCATCAAGATCCATTACGGCGAGTACAACCGGACGGCGATCCTGCGGCCGGAATATATCGCCGCGATCGTGGAAGAGGTCAAGGCCTGCGGCGGTCATCCCTATGTGGTCAACGACACGACCCTGTCCTACCATACCCACAACAGCATGGCGATTTCCCAGTACCAGCTCGAAGGCGCCATCCGCCACGGCTATACCGACGCCACCTTCGGCTGCCCTGTTCTGATCGCTGACGGGTATGCCGGCGAGGACGATTACCGCGTCGACATCCCCGAGGGGCTGATCATCAAGGAGACCTATATCGGGCGGGCCATTGCCGAAGCGGATGCCATGATCGTGCTGGCGCATGCCCGCGGTCACACGATCACCATGTACGGCGGGGTCCTAAAGCAGCTGGGCATCGGCTGCCAGTCCAAGCGCGGTAAGTATATCACCCACCTGGCCCACTGGGGCGATCCCCATGATGCCATCGGTTGGCCCAAGTTCACCGACCAGTGCCCCGGCAAGGCCTGCGATTTTCACAAGTTGTGCGACAATTCCTGCCCCCGCAGTGCGCATAGGGTATTCGAGAATGGCAAGCGATGGTATCCGGAAAGGTGCCGCCTGTGTTATTCCTGCCAGGTCACCTGTGGGTTCTCGGGGCACGCGGGTATCGCCTTCGAGGAAATGTATTTCCCCAACGCGATGATTGCCCATGCGGATGCCGCCCTGGGCGCACTGAAATGCTTCGAGCGGGGCAAGGTGGGCTACATCAACCACGCCATCGACATCGTGCCCGAATGCGATTGCTTCCCGTGGGCCGGTCTGGCGGTCTGCCCGGACGTGGGTCTGTTCGCCGGCAAGGATTTAATTGCCGTTGAAATGGCCACGCTGGATGCCATCGACGCCGCACCGATCAGCCCGGGGTCCGTGGCCGATGAAAAGGAACTCAAGCCCGGTGACGACAAGTTCCGCGAGATCAACGGCTTCAGCCCGCGCATCACCATGGCAGCTGGTGCAAAGATCGGTCTGGGAACCATGAAGTACAAACTGAACAACTACGAGCCGATATTGAACCAGGAAAATGCCGCCAAGTGGCAGGTTCGCCCAAACGCCAAAAAACCCACGACCGTCCGTTTGCGGGACACTTTTTATCGTCACGATCTGGCAACGGAAGTCATGCCGTTCAAACGTATCGAGTACAACAAGGACTGGGTGTGGAACGAGTGGAAGAAGTATGACCCCTTCAAGGGGGAAACAGCAGATTAATTGACGAAATCGTATCAGGGGAGGGAGGCGCGTTGCAGGCCTCCCTCCGTTTCCCTGGTTGCGCCGGGGAACCAAAACCAATTTCAGACTTAGAAGGCAGCTTTCCATGAGCGAAGTGGTCTGGATCGACAATCAGCGCATGACCTTCGACAATTCGGTGGCTCACAAACTTCGTCGACTGGCCGATACGGCCGAGGCCACCCGCACGCTCTCCGAAGGCATGCGGGTGACCCTGAAGGTCAACGTTCCCGAAGAGGGTTATGATTACAGCCTGCGTCCCAATTTCATCCGCACGCTGGCTGACGTGGCCTGGAAAGCCACCCAGGTAAGACCGAACATTTGCGATGGCCAGCGTCTGGTGGATTACTGGAAGCGTTCGCTCGGCAATGCTTTTATGGAAGTCGCCAGTCGCATTGGGTACTCCAGCGAGACCCTGGGCGGCCATTTCGTGATCAACGGCGGTTTCAGCGGCGACGAGGGTGATCTCTTCTCCTGCGGTGATGATTCCGAACTGGGCGGGGTGGAGGTGGGTACGGCCGTTTGCCGCAGCGATGCACTGTGGGTACTCTCCCAGGTCACGCTCAATCCCTTGTTCGGTTTGAGCGGCGCGCTCTACAACGGGGGCTTCGACTGCCTGTCCGGCCGCGCCCGCACGCGGGTGCTCGACGGGCTCAATCCCTACATGTTCAATGGGGAGCGACCGAGCCTCGAAGCGCAGGCGATCTTTCGGCGCCGGGCCCTGGAGAGCCATCTGGCGGTACGGACCGCTCTGGAGGGCCGCATTTTTTACGTCAATTATATTTGGGATGTCACCCCCCAGCCGGCGTATTATCCTTACAGTGAAACGCCGCTGCTGGATAATCTGGGGTTCATGGCATCCCATGATCCGGTAGCCCTGGATGCGGCCACATTGGCCCTGATCCGGGAGAAGTTGCCGGACCGCTCACGGCTCCCCGAGACGGGCTTCAAAGCAGTCATCGCCGAAGCCGAACAACTGGGACTGGGCCGACCGGACACGGAACGCGTGCACTTGTCATAACTTTGGAAATAATCGTGGAGGACCGGATGGAGCTAAACCGCAGGGAATTCGTCGAACTGCAGAAAAAACAATTGACCCAGAAAGGGGCGATCGCCGACGCATTGCAGTACGTCAAATACAAGATCGCCATTCTGTCCGGCAAGGGCGGTGTGGGCAAGACCGCCGCCACGGTGAACCTGGCCGCGGCGCTGACCAATGCCGGCCAGCGGGTCGGCGTCTTCGACGCAGACCTCCACGGCCCAAGCGTTCCCAAGATGCTGGGCATCAAAAAAGAGGCCAAATTGGACGGGGCCTTTTGGCTCAATCCCGTGGATACCGATGCCGGCATCAAGGCGCTTTCCGTGGCCCTTTTCTGGCCGGGAGACATGACGCCGGTCATGTGGCGCGGCCAGACCAAGAGCCGCACGATTCGTCAGTTGCTCTCCGCGGCCAAATGGGGCGGCCTCGATTTTCTGCTGGTGGACCTGCCGCCAGGCACGGGCGATGAGCCCATCGCGATCCTCAAGTCGATTCCCGATCTGGACGGGGTCATCATCGTAACGACGCCCCAGGAGGTCTCCACCCTGGTCTGCTCCAAGGCCATCAGCGCTTCCCGCTCCCTGGGTGCCAAGGCACTGGGGTTGATCGAGAACATGAGCAGTTACACCTGTGGCTGCGGGGATACCGTTCATCTGTTCGGCAAAGATAAGGGCAAACAGTTGGCCAAGATGATGGAGATCCCGTTCCTGGGGTCGCTGCCGATCGACCCCCAATTTTCCGAAGCCGCCGATAGCGGCGTGCCGGTGGTCAACCTCCATCCGGGGAGCCTGACCGCCAAGGCCTTCGTGACGGTCGCCGAAACCCTGGTGGACCAGCTCCCGCCCAAGGAGATGGCCGAGGCCCCGCCGGAAAAAGAGGCCCAGCCCTGTCCCGGGGCCGGCTGTCAACACCGCCATCACCACCACCACGATCATGGGGATGAGGCCCACGCCCACCATCCGAAGGATGACCATGGGCATGGGCCGCATGGATAAAGGATGAGGAAACGGGCGGCCGAGGCCGGCCGCCCTTGTGTCAGAGGCCATCGAATCACGGCCATCGTCGATTCGAGGCACATAAGTCATCAATCTGAAACAAGGAGAATGAAAATTGGCTGAAAAAATGGGAACCCACTTTGTAAGAGAAATCTGCCAGGACTTCAAAGACATCGCCGCCGAAACCTCGGTGGACGCCCTCAAGGAGAAGTTGACGAAGATGGCCGGCGATCTCGAGCCCCTGGCGGGTAAGATTTTCTTTAAAACCCAGAAAGGCAGAGAGACCATGGAACAGGCCGCTGCTGACTTGGAGGGCATCAAAGCCAAGCTGACGGCCGCCAAGGACGAGGCCGAGGCTGACGGCCTGATCGGGCCGCTCTTCGAAACACTGGAAAAGACCATCAAGCACGTCAAGACGATGAAAGTGCGGATGACCTAAGGAGACGTGGCCATGGGCCTGAACCAAGCCGACCAGGAGATGGTCAAGGACATCACCCGCATGGGGGTGCGCGCCGCTGTGCTCCTCAGGGGCGTCATGGTCAAAAAGGTCGATGAAGAGACGCTGCGCTGGGGCCTGCAGGAGCTGGCCGCCGGGGGTCTCATGGACCGTTATATGCCGGTGCTCGTGAATCATCCGGAGTATGCGCATTTACTGAACATCCTGCATCTGGTCTTCAGCCTCGAGGGGCAGCTCGATTTCCAGATCGAGGAGTACGGCCTCGATTCCCTCAAGGATGATATGCAGGAGATCAACTTCAGCCTCCAGCAGATCGGGGATCAGTTCGACCTTCAAGAAATTGCCCAGCAGGCCATCTGAGAACTGTCGGATCATCGGGCGGGTTCTTGCCGGCCAGCGCCGTCTTTACCGTGGGGATGGCAGCGGCCGCAGGCATGAGCCCGCCCCGATCACTTCCCAGCGATTGGATGGGGCGATCGACCCCATTAGGAGACAAGGAAGACGATTTCTTAAAAAGTCATGATTGGGACGGTCTCGAAAAAAGTTCGAGATGCGGCCGCAGATGCCAGAGGAACGAAGCGTACTTAAAGTACGCTGCCGTGACGAGGGGTGACGCGTAACGCCGAAATCGGACTTTTTACGAGGCCGTCAAGGAAAGGAGCGAAGGCATGAAATTAGACGGTAAGGTGGCCATCGTTACCGGTGGGGCCCGCGGCAATGGCCTGGCTATTGCCAAATGCCTGGCCGAAGAAGGGGCGGATATCGCCATCGCCGACATCTGCGAGGATATGAGAACCCTGCCCTATTCGCTGTCCACGCCCGAAACCATGGCCGCAGCTGTGGAAAGTTTGCAAGCCATGGGCCGCAAGGCCGAGGGGATCAAATGCGATGTGCGCAAGGATGCGGATGTTTCCGCCATGGTGGATCAGGTCTTGAGTAACTTCGGCAAGGTCGACATTCTGATCAACAATGCCGGCAACACCTCCATGGTGGCCATCGCGGAAATGGAAGAAGCGGTGTGGGACGAGGTTATCGACACCCACCTCAAGGGGATGTACCTCTGCTGCCGCTATGTGCTGCCCCACATGATTGGCCAGCACAGCGGCAAGGTGGTCAGCATCTCCTCGGTTGGGGGCCAGCGCGGCTTCGGCATGGGGGGGCACTATTGCGCCGCCAAGCATGGCATCATCGGTCTGAACAAATCGATCGCCATGGAGGTCGCCGATCACAACATCAACGCCAACGTGGTCTGCCCCGGTACGGTGTGGACGCCGATGATGAAGGGCATCGCTGAGAGCTTCGGCATGGACGAGGAAGAAGGCAAGGAGAATTTCTTTGCCGGCCACATGCTCAAGGAAAGCGAACTGAGCCCCGTGGATATCGGCCGGGCGGTATTGTGGCTATGCACGGATGCCGCGGCCAATATTACCGG
>JAAUXT010008311.1_pt1 | contig 14410 bp, 12 predicted proteins | sample 7278171 | NCBI WGS metagenome assembly JAAUXT01 (sample SAMN14350112, study PRJNA611818) | marine sediment metagenome | isolation source: surface marine sediment (1.8m) | place: French Polynesia: Moorea | collected 2018-08 | reverse complement strand
GCCCAAGATCAAGTCTGTACCTTCAGTGGTTGCTGAGATAGGCCACCAATAGCCCTCCATGGGGGGGATGGGATGGGGACATCTTCCCCAAAGTGGCATGTATACAAAACATTTTTTTGGCACACCGCTAAGTGCTCTTCCCTAAAGGGACATCGCACAATTAGCTTCAAAGTTTTGGCTTTGAAGTTTTAGCTTCGAAGTTTCAGCTTCAAGCAATCAAGCCAAAATGCAGTACTTATACCCCTTGTTTGTTTGGAGACCGTCACAATGATTCTGAATTTGAGTGATTTTGAGTCATGTTGATGGCATTTCATTGAAAATGATTACTAAAATTTCACTTAGCTTTGGAAATTTATATAAAAGTTAAAGTTGGGCTGTGTCTTATACATGAGTATGTTGAAGATATGCAGTTTGGTCACTCAAAACTTGGGGTGCGTCTTATACACGAGTGCGTCTTACACACGAGACGGTACGGTACACCCCTGTGCAAAAATGCAAAGAATTAATTTCTGATTGGTTTCGACCACCTTTGCAATTTGGACCTACACATCCACCCTGGACGAGTGAAATATCCACATACACACGTAACAACACAAGGTGGAACACTAAGCTCGCGTTCGGCAAGATAGCGCGATTGAAAACAAGGCAAACCTCATCAATGAGAAACAACGCTTCTTCAGGATGGAGATATTGGACACTCTCCTCGAAATAGCCCATTGAACAGCAAACTTTTCCCTGAAAGAAGTGAAATTGTTTTGGTTGGTCTGAACATTCAGCAGTACAAACAACACAAGGCACAATGCATTCCATCTTGATACTTCTCGGAGACACACCACTTCGTGCAGAACCTTCACCCGTCCGTCTGTCCATTCTCCGATGCAAATCGTGCCTCTGAAATCAAAACGGAGGGTAACTGGCAATTGAAACAGGCGTTCCCAGGAAGAGTTCATATTGTGGCTGTCTGCGCACGGCCTTGTGAGACTCTGGCTCATTACAGCAGGGGGCAACTTCCATGGAAAAGTTTCAGAAGTCATCAGTAGACTCCAACGCACACTTTTCTGCACTTCTCTTCTTCCAAAGCCAGTCGTCTCTCATCATTGACCAGGCGCAGACGATTTTTCTGAAGCAAAGATCCGTCGGGTTCGTAGTCCTTCACTCCACCTCTCTGCGGAGGAGCAGTGTCCAAAGCCTTCAAGTATGAGCACAGGATCTCTCCACTGCAAGAAACAAGCACTCGTGTAACACCTCAAAAATGAAATGAAGGGAGATCAGGCTATTTGGTCCTTATGTATCAGCATGCCAACCAGTCCCTGTGTCTCTGAGTACGTAGCTTTTCCATATGGTTTTCCTCCACAACTAACAACGTGTTTCATGTGCATATGAACAACGAATAAATTCTTTCAGTGTTATGTTGGGGTGCCCAGGTCAGCATCGTTCCATACGGCTTCAGCTGACTGGACCAGTTCGTGTCAAGCCATCAGGAGACAGGAGGGATCAGCTCCTGTCTCCATTGACCGGGTCACATGAACTAGTCACACTAGTATGGTTTGAATGGTTTATTTGCCTGTACCATACCTCAGCTCCAGAGTGGAAGCCCAGATCTCAGGTTGGGTATCCTGAAGCTGTGTGGACTCGCCGCTTCAGAGGAGATCAGGAAGGAATCATGTGGGATCGAACCTTCAATCGAGGGTTCGATTTACCGTGGTTCGATTGCACAACAAGAGCAACGTGTTTGTTTTGATCAAGACCTACGAATGCCAATTATCGCTCACACTTGAACGTGAACTGACTCAGTTTCGATGCAATCAACAGCCCACTCCTCCGTCAAACTGTGTAGAGCTGCAGTACGACATCTTACCCCAGCAGCTCGGATGACATTCTGCGTTTTGCAGTCAAGAACAACACATGTAAAATTCTTCAATTTTTGCAGCTGCCACCGGTGACCACCTCCCTCAGCAGATGCTCCAGGAAGGCGGAAACAAGATAAAAGATGAAGCTGTCCGAAATCATCACTGTCCAATTGGAGAAATTGGCCAAACAACATCCAAGGGACAAGGCTCTCACAGTAAGAAGTATACAAGGGCAATTGAATTTTAAGTTCTAAAGCGACTGCTGCTTTGGTCCGTTTGGATGAGTGGGTGATCCTCGAGCCCCCCCCCCCCTGCTGTGTGCACCGACCATGCAGACATCGAGCAAACTCGTCCAGGCACCAAAGCTGTTTCAACATCAAATTGAAAACTTGCGCGTTGTTGCAAAAATATCAGAGTTTTACTCAGTTTGCAAATTCACGTGTTTTTCACATCACTGCATGGCGGCTGTGTGAGAACAGCACCTAGAGCCAACCTGTTGTTCGGTGGGGCGGGTGAAAAAATAGCTCCATGGAGCTCGCGGTGATTTGAGGAAATTCTGATTTCAGTCACTCTGATTTCGCTCCCTCTGATTTCGCTCACTCTGATTTTGCTCACTCTGATTTTGCTCACTCTGATTTTACTCACTCTGATTTTGCTCACTCTGATTTTGGTCACTTTTTTTTGTCAAAAATTCTCACTTTTTTCACTCAATATTCACAATTTGGGAACTCATTTAGCACACATGCAAATGGAACAAATTTAACCAAACAGAACTTTTACACATTGTTTCAGAACAATATCCACATAAAACCAAAATAATTGCCCAATATCCATTTCAAATTTTTTATCCAAAAAATGACTTTTTAACCCTAACTTTAGGCCCACCTAAAAACCATATAAAAATTTTCAAAAATCAAAAATCAAATGTTACTACTCAAACCCCCATACAATAGACTACATTTCATCAATATACTTCCTTCACCAAATTTTTGTACCTCCTGAGATATGGAGCCATTTCTACATTCACACCCCATTTTTTCTGCACTTCCAAATTGGACCTTTTTGACCTCAGAAACCCAAAAATTCAAATTTGACAAATTCCTTTCTTGCGCATTATCCCCAACCCAAAATGAACCAAAAGAGCCCAAAAGATCCCAAATCAATCCTCATCTTGACCATGAAACTGCTGTAGATATACTTTTGGAAGACACTGCCTATAGGTGATTTGATTTCGCTTGCTTCAATTTTGCTTGCTTTTTCCAAAAGCTCACAAATCGGACCAAGCTCCTCAAATCACCTAAAAAGGATTCCTGTTCATTCACACAACTCCGTTCTTGACCAAAGATCTCGAAAAGTCGTTGTGTGGTTTCACAGAAAGCATTTACAGTGTGAGAACCCTGTCTGAGATTCCAAGCTTACACACGAGTGAGTCATTCTGCCTTGTAGCCCCACAAACAAGAACGTTGAAGACAAGACTTCGAACCCATTGACTTTGCGTCTGCATTGAGAAGAAAAGGACATGTCATTTGACAAACTGTGTCTGTAGACGTGACTCCAAATTGTTTGGGGCACAGATCTGGTTTCCGGTGGTTCCGTGCTTCAGGGCCGAGGATGTTGCTCAGTTTCTGCTACGAGAAGAAGACTTGTCGTGAGCGCTAACACCTTTTCGGCGAAATCCTGCAATGGCTCATCATCGCACTTCGTGGCTGAGCTTCAAAAAGTTCAAACACTTCACCTTGCCCGTCTCTCGGCCGACTCACACAGTGCTATTGAGGCGGTCACGGATTTGCATTTCCGCTTTTAGTTTGGAGAATGACGAGGACACCGCGCTCGGTCACGATTTTAATCGACTCGTGGATTAGCAGTCAACAAAATCCTGGTGCAGCGCCGGTGGACTGGAGACAGACTGTGTTCGATTCATTTCTCCACTCAGTACGAGTTAACCACACATCTATCGAGAGCCTTCGGTGAGGCTGTCAGTCAAGATGTCAGCTGGGGACAATAGGCGTGCGAGTGCGGTTTTCTGGCCGGTTCGTTCCCAAAGGACTTTTTCTTTTCAGTCGCGTTTTTATCTCATTTTGCAACAAATGGTTGGGTTGTCTGGCCGCTCGTTCGATAATTCCCGTTTGTTGCAATGTTAATCTCGCGCTGCGGGATTATCCTGCCTGTACTGAACATATCACAGTCACCGGAAGTGTCAGATTCGTCTGGACTCGGTTCTGCTTAATTTGGCTTCTTTTTTGTTTGTCTCTGAGGAACGTTTCTGTTGCGTCACCGTAGAAGTCAAGTTGCTTGAAGTTTGGGTTTGGCGGCGTCTTGCGAGTGAGTGATCGGCACACAGAGCGTGGCATCGCGCTCGTCACGACGTCGCAGGATTCGACGGAGAGGGACGAGGACCAGAGGCGGACCCAGGATTTGGTCTGGGTCGACCTGTCGGGGATGCCGAGTACCAGCGTTTCAAAACTTTCCATGTTCAAAGGGAAAGAAACAGGGCGTTTGGGGCTCCGGGCCCTCTGGATCTGCGGCTGGAAACTGCGCAGGAGAGAAGCATCGTAAGATTGATGGGAAAAGAAGAGAAGGACCCCGAGTCCCGATCTCAAGTGTTGATCTGTGAGGCGGCACTGTCTCCAAGGTGTGGAGCCCGAGATCACAAGTGCTGAGGGTCCAAGCGGAAGAATCGTGTGCAAAAAACCGGGGGTTCTTTCTCTGGAGATCAAAGTGCCGCCTCCGCGCGGTGTGCGAGCACTTGAATGTGAGTAATGTCTTACTGAACTTTACAACTCAGTTTTATAACGCGGTGATGAGGGGGTGATCTCAAGTAATGAGTGCAACTATCACCAGGACGTCGGACTCAATGAGAAATTCACTGGGACAATCGCACCGAGTTTGGGGTGTTTGCCCCCATTCCGAAGTTGACAGAATTGCGTGACTGGAGAAGCAAATTTATCATTGTTGCAACTGCAGCAAAACTGAGTCCTCCTTCAATATTGAGACTGAATACCCAAATGTACCGTTTCCGGACCCAAATCACAGGGTACGCACCACAATGAATGCGTCTTCAGGAAAACCCCGGCCACTGGGCAGTTTTATGGTGACAGATAAGGTCATCACCCATCAGAACGTCCAGCAGCCCCTTAACTGTATGAGATGCAGCACCTTCGGCTATGTGTCCAAGAGCTATCATAAACATCTCATTATTATGGGACCCTACTTGACTCTGCCACTTTTGGGTATGAAGCAGAAAGTCGAAGGGGAGGTCTGTGCGGCGTGGGCGCACTGATGAAGAGGCGTCAGCGCCGTGGAGATGAAGCGTCCGCGCAGAGTGCGGGTCTCAGGGTTAATAACACGTGAAGAGAGCGAGATGGCGAGGGCCAAACTTTTGTAAAGAACACCTTGACATTGCGATTCTTCAGAAATGTTGAAAAACAAGTTGTTTTGTCAGCAAGGCCAGTCACCTGACAGCTTTCAGTTCAACTGCCAACAAGAGTCGCGCAAAAAGAAACTTTTTCTTTTGACATTTCAAGTCAGATTTTTTAAACAACAATCCCGAGAAACGGAATCCAGTGTGTGAAAGCCACTCTGAGTGGACAGATGTCGTGCACCAGGCGACGGGAGCTCCAAACAGGTTGGCGTGAAGGACTCGACGTGCAGCCATGGTGACCTGCGGCCATTGAGCTTCTGGGTCGGGTCCGTCCTTGTCTGCGCCGGGCGGGCGGGCGGGCGACCGGGGGAATCTTTTCGGGTCACGACCAGCAGATGACGAGCCGCACTCACTCGCCAGATGTTGTTTGGGCTGCCACGTCCCATTGGACGCCAAATTGCAGACACATTACCCCAGTTGGCCGCATTCTGCGTTTATTATCCTTTTCCTGTTCTTTCAAGCTCATAAATTTGAAATGCTAAATTAAACAAGAGGCTTAGTTTTCCCTTTGATGTTGCATAACAAAGGCGCAGAAGTAATAAAGAGCCGTGGAGCGAATGGAGGAGAATCGCGCAGGTACGAGAAGCGGGGGAACCTCCTGAGGTGAGGCGAGCCGGGCCCCCGAGCGAGCGAGCGAGTCGAGAATTGAAGGGAAATTGCGCACTCTTTGTGCAACCAACTCCACGTGGTTCAAAAACAAACCTCCTGAGTTCGATTTCTACAAAAGAAGATCGGAGAAGTTTGCCTTCCCGTGTTCGACAACGAGGTCTGAACTCGACAGGTTCTTCACGTTGTGGTCCAAACTGCATGTCGTACACGCGCGTGTTTGGCGTTTCCTTGAAGCCAAACAGCACAGATTATCACCACATTGGGACACGTTTCATGCAGACAACGTTCACCGTGACGGATCAACACTGAGATATTAGCGAGGTTTAGCAAGCACTTCATTTTCAAACGCGCGATGCCCCAATTGCCAGATCGGTGGTCCAAAAAACTCCATTGTACACTGAGAGCCAATGACCAGTGACCAAATGGTATCTGTGTCACCGATCTGGCAATTGGAGCACGTTGGAAAAGGACCGGACGTATTTGCTAAACCTCCGTCTTCTGTTCGACAAACAACGCGAAACCAGAACCAATCCGATCGTTTTCCATCTTTGTCAATTCTGCTGCAGACTCGCCCCAGCGCTTGGTGGCATTTCCTTGATGTTCGGCACATAAATCTTTGAATGTTTCAAATTACTCGGCATCGACCTCGGGGACCTCCCGGGAGAACCACTTCCTACCGCAACGACACGGCGACAAGGCTTCTCTCGTATCACCGTGTGCTCCGCACAAAGGAGATGAACTGAAGATGTCCTCAACTTTAAATGACAAAACCACAACTTGGCGCTTTGACACAACGGCTTATCCAGCAAGTTGATGAGCAAATTTGATGGTTGCTTTTCAAATGTTCTGACAAAGAGAAAGAAGTGGTCGGCTTTCTGAGAATGCTTGAGCATCGTCTCTGTTCTGAGACAACCTGTCAACTTGTATTGAATCAAATAAGCGTCAAATTGACAAGCAGTTGGCCACCGAGCTGGACCTGGTCAGCTTTCTCCAACCAAGTTTGCTTATTCTCCAGAAAATCTGGTGTTATGTCTGTCTTGAAATGTGCACAATTTCCTGGAATTCTAATTCGACAAGACGAAAATATCCGCGTTCCTTACCCAGTCGAGACGCAAATAGAATCCAGATCAAAGACAACTCTGCAGGAACTTTCTCTCACATTCAGTTGTCAAACCTCACGAATAATGTTCTTGTTTACTGATTGAAGGAGTAACTTGTCAACTCCAAGGTTCAAAAACAGATTCCTTCATGCAGTCAACAACGCAAAATTGTTGGAAACTGTGCATTGTAAACAAGTCGAGCTTGCTGTCGGCGCATTCGGAGTGGACTGGCCTGGTACGCGCATCAGCAAGGAAGTGGTGTCCTTGCCCTCCGCAGAAGAACACGAGGGACACGGACAAACGTGCGTCTTCTCGGACAAAACTGCATGGTTGCCAATTGACTGATACAAACGCCTTCGCCGGCTTGTGTGTGTAGCGGCAACGTCGAATCTTGACGTCTCTACGAACCAGCGTCGCTTGATGAATGACCCGCACGCGTCGGCGTTCCAACACATTGATCTGATCCCCGGTTTTTGTCGGGTCGTGGTTTCGTCCATGAACTCTCACTTGCCGGAAATTTAGACAAACGAGCCGGAGCAACGCGTGGCATCCACGTAAACTTCCCATCAAGAAGCATTCCTGTTTTTCGTTCTGGTGATCTGGCTACTCTGTAGCGGTAAGAATAATCAGGACAATAAACCACAAAAACTCCTGTGGCCTTGAGGTCGGTCAGCCTGATTTGATTAGAAGTGTGAAAAACAAAACAATCGTTTGGGACGTCTAGACTGCACAAGTCGGGTCTCGTACATCTGCTGTCAGACGAAGCCAGAGGATTTCGTATATCAGTGCGTGTGTGTGTTTGTGTGTTTGTGTGTGTGTGTGTTGCATGCGTGGTGTGCTTGTGTGAGAGGGAGTCTTCAACCCGTGTCAGATGCAGATAAGTCCGTCGTGCTGAACACATGCAGTTGTCCTCTGTTTCCTCAGTTTTGTGTGTGTGTGTGTGTGTGTGTGTGTGTGTGTGAGAGAGATTGATTGATTGATTGATTGATTGACTGTCTGGGTGTTTGTGTATCGGTGTGTGTACGTGCCTGTACGTGTGTGTGCATATGTTCGTGTGTGAACACGCCAAGTCCAGTACAGTATGCTACGATGATCATGTGTTGAGAGATTGTCATCTTTTGAGTATTTGACAAGGATCGAAACTGGATCAGGTTATCCTTCCTCGTAAGGTTGTCACACGGACCCAATGGCCGTGTTCTTCGGATTGTTGTGCAGGAGGTCGGCGTGCGTCGCCTTCTGTCCGACTCCCTGCATGAAAGTACAGACAACACACACACACACACACACACACACACACACACACACACACACACACACACAACGGAACAAACTTCTCACGTCTTTTGTGATTGCGTTGCATGACGCTCAACTTGCTGCTTTTTGTGTGTGGGTCCTAATTTGAACTTTCCACCAGAGATTGACACTCAGTGGTCAAAAGTGGCTGTTTCCCAGTGTAGCCATTCTTGTTGTGAATCTGGTGCGAGTGCTCTCTGTTGTGTACGTGTGTACCTGTACAACGCGTAGGTACTATTAGGTGATGCTGATATACGTTCTGATTTACATCGGACGCAATCGAATGATTGATAAACGAACTCGGCCCATGTCATGAAGCGCCAATGTCATGTTTGCAATAATTTTTGCAAAAAATAGGCCTGTTTGGTCTCATATTTTTAACCTTGCAGGTAAATCTGTCGCGCGTAAATTATATCGAGTTTTGTTGCCGATATGCACTGGGTCTCGAGAGCGCATCGGACCCGGCGTCACCGCATGGCTGGTTCGGGTCCGTCCGGGGCGAAACATGAGGCCGACTCGAGGCGGAGTTTCGCTGAGGAGCGCGAAGAGGCGTCGTGAAACTCAACAGATGCGCGTACGTGTGTTTGCCCTGCACTCCTGCAGGTCTGAAGCAGCAGTTTGAAATTATCCCTCTGCCTTTCTGACATGCACGCACACGCACGCACACACACTTCCTTGAGATCGTCAGCAGGGAAGCCCAGTGTTTAAAGTCCTGATCACTTGCATCTGTGTCTGGTCTGGACCAGCAGGTGACACTTTGCTCGCAGGTTGTGTGTCTGCGGAGTGTGAGTTATTTGCTGCACAAGAAAAGGATTGGAACAACAGAAAAGTTCACTCAGCAGTGCCCGAAAAGAATTGCCACCCAGGAAGCTGTGTGAGCAGAACTCTGGAGCCCGCGCCGTGTCCGATGCAACAGCCAGACACAGAGGAAGCGAGCGGGGGACACTCTCCGCGCGATCAATTCATTTCACCTGAGCAGACTTTTCATCTAATGTGATAAACTAGCCGCAAAAAAACTGTTTTATTTGTAACCGCTTCCGATGTACCCACAGCTGGGGCGAGCGAGACTCAGATTTATGTGTCCAGGTAACATCGCACAATAACTCCCGCAGAAAAATGTTGGTGGTGCAGCCGTGTCAAGGTTGAAAAATCCTCAATGACAAAAGTGTACTACGGAGATTGCCCAAGTTCGATCCAGACTCGTCCCGGATACCTGTGTTTTCAGTGTGCACACGCACGGATTTGATGTGACATGACACCTTTTGAATTTCAAATTTTGTTGGGGTTGACAAAGATTCTGCCAAAAAAGTTTTCTGTTGTGTGAGTCGCAGGCCATGTTCGCTTCACTGGCAAAACTGGACTCTACAGAGCGCTGTGTGGTGAGATTCTTTGGACGTTTCTCTGAGTAAAACCATCAATACGCACGACCTTGGTTGGTGCCAGAAGTATCCAAACTTTGCTGTGTCTCCGCTCGGGACAGAGAAGTTTGCATGGCTGCCGAAAACAGTGCAAAACAGGACGCGTTCCACAGTGCCTGTTCATTCGGACGGCTGAAGGTTCGGTGGAGGCAGACATCCCGCCGGCTGGAGTCAGAGACGCGACCTGAACGTCATGGTTCAGACCTGGACACAACAAGAGGCGTCACCCGTTGCTTTCGTGAAGTCATCGGCGGTCGCATCTTCGTTTGCGCACCACTCGTTGACTTGCACAGGGACGCAATGCATGACGCATCCAGAGCAAAACGGGTCTCAGCGGGAAATGTTTGTCGAGCGCAGGAGGGCGCAACCGAAGGCGTGCAGCAACCCTCACAGCGAGATGATTTAGCCGAACCTGTTTGACAGGTGCCAAGGACACCAGACCAGATACAGAGGCAAAAAAGCTGCAGTCGCCAGACGCACCTCAACGTGCAGCCGTCTGAGCGTCTCCGTCGCACAAGAAGTTACTCGCAGAACCGCAAAATTTACGCAACAGCGCTTTTTGCACGTCTGTCACGCGGCGAGGATGTAGCCTGTTGTGGCTAGGTTGTAGCGATGTGTTGATATCCTCACCTTGCGCGCTGCCTGCGCGGCGGTTCGACGCCCGCTCCTCGCGTAGACCAGTTCCTTGCAGGCTGTCTCTTCCTGGTTCTTTTTACCTTCTCACCGGCGTCAGAATCGTCGCAGACGCATAGATCACCTGTCATCGAGATGCTGAGTACTGTCTGTTTCCTCATCAAGTGACATTTCAAGTGCTCGGAGTGCAGTTAGTACAGTGAGTTCTGTCTCCCACAAGCTTGATGTTCGTCTGGAGTTTGTCGCCAGCATGGAAACGTGATTTCTGCAGATTGTGAAATTGGTGCGGTCAGAAAGAAACAGAGCGGAGCACGGGGCAGTGTGACTCCCCCCCTCCCCAAACCTTTCCCCTGCACGCCATCACGCCTTTTCTCTGGGATGACAACCACCGAACCTCTCCGAACGAGGCCACGCGCTGTTGTCTCGTGGTGTGGAGGGTGAGGATGGAGGAACGAAGGAATTCGCTCGAGAGTTCGTGTTCTTTGATCTGGGGAGCACACGCCGAAACCTTATTGTCCGAACACACACACGGTGCCTCGCTGTCGCAAAACTTGCAAATTACAATATTTAGCAAGAGATATGATAACTTTGTTGTTGTGTCAATATCGGCGGTTCCGTAGACTTAATAAGCTGCGTTTTGCCAGAGCTTCACAATGCGAATCGGTCGTGCCTTTTTCTCTGTTTGGGTACAGGCCGTCCGAAGTGAGGATTCTAGCTGCGAGACGCAAGGACAAGAGCACGAAAATTCAGCCTCATCTTATTTATGACTGAAATCAGTTTGGCTGCTGTCGGTGCAACAGGGGTACGGCTGGAGATTTGCATCAAGTGTAGCCGATTCAAGAATAAATCTCGCAGTAAGTTGCAAAGAAACGCTCTAAAAAGTTCGCTTTGAAACACATGCATGACTCCACATTGCTTCGATCAATCTGGACAGTTCACAAGTCTGTTAAGAGGACAGGAAACTAGAGCTTTGGACACAAGCGCGTCGCCGAGAACGCAATCGTCACGTCAAGGACACTCAGTGGTGGGTGGCTCCGACCAAGAATTATTCTCAGTAGAAATCACCCCAGATCAGCACCCCTGCAGTGGTCAGTGAACTCCAGAGTGGTGATCAGGGAGGTGGCACCTCCCTCCTATTGTCAGTGTGGGGCACGGGCTCTCCCCGACGGACGCGCCTGAAAAAGTGCGGACAGGAGCTGAGTGTAATGAATTGTCACCGACCAAAGTTCTGCACTGCCGTTGTCGCACCCAGGAAATTTCCCGCACGAGAGTCACTCGTGCATCAACAAAGACAATTTCTTTTCGTGCAAGGCCAAACAACGAGTCACTCCGTTGCACGCAATTCGAAAAATTTGCAATTTTGCCGACGCACCTCACGTTTTTGGGACAAAAAATGTTGCTTGACCCTCAGAAACTTTCTCTTCATTGTCGGTCAAACTTGCCTTCTGATTTTTACTGACCGGAATGAGCGTTTGTTGAGATCATATTCACACACAATATATTTGCTCACAGAGATATTCCTTCCCAATTGTCTCCAGAGAGCTCAGTGTCAGCAGAAAGTTGTTGCGTTTTGCTTCCAATTGTGCTGTGTGTGTGTGTGTGTGTGTGTGTGTGTGTGTGTGTGTGTGTGTAATTATGACCCTTTTGTTTTCAAGACAAAACCTTTCCTGATCAAACTCAATTTTGCCGTGTTTTTCTTTGCATCATCAAATCTTGAGCACCTCAGAGGTACTTTTGGCACAACCTCATGTATGGTTCACGGGAACCACGGAATCGTAGCCAATGACGACGCCTTCCCGCGCGGTGTGCGCGTAGGCCGAGTGATTGACGTCCATAATTGTCGTGGCTCTGGGCGCACGAGGCGCGGCCGCCGCGCATTTTTAATGATGCCATGCATCGATGTCAAAGCCCACCAAGCCCAATTTCCACCACCACCACCAGCCCGGCCGCAGCGTGCGTCTCTCTCTCTCTCTCTCTCTCATCGGCTGATGAGAATTTTCATACAAAAGGCGCCAATTTCGTGGCTTCAACACGCAATTTGAATGTTGCTTCCAACAGACTCGGCGACCTCGCGCCCGCCACTGGTCAGTTTGGATTTCGCGCTTCAAAAGTGGATTTAAATCAGATTGCAACATTTTCTTTGGTAAGATCCAGTTGCTTTTGCAGTTTTTTCTATGTACCGTCAGAAAGAAAGTTTGTTGCCTTTTGGTTTTACAACACAGCTGATGGAAGGACGGATCCGGCCGTTTCTGCACAGAATCGAGATGCTGTGTGCGGTTTGCGTGTTACTCGGGACCGACATCGCACTTTGTCCGACAAAATTCTAATTTTCTTGTCGCATACTCAGTTGTAGAACAGACATGTACACAAGGCAGGACGGAAAAGCAATTATACGAGTATTCTAAACTCAATCTATTTTTACCGCTTTTAGGCACGACTCGCCGTGTGTGACGTACTTGCCGCTTCCCTGTTTTGAAACCAGATCTTTACAGTTTGCCAGTTTTCCAGAATTTTGAAGTGCTCTGCAATTGATAGTGGACTGCATCTCAATCGTCAAGTGAATACCCCACAAATTGCGGGGGTGTTTGTATCGCAATTTCCACTGAGCTTCGTCGGACAGGGTTTACTGAGTTTTCTGGTCTCGAAGAAACGTCCAATTTCCAACAAACCCTGAGTCTTGTTTCATGTTTCCACGCTCGAACGCTCCGAAGAGAAGGTTGACTCAAGTCACGGAAATGCAAAGTCGATGTGTGTGTGCATTGCGCGTGAGGCGCGTCTCTCGCGGCAGCGCGTGCAGACAGAGCCGCGCGGGACGGAGGACCGGACCTGTCTCCGTCAACACGCGCTTTATTCCTCACTGTTTCAAACGGCCAATGCACGGGTCCATCCAAAAATGTTTGCTTTTTCTTGCAAACAGACGACGCACGAACAGACAGGCTGCTGTCGTTGACGTGTAACGGCGTCGTGCACAAACCGTGAGCCAGAATGTTCCCAGATTGGAGCCCCGATGAAGCACGACGCCGGTGGCCCATGTTTTGCAATCCTTTTGTTCGGCCTTGATTGTGGTTGGGGTCATGACAAGCAGTCAAGAAATTGGAGGCGACTTCACGACTTTTATTTTTAGCCACAAATGAAAAGAAATTCTGTGTGAAGGCGTGACTGGTGTTCTGTCCCTTTCTTTGGAATGACGTCCGCCGAAGAAAAGTTTCTCATGTGCCTGGAACAGAAGACAAAGCAGCAGCACAGCTGTGTCACGCCGTGCATCATACAGCTGGACAGGCGAACCAAGCACTTTGTCACCTTGACTTGAACATGAAGTGGTTGCGAAAAGTGAACCTTACGCCTGCGGATGGGGGGCACGCAACAAGCACCGTGCACGTTTTTTGCGAGGTGTGGGATGCGTTGTCTGGACGAACGCGTGACGATAATGCACGATCACGTCAACCATGCAATTGACAGAACACCTGATTCTGTCCGGCCTGAGAGCCTTTTTCTGAGCATTTCTTTGGTTTCAGTCGGTGTTTTTGGACGCTCGATGAGAAACAGAACAGCTCCATGTGCACCACATTCAGCGGGAGATCCACTGCGATCCTGCAATTGAACCTGGTGGAAGAACTTTGATTCCCAGCTCTCCAGCAGATTTTCCAAATGGTGAGACTCTTGGAATGCATGACGATGCCTTGAACAATCCTCTCGTGATCACGACTCTCGTATTTTGGTTGCTGCCGGTCAGGTGGGAAAAGAGAAAGACAATGGCACGCTCGTGAGCTCTGAGTCAAGGTCGCCTTTTTTCCAACGGTGTCTTTCGGTCCCGCCCAGCTCGATCTTCACACACCGTTGAATTCAACTGAAGAGAAAAACTGCTGAGGATTTCAAGCATTTGCCCTTTTTTGCCTTCTTGTTTGCCGAAGGACTTTAGTGGATTCCACCCTTTCTATTTCAAGATGCCCGTTGTTCGAGAGAGGACCTTCCACACAATAAGGCCCCGTCTGTGCCATTCTCTTTGTTCTTTACACTAGATTCCTTTTCAGTAATTCTACTGTTAGCCCAGTGCAGCCATGTCAAACCATTTAACACGAAAGACTT
>JAAUXT010109434.1_pt1 | contig 14411 bp, 18 predicted proteins | sample 7278171 | NCBI WGS metagenome assembly JAAUXT01 (sample SAMN14350112, study PRJNA611818) | marine sediment metagenome | isolation source: surface marine sediment (1.8m) | place: French Polynesia: Moorea | collected 2018-08 | reverse complement strand
GCCCCCCCCCCCCCCCGCTGCAGACAGTTCACCCAGTCCCCCGCTGTCCAGACACCAACATCAGACCCCTCTGTCGGACGATCTGTCGGGCGACTCCGACCCTGGATCCGCTGGAGTGTTCCGTGCCTTAGAGAAACGGACGTGAACTCGGGCAAGCCGGCTGCCTCGCGTCGCCGGTTGTGTCGCGTCGCCGGTTGTTCACGCCGTCGAGAGCGATATGCTGGTTGTTTATGCCGTGAATAGAGCCAGTGTTTAGCCACATCGCCCCTGTGGGGTCAGAATACTGAGTTTGACATTTTGTTGAGGGGCGGGTCATTTGTCTGTCATCGTAGCAAAATTACAATTTTCTGTTTTCTGTGTGTGTGAGGCGCACGTAACGGTGCCGTCAAGACTTGCGTTGGAGAAGTTGTAAATGGCGTTCTGCGTCGCCTTGAGGGCGCGTTTTGAGACGAAAAAGTTCCAACGCTTCGTGGAATGCGTGGGTTACGGGCTGCTCCCTTCCTCCTCCTCCCATAGACACTGCATTTTGCGAGCCGTAGATCTTGACGCGCACATCTCCAGTGAGTTCAACCCTGGGACGAGACTGCTCGCTCAGTCCCAGTTCATTCAGTCTTCCTCAAACACATGCCGCGTCGGAAAATGGATGCATTCGCACAGAGCCCTGGAACTCTTTGTTTTTGTGCAGGGTCCAAAAATGCAAATTTGACCGCGGGTCGCACGTGCATTGCGCATGCGTGTTTTGTGTCGCCGGGCTGTTTGTACAAACGGGGAAAATGGACACTTGTCATTTTACGTCTTCTTTCTTTGAACCTGTCCTTGCGTTTTAGACGCCAGCAAGTATTGACTGTATATTCGTACGGACGGTGCACGGGAATAAAAGCACCGCGCATTGCTGAAGTGATGAAGAAATAAAACCGTGTACATTTGTATTTGTAAAGGAGGCTTTGTGTTCACATGTTGTTTTTGGGGATGAATTGTGCAGCGAAATCCCACGATGTTCTCCCAAGTTTTACAAGGCAGCTGTTGTTATCCAAGGCCTGTTTTCACACTGAATGCGTCACGAATTGTTTCCCAGCGACTGGCACCAAGGACTTGCGCAATGTGTGGCGGATCTTGCGCAACACAGGTCAGAGAAATGATGCGTCCCTGACCTGTGTGCACTGGTCACTGGTTGGTCACACTGGACTGGTCAGCTGAGCTGGACGTGGTTGGGCAAAACCCTGATTCGTCCCAAGATCATTGCGCGATGTTGTCCGAGGGACAATTTTCCCGGGAAAACGACAAGCCACGTCAAATACCCCAGCCACCCACCCATCTTACCCCCGCCCCTTCAACAAAAAGTTCCTTGGGAATGACTTCGGACACTGAATCATAGCCACAAGCGGCACGGGGCTGCCCACAGCACGGTTGCTATGGTAACGACGAGCGTTGTCAGGGAGACGGCGGCGCGGGCGCCGGAGGCGAGGGTTCCCTCGGGGCAGGAGTCGCTCCAGCCGAGCGTCTCCCCGGCCGTCTGCTCCTCCAACCACTGGGAGAGAGATATGATCAGTGCAGTGTATGTGTGTGTGTGAAAGAGAGAGAGAGAGAGGTGGGGGAACAGTGGAAGCTACATCCTCTGGACAGTCATCCTGACGATCTTCTCCTCCAACCACGGTGGGAGAGAAGTGACTGATGAGGTGGAGGAAGAGTAACCGTGTTCTGTGTCTCCAGCCACAGAGTGAAATGTTCAGTGCAGTGTGTGAGAGAGAGAGAGAGAGAGAGGTGGGGGGAGCAGTGGAAGCTACATCCTCTGGAGAAGTCATCCTGGCCGTCTCCTCCAGCCACTGTGAGAGAAATGTGTGTGTGTGAGGTGGGGAGAGCGCTGAAGTGGCCATGTTTCTCCAGCCTTTGCGAGAGAGAGAGAGAGAGAAATGATCAGCGGTGTGTGTGGGGGAAGTGGAACAAGTACTCTCCTGGAGCTAGTCATACTGGCCATCTGCTCCTCCAACCACTGTAGGAGACAAATGACAGTGTGTGAGGAGGAGGGAGAGGGAATTGAACCGACAGTACTCTGTGGTGGCTCCAGCCACTGCACTGTGAGCTTGAGAAACGACAGTGTGAGGTGCAGGGTGGAGGAACCCTCCTGCAGGGCATCTCCCTGACTGTCTGGGCCTCCTCAACAGAAACCACACGTGCAATGCGATAGCGCCAATAGCTGCTCCGCTGGTAGCTCTCTATTGGCGGGAGAGCTGCAGGCCGCCACCAACGTCCCCACGTGACCTCTCCCCACCGTGCTAAAACACTCGTGTGACATTTGTAGTGGCTCTCACCGGGTTCTTGCTAAAACTCTCAATTGGCAGGTCGAAAAAATACACGTGAATGAATGGCTGCAGTACTCACTGAATCAGTGGTTGGAAGTACAAAATGTACTCAGTTGTGGCTGTGAGTACTTACGCGAATGAGCGGTTGGAAGTACTCGATCATGGGCACGGCGCTGACCGTCTCTGCGCCCGTCACCAGGGGAAACGCCTCTCGGAACGGCTGCGACTTGCCCAGTCTCAACATGGCTCTGAAGGGAACACAGGGGCGCGGATGTCAGACACAAGTTCAGTTGAGCGTCCATGTGTGTGCGTGCGGAGACTGGCTCTGGTTGAATGACGCGGTCTCCCTGGGGTCATTTCAGTACGTTTTACGTTAGAGCCGTGAACTTCTGCAGAATCTGACGTCCAAGCGAGATTAACGAACTGGCGTTTGTGGAGTAGTGACGTCAAAAATGAACCGGGTGCAATGACGTCATACGAGCAGTGGATCTGATTGCACAATGTTTAGATAGTTTGGACATGTGCCCACTGCTGCCTGTACCTGAGTTTGCTGCCCGCCTCTGTGTTCCCGAACAGATTGCACTCGTGTAGAGGCCCCTGGTGACCCGCAACAGTGCACAGGGCCTTCTGGTACTGGAACGTCTGGATGTAGCTCAGGAAGTACCTGGAATGAACAAACTGATTGGGTGATATCAAGGGGCCAGTTACTCCCTGAACACAAGCTGTGTATTTTATGTTTCAGTGCAAAAATCTTTTTCATCCCCTTTTCCACACGACAACATTCAAGGTGTGTTCCCCCGCCCAGGGTTCGGGGTCAAGCTGCCCTCTTCACTCAAACTTGGAAGAGTTATGAGTTCACTGAGACTCTCTGGCAACGTCATGGGCCTCAACAAACAAGCACCCACACGCACGCACACTCACACACACGCGCACTGACCTGATGTAAGGGTAGTCGTTCGGGATGTGGAACTTGGCTCCTGGGTCGAAGTCGTCCTCGGTTCTGAGAACTGGAGGCGACACACCCTGGATGCTGCATCTGAAAAGAGCAGAGCTCTTTGGCATTTGTTGTTTCACGTTGCCTGTCAGGTTTTACAGAGGAATTTCAGGTTCCCAACAGGCAGGTCCCACAGGTACAGACTGCACGCTGGGTTCGACACGTATTCAGGCAGGTGTACACACAAGGATGTGTCGTCCTCACATTTTTTCATCTCCAGCATCCCACAGGTCTTGTTATAGTCCCCAGGTTTAGTCTCCTACCTGAGTTTCCACCAGTCCTTGTTGTAGTCCTCAGGTTTAGTCTCCTACCTGAGTTTCCACCAGTCCTTGTTATAGTCCCCAGGTTTAGTCTCCTACCTGAGTTTCCACCAGTCCTTGTTGTAGTCCTCAGGTTTAGTCTCTTACCTGAGTCTCCACCAGTCCTTGTTGTAGTCCTCAGGTTTAGTCTCCCCACTGAAGACGTCCCATCTCCACTGGTCGATGAGGTAGCCGAACGGCAGGAAGGCGACCGTATCCAGCGCTTGTAGCATCAAGTAGTTCAACGTGCTTTCTGCAAAATGGAGAAGTTCAGCATTCCGGTTCCGTGCATTGTGTCCGGTGCTCCTGTCATTCGGGTCATGAGTGTTCCTTTTGCGCAAAGCCCCCTCATGCAGTTGCACCTGGCACCATCAGAGACCATTGTCTGAATCCAATCTGTTGGAAGATTCTCATTGCAATGAGTGGGATCAGTAGGTGCGTTGTACACCACAAGTTGTCATCGAATTGGGCTTACCTTGGAGGTGAGCAGGCTCGGATCTCGGGGCAGATGCCCCAGCCCCAGCCCCAGCCCCAGCCCCAGCCCCAGCCCCAGCCCTCTGGTACCTGGTGTTGTGGTTGCGGTCTCCAGGAGCCCGATGCTGTGCAGGTACTCAGGCGTATTGGAAGAGAGCAGGATGAGGTCCCCGATCGCCTCGTGCACCGCTGCCAAACAGACAATCAACAGACCAGTGCACACGTGTGTTCGATTTGCTGCTCCGCACACATTTCTGTGTGGGCATTTTGTGATTTCAGACCCACCCTTCTTGATTTGCAAATCGCCTGCAAAACGACTTTCACAGTGGGTCAATCTGGGTCAATTGCTGGGCGGATCGAGGGTTCGGGTCCGGCCCCTGACCTCAAGAAGAGGGTGGAAAATCACAAATCTGTGACAAAGGCCTTGTCTTTTTCTTGTGTTCGCATGGAGGGTTCAAACGGAGGTGAAGAGAGCCTTGACCCTGACTACCCCCCGGACCCGCCCCTGGATCTGATGCACGTGGTCTGTCCCCACACCTGGATTTGCTCCATCTCTGAACTCGACTGGCTGGTTCTTGTACTCAATGAAGTAGTAGACGTGGCCGAGCTCGTGGTGTACCGTGTTCAGGTCGTTGTGAGAAATGCCCGTGCAGTACAGAATCCTGAAACACACGCAAGAAGGGGTTTCGTTTTTGCTGGCTCTAGCCTGCATTCCTCCCTCTACGGGGGAGCCCACTGGCTGGTCACATGACTGGCTTTTCCCAAAATGGATACCATTGAACTGGAGAGCTTTTCCTTCATACAGGACTCTTTCCATACTTGCCTCCACACCAACAGGTGGGCATGTTCAAAGTACAAACGTGTGCATGGGCAATTTCAAACAAGCTTCTACATGTATCTTGATGAGCAACTTCCCCACCCACAGGAGTGCACTCGTTGACACACGCTCACACACCCACACACACACACACACACGTACGCTCGAACCAAGTTATTCCAACATTCTTTCACACAGCAGTGAGTTCCTCAGTGTGCGTTCCCCCCCCACACACACACACCAACATGAACCTCGCTTTGACACCGGATGTGCTCACCGGAAGTCCCTCCCGTTGTAGAAGTCCCAGGCGGACCCGTGGCAGTACGCCTCCCTGTCCGTCGGCTTCTCCAGCATGGAGTGGTCCCAGAACTCCTGGGGAAGAGCCTCGAAGCCCAGGGACTTGAAAAACGTCTCTCCAATTTGATAAAGTTGTGTGACGGTGTACCCCTGCGAGAAGACACCAGAAAGCAAAACATGTCCAGCGTTTTGTCATGAAAGGGAACTTTAATTCATTTCATATTTCTCATGACCGAAGAATGACCTGAGCCACTGGTACCTGTTCTCTCAGAGCGTTGGTGACGTCAGCCTTGGTGTGGTTCGGGAAGGGCAGAACGTCCCTGAGCAGGTTCCCCCAGTTCTGGGCCCACATGTTGCCCAGGATATGCGCAGGTATGTGGCCCGAGTCCGGAAACTCGTCCTCATAGTCCGAGTACACGTCCCGAAGTCTCCTCCTCACGTAGGCGTGAAGTGGCTTGTACAGGGGCAGGATCTGGAGAATAGAGGCTTGTACAGGGGAAGGATCTGGAGAATAGAGGTTCATACAGGATAGGTGGAGAATACAGGCTTGTACAGGGGTAGGATCTGGAGAATGGAGGCTTGTACAGGGGTAGGATCTGGAGAATAGAGGCTTGTACAGGGGTAGGATCTGGAGAATACAGGCTTGTACAGGGGTAGGATCTGGAGAATGGAGGCTTGAACAGGGGTAGGATCTGAAGAATATAGAGGTTTGTACAGGGGAAGGATCTGAAGAATATAGAGGTTTGTACAGGGGCAGGATCTGGAGAATAGAGGCTTGTACAGGGACAGGACACTCTGTGTGTGTGTGTGTGTGTGTGTGTGTGTGTGTGTGTGTGCGTGTGTGTGCAGTTGGGAGCCCAGAGCCCGCTGAACCCCTGAAGCCCTGAAGTTGTTTATCTTGTCTCCTCTTGAGGTTTGCTTCCTGTTTCTTGTTGTTGCAGTCAAGCCCCCCCCCACCAAAGCTGGATCCACCCTTCAGTCAGCATTGTTGCTTGTGTTCTGGTCCTACGTCTTTGCGCAGTTCAAAGAAGACTGAGTTTCATGTGTGGACTCACATTTTCTTGTCAATCAAAAATTCTTCAGTTCACGCAGAAACCCAATTCGAGAGAAGTCACGTTGGCAAACCCTCTGAGGTGGAAATTTACCTGGTCAAAAAGTTGTTTGGTGTTGGCCGCGAAGTTGGGTTCTTCGTACACGGCCTTCCAATCCTCCGCGGCGTCCGCGTGGCCTGCAGTCAGAGGCTCCACTCATCCATGGGGTCCGGGTTACAGACTCCCCAGAGACGAGAAATTACTCAGCAGAAGCGAGCTACGCAGCAGCAAGCTGCTCCCTTCATGGCATACAACATCTGGGAAATTTTTGATTGATTTGACTGGTGCTGTGCCTGACGACGCACAAGATGACGCTTAACGAGGTGGATCTTATGTTTTGGTGTGTGGTGACCCTGGATCTACTGCAGGATTTCTGGCTTTTTTCTCGCACGAACCTGAGAGCGTGGCCTGCTTGTTGAGGAGAGTGGTGTAGGTGGAGTAGTCCTGCCTCATGTGTTTGCCCGTGGCGTCCCTCCAGCCTTTCCACGCCCACACCAGGTCGTCCCAGTCCCGGGACTCGCGGAGCATGACCTTCAGATCTGTGTGAGAAGCCAGAGCAAGATGAGGTCAGTGGAGAGATACCTGCAACAAGAGCAGGGTCCATGGTGAGGTCCATGAGCAGGGAACCCAACTCCCATGTGCACGGGGCATGAAACAGGAACAGAAGAAGTCAACGCATAGACAGACAGACAGACACACACACACACGCACACACACACAAGGACAAACTCACACTTCTTACTCTGTGTGTGTGAGAGAGAGAGAGAGAGAGAGAGAGAGAGAGAGAGAGAGAGAGTGTGTGTGTGTGTGTGTTGCACGAATATACCTGGGTCGAGAGGATAGCACTTGGATTTGTCCGGGTCGCTGGGTCTGCCGCACACCTCCCCCCGGCTGTAGATCCGACCCATGCGAGTCGTCACCGTCGACAACTGCAGAAACAAATTGTCGGCAGTTTGCAGGAATGAATCTCAGACTTTTGCAGCAGAGCTGAAGCATGGTGTGCTCGCGACTGTGGCAAAGCTTCAGGCTGAACGTGCGTTTCTTCAAGAGCCAGGGTTTGCATACTTGGAACACCAAAGATCTCGTAGCCTTGACCCATCAGTGACAGGATTTTTATTCCTCACGAGAGGGAGAAAGCTGGATGAAGAAATTCCTGAAGAAAAGAAATTGCCAGGAAAAGAAAGACATCCAAACGAAACCAGAGTAAAAGGGCACTCAGTGCTCAAAGGAACCGCGAAGGAACCAACAGTCACCAAGAAGAGAACCAGGACTCGAGGGACGAAAAGAGAAAATGGAAGAGAATAAATCTACTGACAAGGATCAAGAATGATCTGTCAACCGACGCGAGAAAATCAGGAATGAATCACAGCACAACAATTCAAGAAAATCAGACGACATTTGGGATTCTCTGTCTCCTACAATCACAAAAAACAGGTCTTGCAATGGGTCACTCACAAAGATCAAACAATGCTCATCTTCAACAAAAAGGGGAATCATGACACAAACATTGAAAACACTGACATGAAAGTGCAAAAAATTTGGAATGCAAGGCAAAGATCCACAGAGGCCAAGGCTCCCCAAAGCTCTAAATTGCCTTCAGACCCCCTGGGTACGGACACTCCAAGGCCCCAGGAGCTCTCTTTGGGTGCAGATTGCTGCAAACCCCTGAATCAGACCCCTGGGTCTGACCCCTGGGTACAGACCCCCTGGGTACAGACCCCCTGGGTACAGACCAAGTTTCCTTCCGGCTCGTCGAGGACGGCGGACCCGGAGATGAAGCTGAAGAGACGCCGCGTGGTGGCGTTGCTGAAGCTGCGCCACGCGAAGCAGGAGGCGTTGCGCCGCGCCTCCCGAGAGAAGTGCGCCGTCACCGTGTCGCTCACGATCTGAAGCGGGAGAGACGCGCCGCAGTGTGTGTGTGTGTGTGTGTGTGTGTGTGCGCACAAAATGGAAGAGAGAGAAAGACAGAGAGAGAGTGAGAGAGAGGGAGGGAGAGAGAGCGAAAGAGAGAGAGGGGGGAGAGAGAGAGGGAGAGAGAGAGAGAGAAAGAGAGAGAGAGAGAGAGAGAGAGAGAGAGTGAGAGAGGTGAGCCAAACAGACACGTACACATAGATTTCAGATCATTCCACCCTCTTTTTGTGCGGGCATTTTCACCCCATGTTTGGTGAACTCCTAGGTGGAGTCCACTTGTTGTACAAAATCAAGAACACGCGTCTCAACGTTGGACTACATCACAAGGCAATGGTGGTGACGTGACGCTTGGCATGTGACGCGTGGCGCTTGACGCGTTTTCCCTGCGACACTGGACATGTGACCTTGCATACCCAATTTAAAGCTCAACGCTGAGGGTTCTGGGATGTCTGCGTCTCACCTTGGCGGCCTCGTTCTGGTCCGTCACGTTCGTCTCGTAGTCCCACCAGCTCATCTGGTTCTCCGAGAACACGACGGACGCGCGCACGTCGTACGCCTGCAGGAAGCGCTCCCCCTCCTCCTCGTCTGCGCATGCGCGAACAAAAGAGCGAGATTCTTCAGGGCACGCAACTGAACGCATTTTCCAGGGGTCGGATCCAAAAGGGGCACGGGACGCTTGTTGACCCTGATCCCCTTGACCAACTGACCACAATCAACCATTTCTCCAGCACTTACAGTTCTCAACAACTGCGCGTGGTTCTGTGACACAGCAAAAATTTTGGAGAACCATTATTTTGAAGAGAACGACGCGTGTTGTGTTGTGTGGTGTTATGCTGCAGCAGATCCAAAATCGCGTAGGTCAGAGAGAGAGAGAGAAAGATTTCTCCTAAAAATGAAGTGTGGGGGTAAAAGGTAGGAGCACTACATGTGTTTTATCGAGGGTCTGGAGTACTCAGGCCCCAGAGTCCCTTGGCTCGTACTTGGGGTGACTTCTTGTTTCGTTGCACGCGCAGCAGTGCTGATCCTCTGCGCAGATGCCGTGCGCAAAGGTTCGTTTGGTGTTGTCACGTGATGCCCGAATCTTCCTATCAGCTGACACAGAATCTGCCCCTTCTTATCGCATTGTGCACATAGTGTTGACAGCCAAACGTCAACCTTTACGTCTGGTTCCCGTCGATCTGGGAAGGTTGTCAATGAAGAGTGGAGGCCACTATGTGTGTGTATCTTGACCTTTATCAGTTGACCTCAACCCAGACAAGTCCAAACCACCAGACGGTCACAAAACAGATTTTATCTGCGGTAAGGAGACCCTCCATTGAGTCCAAAAACAGTGGTTCCTGTGATAATGTGTACGAGTGTGCTCAAACTTGTGACGGTCAAGGACTTCTCCACGCCTTGATCAAAATGAAGGCAGGATTTCTTTCAGGAAATTTTCTGATGACCAATCCCCCGTCTCATTGCAAGGAATACCAACAAGCTTGAGCTGCTGCGATTCGAGCGGTAGAACCTGCGCGTGCCGTGGGGCCTGAGGACATCAGTACCAACGGTGCAGTGAAGCCGCTGTCTCGCGACACGAGCGATCGAGCTCTGGCGCATCCAGGGTTGTGATCAGGGGGCGGCCAAGTCCGCTTTGAAAACGTCAACCCAATGCTGTTTTTGGTGCTGGGGGAGCGGTTTTGAGGGGCAGGGGGCCAACACCCGACAAAGACTGTTGTAGTTACAGGTATCACCAGGATTTCGTGCCAATTCACTGATTGGGCAGAACCTGATATACTGTATACAAAGCAAACATTTCCCTTGTGCGTGTGTGTGTGCGTGTGTATGTGTGTTGTGAAAGCCACTTTGAAGAGTCTCTGGCTTGTCTCTGAGGGTGTTCGCTTTTCAGTGTGTGTGTGTGTGTGTGTGTGTGTGTGTGTGTGTGTGTGCGTGTGTGTACGTGCGTGTTTGTGCACAGTTTGTCACTGACACCTGAAGACTTCGTGTTACAATCAGTTCCGTGGTTCGGCTGGTTGACACGAAGACTCTACAGGCTGACGTTCAGTTCGCCCGCCTCCCTCTCCCTCCCCAGGAAGAAGAATGTGTTGTTTTTTTTCAAAGAGACAGAAGGAGAACACGTCACTCACCAGTTATGGAGTTCTCCTCACAATCTGCATCACAGCAAACCAAGGTCCCGCACCCAAAGACACACAAAAGAAACAAAGTCCGTGCATTGCCCATTGTTCCGCTTGAAACAATCCGTGTATGTTGTATTGTGTTCCTGTCTCCTGAATCTGAGGCTGTCCGTGGCCCGCGGACCCCTCACCAGCCCAACAGCGCACGGTATTCACGAATGCAGCACTGCAGCAGTGACTCTGATGGAAAACGTAGATCAGGTTCAAAGTTCAAACAAACACAAGCACGCGTTTAATTCACGTGTGGATCCAGGGGGCGGATTCAGGATCTGGCGAGAAAACAACCCTCACGCACTCCCTGTGGGTAAAATGCCTCACTGATTGGCTTGTGGTGCAAAATCAAGAGCTTCAAAATTTTACCCTTGGGTTTGTGGGGCACGGCTTCTTGGAGCACCCTTCGAGACCCTTTGGACTCACACTGGCAATATGCAAGCATAAGTAACTGCACACAACATATGACAATTTGAAACACATTGCCCCGTGTGACTGAGACTGCCCCACCAGAACCTGTATCCACCCATGGAGGTCTATGGTGCGTACACCATGCAAGCGGGATCACGCAACGACGTTTTGCAGAACGCCGCGTCAACGCCAACGTCAGGTATAGTGTGTAGTGATTGGCCAGTTTCACGGAAACAGTGCACAACATCGTCAATGTGTGAGCTTTTTCCGATGTTGGCGTTGGTGCGACGTTCATTTGATGGCCGTGCATAACCCTCCAATGAGCTGGATGGTCTCCCCCCCCCCCTCGAGCTGGCTCTGCCCCTGGTGATCCACCGCACACCGTCACGGAGCCCCTCTAATCAGGGGCCATGACTCGGAATGTGAGCGATCCGCGCGTCCTGTAAGGAGAGCCGGGGCGTGACGGACGAGTCCGGGCTGCTGCTGGGATCCGATCCGCGGTCACCGCACTGAGAGCCCGGTGTAACGTGCCCGATTGGCTTGCGTGCCCGATTGGCACGTGGGCATGGGTGGTGGACCCGTGCCTCATTGACCCCTGTCAATCGGACACGCCTTCCAGGCCATGCCCCATTGATACACGTGTCAATGGGGATGGGCAGAAACTGTGCCCCGTTGACATGGGTGGTGGACCTGTGCCCCATTGACAGGTGTCAATTGGGCACAGGGGGGATCTGTGCCATGGCACATTGACACGTGTCAATTGGGGCACGCCTGTCAACCGGGCATGCAACACCGGGCTCCACAGTCCCGCGTCCTGCGACTGTACATGTATCAACAAAGTTGATGGGCTGCTACGTTGTCTCGTGTTCACTGCCGGCTTTGCTTCAGACAAAAAGAATCGTTTGATTGTTTTGGCTCTGTTTTATTTTCGAACAACTAAAGATTGACTCTGTCACAAATCAACAAACATGTTGCTATCGAGTGTTTCAAACTCCGCTCACCCCAAAAGAAGCCAAACTTTATTTCCGGGACGACGATCTTGGGACTTGTATGCGTGGTCACAAGGAACAGGTCTGCTCTTCTGGAACCTCGATTTGTCGTGCACGAGCGCACTTTAATTGGTGATTGCACAAAAAGGTTTGTCCCGGTCTGTGGCATGGACAACACAGCGTGGCCCCTGTGTCAGACCCTGGTATCATGCCTCTCGAAGCGGCACGCCGTGTGCAACACGCAGACCCAACAAAAATAGGAGTACCGTACCGTCTCGTTTATAAGATGCACTCATGTATAATCGCACCCCAAGATTTGGTCTTATTTTCTGGTACGTACGAGGGGGTCTTCAAAAGAGACCGCTCCTGCGCTATTTCTCGGTCTTTTTTCGAGCGGAAAATTCTGAAACTTTTGGGGACAGGTGTGCTGCTTGTGACTCTTCATTTCTGATCGAGAGATCGCCTCACAAACATGCCACAGAGCATGCAATTGAGGTCAAGATCGCGACTGCGAGAGTTACTCCAGCGATGCAACAGCACTGACATTGTCATGGTCCGGTTTGTTGCTCTTTTCTTCATCATTTTGTGTCTGACAACCTTCTCCATGGCCAGCAAGGAGTGCCGAATCGACCAGCGCACCAACATCCGATTCATGTGTGCAAAGGGCATGTCTCCAATCCAGATTTGGTGTGACTTGCAAGCTGTCTTTGGGAATGCAACCATTTCCAAAACCCAAGTCCAAGTCTGGTGCAGATGTTTCCGTGGTGGTGATCAAACCACACCAGTGAAAGACATGCCACGCTCTGGTCGTCCAAGGAAAAGAGATGCTCATGTGGATGAAATCAGACAACTGCTGGAAGATGACAGGCGTGTCACGATCTCTGATCTGGCAGAACAGACAAATTTGCATCCTTCCACTGTGCAGCAAATCCTCAAGAAAGACTTGAAATTGTCCAAACACAGTGCCAAGTTTGTGCCACACCAGTTGACAGAAGAACAATGCCGATTCCGGAAACGCCTCTGTGAGCAGAACCTGCGTGAGTACCGCCACCACCCTGACCTCCTGGAGCATGTCATCACTGGAGACGAGACATGGGTCCTGCTGTTTGATCCAGAGACCAAGCAAGAATCTGCAGAATGGCGACCAAAAGGCTCCCAGCGTCCAAGGAAGGCTGTCAAGAGCCGCGCCCAGAAGAAAACCATGCTCATTTTCTTTTATGATTGCACAGGCATTGTTCATTTGGAGTTCCTCCCCCCCCCAATGAGACAGTCACTGCAGACTTTTATTGTGGAGTTCTGAAGCGCCTCAAGGAGAGTGTGAGAAGAAAAAGGCCCGACCTCTGGAAGATCCAACCTGGTTCTGAGTACCGCCGCATGCTCCTGCATCACGACAATGCATCCAGCCACACAGCTGCACCCACCCTGGCTCTCATTGGAGAATCACACATTGAAATGCTAGCTCATCCCCCCTACTCTCCGGACCTAGCTCCGTGCGACTTTTGGGCATTCCCCTTCATGAAGAACCATCTGAGAGGACACAAATTTCAGAGTATCGCCGACGTTCAGGTCGCTGTCAGGAGAGTCTTCAGAAACACTGAGGCACAGAGATTCTCTGATTCAATCAAGGATTTGCCAGCCAGGTGGATGAAGTGCATGAGTAATGATGGGCAGTACTTCGAGGGGCAGAACATTCCCATTCCTGACCACCTTACTGCCACTGAGTCAGAAGACAGCTCCCAAAGTGACATGGAAGAAACCGACGAGGACTGACTGCAGACATTTGTTCAACTTGACTCTTGGATCGCATGAACAATTCGTTTATGGAATTTTTTTACTGTTGCCATATTGCCCTCTGTTGAGGTTGCTCCAATTTTGAGGCATGTTTGTTCTTATTGCATGTTCAGCAAAGCAGAATACATTTTTGAACCCATTCAGAAGTTTCCTTCCTTCGGAAACAGCGCAGGAGCGGTCTCTTTTGAAGACCCCCTCGTACGTACCAAGGTTCTTTAAAAATACATTAAATTCATACTCATGTGTAAGATGCACCCCTTCTTTTGATGTTCAATTTTGGGGCAAAAAAGTACGTCTGATACACGAGACGGCACGGTAATTGCGAACTATAGTCTCCTTCAAACAACAACATGAGATTGAACTGGCTGATTCGAGGACGATCGGGCCTGTCACAGCGAGTGAGCCAGGGTGCACTGTTGCTCAATGCGAACACAGAACTTGTGGTTGGTGGAACCACCACTTGATGGTCGCCCAACCCACTTTCTCAGCCGCTTGCAGGCACGACAAAAGACGGCTGCCTGCAGCATTAAAATTATGCGATTTTGTTTCAATCTTCATTTGTTCGCCTTTTGGATCAGAGAGATGCAGGCCACGCGGTCCGCAGCAGAGTCGCCGCCGCGAGGAGCAGCAGCGCCGCGAGGCGGCCGCCCGGGGCGTCGGGGGCGCGGGCGCCGGAAGCGACGGTTCCCTCGGGGCAGGAGGCGCTCCAGCCGAGCGTCTCCCCGGCCGTCTGCTCCTCCAACCACTGTGGGAGAGAAATGATCAGTGCAGTGTGTGTGTGTGTGTGTGTGTGAGAGAGAGAGAGAGAGAGAGAGAGAGAGAGAGAGAGAGAGAGAGAGAGAGAGAGAGAGCGAGAGAGAGCGCTACGTCCTCTG
>JAAUXT010130730.1_pt1 | contig 14413 bp, 12 predicted proteins | sample 7278171 | NCBI WGS metagenome assembly JAAUXT01 (sample SAMN14350112, study PRJNA611818) | marine sediment metagenome | isolation source: surface marine sediment (1.8m) | place: French Polynesia: Moorea | collected 2018-08 | reverse complement strand
CAATGATGATTGCACTGTCCCCAAGGAAATTTCCCCAAGCCCATTTCAGCAGGATTGTGACTTGCAACGGTTGCTGTACGGTACAAGGGACTTCGCACTGCAGTTGCCTTGAGCACTGCTTCTTGTTTCGGATGCAGCAGACAACAAGGAGACGGAGGAAACTAAAAACGTGGACAGTTGCACAGCAAACAGAAAGCGAGTGAACGTGATCTTACAATTCGAAAACAATTCAAACCCTGGTTCAACACGACCAGTACACAGACCTATTCAGGGAGTCGTGGCCCCTCAAAACATGTGCGCCTTCGTGTAAGTTCCAGAATATCAGTGACTATGGTCGTGACACTGTGAAAGGAGATTCGATTCTGTTACAAAAGTGCAAAAGTGAGCATTGTATCCCAAAATTGCATTTCCTTGACATTCTCTTTGCATTTATTAAATCGGCCAAGAAGCACAGACTTCGAAATTTGATGCCGATTGCCTCTTTTGACTGACTGTGTGCACACCAAATGAAGTTGCTGGATCTCCCTTTCAATTTTTTCATTGAACCCAGATATTTCCGAAGAGAGCCAGAAAGCAGAGCTTTGAACACAGGCGCGTCCCGAGGCCTGAGGTCCCCCCGGTGGGAGGGGAGAGTTGTTGGGAACAACTCACATTTTGCATGAGGCAGGTACTAAATCAGCATGCAGGTACGAAAAGGAATACTCCCCCTTTGACTGTCATGCTTCAAGCTATTGTTGCCACATGCAGGCTCGCTCCGAAAGACGCGCCTGTTTGAAAACTCTTTATTCCAACGAGGCACAACACTTTCATGCGTGACCAAAATTCGTTGTTGTGGATTCAAGAACAGAAACCACAATTTTTCACGGCTCCAGCGTGTACGAGCCGATCAGTCTTCAGTCTTGAAACAGCCATTTCATCTCAGAAAGGCCGTCGACGAGCAATAACCTGATCAGAGATGGCCAGCACTGAGAGATCCTCAGTAGTGATCGGGTGAAAACAACTGGGAATTTCTTGGCAGTGGTGACCCCCCTCGCGTCCGCCCGAGTGATCAGGGTGATTTGTTCCGAACAGCGCCCACCAGGGACGGGGTTCAAGAAGAAACGCACACAGCTCAAAACCATTGTTTGGATATGTACCAATCAGTGCTGGCGGAAACTTCTGACGCCCGGCGCACAACAGAAGGGTGGAAGGATTTTACAAAAGCGTCAGAAGAAAGTTCATTTGCGACGCGCTCTGAGACCGTACAAATTGTCTGGCGCAACGTGTTTGCCGAGAACAACAAGCTATTGTGACAAATTCCTGGTTTTTGTGCGGAAAATCCCCGCCAGCGATTCAATTAGTAACGATCTGGCAAATTTGTCTTTGAGACAGCAGGGCCTCACAAAACAGATTTTTGCATGTTCAGTCAAATGGATATCTTCCCACATCGGCACGCAACGTTCTGGGTCAGCCAGTTCGATTTGACGACATCGAGTCCCAACTCAGCAGTCAAAATCCCCCCTTTTCGAGCGAATGTGTCAAATTTCACCGACACAGCGTCAGAATTCAAACTTGGCAGAAGCAGGTGTGGAGTCGATTTGAACCCACAAAAATTTGCACGTTGACGACATTCATCGTATTTTCGCAAACAAGTCCAGCACATTCTCATTGTTGGCGCAGTCACTTCCAAATTCAGAAAAGTAAGTCAGGAGATATTTAATCACGAATTAACTCCATGCATCATCAGAAAATTTGCAAAACCCTCTACAGATTATCAAGCGCATGAGGACACTCAATCTCGCAGCGTCACACTGAACACGGCCTTGATGCGAGTCAATTTGATCGCCATCCATCCTGATCTTAACTGACTAATTTATGGACACTTCCTTCCCACTCATCACTGCGGTGCGGGGCTGGCAGGAATCCACGGACTTACTTAGGATACGGTCCCGATCTTCTCATTCAGTGGGTGGCGGTTTGAATAAGACAGATGAGTTTCATCTGAAAAATTGAACAACGTAAGAACTGGACCTGTTTGTACGACACTTTTTGAGACCGGTGTTCACAGAACGAACATACCTTGAACATTCGCTCCACCTTGTTTGGGTATTGACCAAAAGCTCATACGAAAGTGAAAAGACCATTCGGTGCAGACACGCTCTTCGGGTGCCACACAGCGGGGTCATCTCGAATTCCTGCAGTTTTCCTTCAACTGACTGGGTAGTGAGACGGGGGGGGGGATTTCGGGTTCTTTGTGTCACCTCCAGCAATTGCCAGTGCACAACACGGTGGTTGCATCTTTGAGATTTTTGGTTGAAAGACCTGTTATGTTTCAAAATCATGAGACAAAGATCAATCTGAAATGAAACGCCGCCTCCCAACCCTCAAGGGTCCCTGTACGCAGATTCCGGATGGACCATGGCGACTCGCGCCCATTATCTGACGGACCGACGAGAACCCTGTCTGAACCATTCTTATGCAGTGTGAGAACCCTGTCTTCTGCCCGTTTGAAACATTGAAATCAAAGCGCGAACTTGACCAAGCCGTGTGTAGCACAGGGTACGAACAACACAATGTTCCTCCGGCTGGGTTCCTGCAACGCTTTCGTCTACCAGCAATTCCGCAGCAAATGATTCAAGTGACTCTTACACAAGACTTGTCATATCGACGAGAAAATTCTTTTGATTAAAGGAGCAGAGCAAATGCAGAGTCAGAAGTCCATGAAATGAGCACTTCACAGAGCGCAGTGAAAAGCCTTGCCCGTGGAGGAAGAATACGCTCGCACGACTCGCAAAGAACTGCAGATCTCTTTACTCCCTCCCTCCAGACACAGAGCAGCTGGAAAAGGAAAAGCTTTGTTCAAGTTTCCAGACACGAAGAATTCAGCCTGTGGGCTTTGGGAGCAGGGAAAATGGAGGTTTTTGCCGACTTGATGAACCCAGCCAAATTGGATACACACGCTCGCTGGGTGAGACCCGCAATAAATCTGAACACGGCAAAAACAATTTGTCTCCGTTTTTTTCCAGAAAGTTTGTAGAAAGAGCTTGAGATATTTGGACAACTGCATGGAAGCCACCCACAGGGGTGATCGGAGTGACTTGGGTGCCACAAAGGAGGCAAGCGTCCTGTCCGAACATGAGCCTCACGACGAAAATCCAACTCTCGAAATAGCAACAAGAGTGGAGTGCTGTCGAGAATCACCTGAATCTTCCTCAGTCTCCGAGGAAAAACGGGCCGAAGTTCATTTCGGAAACAACGATGCCTCAAGGGTGGAACTGCTACTTTCTGGCCTTTTCTGTCAATTCAAATTTACACAGCAGCAGAAACGCCTCACCGTTGAGTTTTGAGCATGCAATGGGTTCCACGTCCGCCGCCGCCTTGTCTGAGACCCATAATATGTCCGAAGAGTCCGACAAATTTGGACCAATTTTCTCTCTTGGTTTTCCTTCAGATAAGTGGGCAATACTTTCTCTGAAACAAGAATACCAACGCGTTGGACAGCCTGCGTCCGCCAGTCATGCATACAACCACTTCAGCTCTCACTGAGCATTATCAGAGCAACTGGTCAGCCCCCCCTCCACCCTCATTGGTGGTCACGGGGAGGGGGGAGGTGGTCGCCGGAACATGTCCACATAGATCTACACATGGATGCAATTGTGGTGATAAGAAAACAGCCCGCTTCCGCTACTTCGTGGACGCAAGCTGTAAGAAACGTACAAATCCGTATACACACTGAGGCACACTGCCAAACATCTGCACCCAATGTTCATCAACAGCAGCAGGATGCTTGCGGAATGCCAAACAATGTTTCCACGCAAGGGAATGCGCATTTTTAACAAAGAAGAGGCAGTGGCACAAGTCTGAGAACAGATGTGCCAGAAGCAGGTGAAAACATCCGTCTCCTGTACGGCACAGTTGCGAAAGTGCATCGAGTCCACATAGGAAGAAGCTCGTATTGGTGTTGTTCTCTGATTCATGTGATCACCAGAAACCAGATAAATTCATCTTTGAAAAATAACACCTCCAAATCATCTCTAAATGCACCTGTGCTCCACCGGCCTCAACTGTTTCTCATTTTCCGCTATTTTTCGTCTGAAAAACAGGTTAATGTCAGGTAAATACGGGTAATTCGAGAAACACGAAACACAACGAATGGGTGCATCTCATCCGTAATTTCGGGATGTGAGAAAGCGGGGAATGCTTCACAAAAGAACATCTTTGGTTTGGAGGCGTGTGCAGATCCCAGGGGTACAAAGAGTTCGCAAATCAAGGGAATGCGGGCACTCCGTGTGTCGATCGCTTCCGTTTGTCGTGCAGAAAAAGCGTGACCGTTTTAAAAGCAACCTCGCGTTCTTCGAGAAACATTCCACAACTCACACTGTCCTCCTGTCTGACTCCAGACACGAAGTTCAGGCAATCTTTATCCCATTTGTGAAGATAGACTGGGGCCAGACCATCGCAACAAGCACATATGGGACAGAAGATTTCCCGTTCCGGGACATTCCAGGCTCAAGTGTCCGCACGCAGTCGCAGATTGACAAGAAATCCGATTTGGAGCTTCACTTCCGACACCGTGCACGGTTGGGGGTTGTGACCAGAGTTCTGACGGTACTCACTCAACCTGTCCGAGACAGCTCGTACGGCGCCTGCCAGGATCTTTCCGGAGACAAAGAAGACATGATTTCGGCAAAGGTCTCCAACATCGATGGAAGGAGCAGGGCAGAAATTGGATGACAAGGAACAAATTAACGCACATCGCACGCACTTATCATCCCTCAAGGTGAATGACACCTCACAGATGTGAACCACAAATGGTCAGCTGTACTTACTTGGCGCAACGTGGTCTATGCTCTACAAAATCCAAGATTTTGACAAGAAGCACATGACAAAGCCACAAGTGTGTGATAATCTTGCTGCTTCTCCCGTAGTTCACAAGCGTGTGGGTACACACATGTGCACATCAAGGACTACTTTGTAACTGAAACGATAGCGTCATTTGTAGAGGGCTCCGCTTTCACCAAGGTCACTCAGCTATGAAAAGTGTCTCAACACTCGGGAATGAATGACTGGCTCCACGGCTGATGTGACCGGCATCATCTTTGGCCTCACCATGAGGCAGGTTGTTCACAAACGATGGATACCCGAAAAGAGAAATTGTCCACATCACCAAAATTGAAATGACAGACGTTCAAACGAGAGAGGAAGGACGTAAATTTGTTCGCATGAATATTTTGAAGTTTTACATCCCTCAGGCTAGGCTTGAAGATGCTGAAAGTTGTGCTTGTCCTCAAATTGGAGTCACGAAGAATGAACTCTGAAAGGTGGGGGAGTTCAATCTTTGTGATCTTGTAGCCGAGTTGACAAACAAGTATTCATCAAGCAGTTCACGTGACGGGTCAGGTGTTAGCTCAGTGTGAATGCGACCTGCTCAGCTCCCCCCCTGTCCAATAAAGCAAAGTCAGCCCTGCATGGTTCCACTGTTGGTTCGCGCCAGTCCCGTCCCGAACCCTGGACGACACAACTGAATCCGGCTGAAATAGAATGCCCATGACACCATGGTGCAACAAGAGGTCTTCTCGACAACATCCAGCAGACAACGTCGAGAAGCCAGCCACTGAAGCCCCCACGATACACAGCCTGCCACTTGTACACTCACCTATGACATACAGAACCGACATCCACGAGGCACAACACATGTCAGCCAGAAAACTTGCGAATTTTGCTCGAGTGCTGTTTCCTCGGGGCGGGGTGGGGGTGCATGGGTGCCCATGCCAGACCGTTGCCGTGGCCATACCTGACCCCAGATGGGACCTGGTGAAGTTCTGTCCGCAGGTGGACCAGCATGGACATCCATGCCCAACCCCGAGTGGGGCCTGAGCACCTGCACTGGACTCTTCCCCAAGGCGTGGGGTGGGCGTTCTGTCTGCATCATTTTTCCCGATCGTGTTCGGCGTGTGTACAAAACCAAGCCACAATGTGCAAAACTGTTCCAACACTAGATCACGAAAAGCTTTCGAGTCCACACTGAAAAAGTAAGGTTCTGAATTACAGATTCTCTCCCACACTCCCGCCTTTGTAGGAACCTCACCTTTCACACCGGAGTCTCAAATCTCCCGAGGCCAGCAAGGAGAGCTTTACCGAGCGCACTCCTCTGAACTTGATGTGATGTTATTTGATGCTTATGACTGAACACGGAGAGGAAAGAGGACGTTAACATTAATTGAAAGCGATACGCGATTACTATTTCTGTGCAGGAGTGAAAACTCTCTGAGTCTGAAGCGGGCACCATTAGTCAGCACGAGTGCACAATTTTCGTATTCACACCAACGGGTGAATTTGTAAATGAGCACAAGTGGAGGTGTGAATGAATCAGTCGATTCACAATCTGTCAAATATTTCGGATGAGTCTTTTTGTGCTTGCACTTTTATCCCGACGGTCGGACGCTTTCTGATATTTCCACAGTAAGTTTCAAAGTGAAGAGCCGCCATTCATTCACAGCACTGTGTGGAACCATCCACCCTTGTGATCAAGTCTGCAGCAAACATCAAACACACACGGTGTAAATCATTACAGCGCTTTGCCAAACCAAGCACCAAACTCGTCGCGTTATTTATTGCCACACAAAGCCCAAGACGCACACGGAAAATACGTTTCAGCTGAAGTCATCCTTTTCAGGCAATGTCAATTGAGAGAGACCACCATAAATCGCGCTGCTTTATCAACTGGAGATTACGACGAGACACGAGAGATCCCGTGAAAATCCACTTCGTCTGTTACGCGCGACTTGCTCATGCCTTCCGTATCACGATATCACCCCGTCCTTCATCCGTTTGTATCTGAGGAAACGGTCTGAGATTGTCCAAACTGGAAGGGATGGCAATCCACAGTTTCCACTCAAGAGGTTTATGGACAACGCAGAAGGGTAAGCCATTGAAAAAGAAGCTCCTCAGCGTGAGCAACAGCGAAAATGTTCGCACGACATCCACCTCGGAGGACTAGAGACAGGATGATTCTACTCGGAAGTGGTGCGCGAACTACAGTGAGGACGACAGGAATACTGTGGACAGCGCTGTTTGGGACCTCTCAAACATTCCGAACTTTGCACAAAAGCCGCTGTGCCACACCGCTTCACCGAGAAATCCCTTCTGGGGATATCTGCGGGATGTATCTGGATTAAACACTCCCAGAAATGCTTAATAGGAGTGTTTACTCCAGGCAGAAAATCATAATTTATGTTCCCAAAGCATCCCTCTTTCAATTAAAACTGAAAGCCATACATCCCCAATGCCATATTTCAATTTGAGCAGCAAATAGATAATTTATGAACCCACGAGATTGCCAAGAGCTGTGCGGCGCATCTCGCAATGAATGTTCTTCATTAGATCGACGAGCAATTAACAATTTCATCATCCACGTCCTTTCAAATGACACAATATGGCATGATACGTCACCAATACTCTTTGGGTGGAAGCCACGAGCTCAATTTGTTCGAATAACGGAAAAACGAGCTCATGGTTGGTTGGGTTTGTGTCAGCAGTGGACGAGATGCGAGTGCAGCTTTTTCGCCACCAAGGACGTTGCATTTCACACAGTCACACGTGCGAGCACGGACGATATCAAACTCGCATGAGCTGTTGCCAAAATATGAGAGACTTGAACATTTTCAAGCATTTGTTGATGCAAGGCATTGGCTTTTCAGAGGTGAGCATCCTTTGGATTCCAGATTCGTTGAGCAGATTGGTTCAAATCACGGCAGTGCCGGCTCAAGCTGGCACATGGCTGGACATCAATACCCGACTTTCCCGTAATAGCAACACCTCGGATATTGCCTATTTAGACTAAGAGCGGTTTATTCCTGAACTCTTTTCACAATGAATGTAAATTTACATGACAATCCGCGATCCACACTGCAGCCCATCGCACAGCAGACCTTCCTGTTGATTGTTGTCACATCACATTGCCTCTGCAAGGTTTACAAACAGCAAATGAAAAAGCAAGCGTGTCTTTCGCCAACGTTGTTTCATTGTCGGACAACTGCAACAAAACTTCCCCCATCAGATTTTGATGCTTGGCTGTTATCACAAAGCAAAATGTGTGGTAAACACTCTTGCTATTGGACAGAGAAATCTTCAGAACTTTTGGTGTTGCCACTTTGTTGCGTATTTGCGCCAAAAGAAAATCTCGTATATATATACAGATTCTGATGCGGAAAACAATACTGCAGAAGTCCATGTCCGATGTCGAGAGAGCGAACAAGATTTCGTTTCTTGAAACAACACACGAATATGAGACCAAATTGTGTGTCCTCTGAAAGGACAAACAAGCCAATTTACATCAGGTTTCCTGTTCTACAATGAATGATTCTCCAGCAAATTACAAACAGACAGTGTGCACTTGGCACAGTGCGTCGATAAAACTGTCGGCACAATTGTCCAACACTTCAAACAAAGCAGCTGCAAAATGACTTCGGACCTGAACTGGTCGCGTCGCCAGTTCTATCCTCAAGCCTCACTTTTCACGTCCACCCAACCTGCCTCGCTGCATCGATCGCCTGCGCTTCTTGACACGCGCAGAATATTCGCTTCGTTCCTGAGTGGACTAATCACTGACTTCTCCCCCGCAAGCACAACACCCAACTGAAGCATAGCAATCGCTTCAAGTAGATTCATCAAGGACCTCCTACCAAGATTACATTTGATTAACAAGTGGTCCCTGCGGTGGAGAATTCGTTCTCCGCTGTTCGTCAATGGAGAGAACCACGAACCCCTCTGGCCAGTGTGTTCAGGAGAAGAATGCTCCACCCTGAACCCAGCCCTTCAACAAACCGCCGGGCCATCCCAATCGATTTCTGAAGATCTTTTACCAAATTAGATCTACTTGAACTTAGTTTGCAAACGAACCCCCGGCACCATGGTGCACGAAAACAGGCACATGTTATCCAGATTCAATGGTTTTGGCAACAGCAGCATTGCATCACAGTTTCCTCCCGAACTGCAGATGAGAACTGGCATTTTCAGCCAGATGATCAGCTTTGGAAAGGGTGGAAATCTCATTTCATCGTCTGACCTCATTCACAAGAGACTCGTGCTGTACTTGTTATGATGGAGTTCGTTGTGGTTCGAACCGTCGGATTTCTTCCACAACGTCATTTTCGGACCGCAGACCCTTCTGCTGAAGATACTCGTGAGTGCAGGTTTTGTGCATGTTCCACGTCATGTCGTCTTCCTTTGACAGAAACTCGTGCTGACGTCGAGCACTGACACGCGAATGTGGTTCACCGACTCCTTCAGACTCGGATTACGCCAAAAAGGGAATCTTGAGTTGCACGACTGCTTTTACTTCTCATAAATTTAATTTGCTCCGTCGATGAAGCTTAGTGCAGGCTGTCTGCAACGTTCACATTACCACCAGAAGGGTCCCCACCGTGAGGGATTTGAAAGCCAACGCTTCTGCCCGCAGCGCCGCAAGACACGGCTGTTATCACTGGGAAATGCAGGCCGATCATCTCCTCCGGGTTCTCGAAGCTTGAAAGGTTGCGTAAACAGCCAACGGAAGATACCAGATCGCTTTTCGTCACCCCCTTGCATGACGATATCACAAAGCCCAACTTCACAAGGTTCTTCCCACACAAGTACATGTCAGTTGACACTTCTTTCACGCACTTGTTGCCCAGGCCCTGAATTTTGTCCTCAGTAAGGGGTGGATTTTGTGATGAAAAATTGTGGAGGTGAAAATGTTGTCCGTACAAGCACTGGAGGGGCGCACGGGGTTCTTTATTTAGTGTTCACGTTCAAAACAGTTTCCGTCCATTGGAAGTGGAGCAGACACAGAACCTCAGTGACAGACCACCTCTTCATCCCAACGAAAGTCAACTGGACATTTTCAACAATGCGCCAACACTCCGGGCGTGCAGAAGAATCGTGAAACACACAAAAATTGCAGTTCGAGACATTTTAAACATCTGGCTAACCGGTTCACTCAGCCGACGATAACCAGTCCCTCGGGGAAAGAAGATCTGCAACGTTTACGACCCAGTGTTCTGTGACCACACCAGTCTCACTGTGGCTCCCATCCACATGCGGCACAGACCATGCGCCACAACAGGCCGTGGTGCAACGAGCCTGCTGAGTGCCAGGTGTGGCTGACATCAGAATGAATTGGTTGCTCAAGTAGACAAGTGGTACTCGTGTATTCCATCCGCCATACACAACCAAATTTGGTGTGTCCAGATCAGGGAACCTCTTGTCACACCAGACTTTCTATTGTCCACGCTTTGCATTGCGCAACCCTGTTCGTACATTCACATACCTTGCCAGTTTCCCTGGTTCTTTGTCTGCATGGTCTTTTGTCTGGAGATTAGCATTCAAGCGACAAAGTTGCACGAGTTCCTATTCAGATTGAGCTAAAAAATGTCCCAGGCCAAGAACTTTCCTTACAAGCTCACCTTTTTTCAGCCGTGCAGAACTCTGGGGAAATGATCAGTTGGGCAGTTTGATCTGGCTGTGTGTGGGATTGAGAAACACAAACAGGACAAGAGAATCAACAAAAAGTTTCGTGCACGTCAGCATATTTTCAGGAGGACGAGGACAAACTTTCCAGATTTGGTCAGTGCCATCCCATCCGACCAAAGCACTGTCTGGGAGCTCGTAGGCACAGATTCTGTCAGCTCGTGTTTGGCTTGAACACAGGTCTGTGTCAATGTCCACGGCACAACCAGAAAGAAGCTGGACGAGGAAACACCATTTGGAGTGCACACAGCTTGCAGCTCTTGACCCCCAGGTGCATGAATTATTTGTGCCACACATATGACATGAGAAGGACCTATTTTTGGACAGCTACAGGCGTCCCACAAGGTACAATATCCGTCAAGTGATGCACCACCAACGAACTCTTCTTTCAATGTTGCAGAGACCGTTTTATTGTACTCTCTGTGGACCAGGTTTGCCTCAATTTTCGAACCTTGGAGTCTTTCACACCAAAAAGAGCATTCAACACAGCCGTGTCACAAACAGTGAGAAATTCTCGGTGGTCTCATTGGGGTGATTTCCCCTTTTATTGTTTTGGTGGTGGTCACTCCTGATCTGTGGCGAATTATTTTCAACACAGCCGAGAAAAGTGATCAGGGTGACCACGGCCTTCTTGGTTTGTTGTGAGTGACCCCCTCCCCATCAATCGATTGCGACTGAAAATTCTGAGTGGTGGTCAGGGTTGATCAATTGAAAACTTCTCCAGTGATCAGGGATGGCCACCAAAAATGTACCAGTGGTGATCATCCCCCCCCCTTCCCATGAGTAGTGGTCTTTTCAGAGTCAAAGGGTGGGGGACTTCATTTGGCAACCAATCCAACTGAGCCCGTTCACACGGCAAGCCAACCAAACAAACAGATTCAGTCGGCGGCTCGTGGAAGCACTTGCGAGACTGAAGCTCTCACAACTCGTCCCCGGGGCTCTATCTCTCAATTTATGACAGCAATAATTTATGAGGCACAGTAAGCAAATGTTAGACGTCGGACTCTGTTAAGAGAGGAGAACTTTCTATCAGAATGAACTGTTCGAGATCAGGTCAGCAGCTAATGCCTCCTTCAGGTCATTTTCATGATGGTGTTTTTTCCTGCGGCTTTTATCACACCATCACATACATATTTGATCACTAAAACATACACCCCACCTCCTAAAAGCATTTGCCCTCCTAATATCAATCATTGTTTCATGATTTATGAAACTGCTTCTTCTACACAACCACCAAAATATCAACTTTTGTCTGCAAACGCACTTTCTTTCACACGTGCAATCAAACGCCACTGATGGGACAAAGCAGTCACTGAATAGCCATAACCAGTTTCAGCGACGTGCTGGGTCCATCCAAGTCGGACGTTTCCTTCAGTCCCGAAGATGTGTTCATGAAAAGAACTTCATACAGAAATCCTTTTTCAGCTTGACGTGTTTGCGTGTCATGTTTGTTCAGCAACAAAACGTCCGAAAAGTTTCACACAAAAAATAATGGAACAAAAGATAGCATCAACAAACTTTAATTTGACAATTTGACTTGCTCACACGTTTTCAATTAACTTCTGCAAACTTTCTCCAACACTGGTGTCGAAGATCAACTTCAAGCAGGATTATCCATCTGCACAACACCACACGCGTCAGTTGCGCATTGCAAACACAGTCATGACGACTGCCAACGTACTTTCATGTCCATTCTGTTTCACTTGTCTGTGCACGAAACTGTGTTGAAGCACATGTTGCTGGTGTCGCATGCAGCCCGGCCGACGTCACCAAACTAGTCTGAAGAATTCCCTCTTACCTTTCGCCTTCCGTTTCCATCCAGGTCTCCCAGCATTCTCCATTCCCCACAGTCCAGGCACTGTGTGATGATGTCACAAAGTCCGATATCACGTGACCAGTTGAGTTCTGGCTTCAATCTTCTTGATCATTTCTTCACTTTGTAACTGTTCAAGTGTCAGCAAGGACAATCCCAACTGGTCCTCCTGCAACCAATGAAATGATTTTGTCTCCAACTCAAGTAACACATGGTCAACACAAGCCACACCTGTGCGAATGAAAACGCAGGTCACACCACAGTTGAAAATCGTTTGCATGCAATGCGAACGGACCCGTCTAAAAGGTTGAGCCATCTGTCGGAGGAAGCGCTTGGCGATCTGCACAGCCTCGTCCGTCGACAGGTTGCAGACCGAATCCTTGAGGTGTTCCTGGATCCAGCGTGGCAGTTTGTTTTTCTTGTCAGCCCGACTGAACCGCTGCAAGAACAAAGTGCAACCGTGACCATCAGTCTCAAGTGCACATCAAATGTTGATGCACTGTAAGAAGGAAACAAGTCAATACAAAAGCAACCAGGACTAGCGCTGATCAGAACCTCGCGCGCAATTCTGCACACGTCCCAAGGGATTTCGTATGAAATACAGCTCTTCCGTCTCATTTCTATCTCAACTCTTGCGATTGATCTTGCTTCAAAAGTCCCTTTCAGTCTGGAAATTCTTGGTTCCTTGTCTTCGGCAAAGCGTCAAAGTCAAACAAACCAACGATGCAGGACGTTCTTTGGTGTCACACCTGGGACTCAAGACTTAGAGATCGGAACGCGACTCACCTTGTCGGCGAAGCACATGATGCCATAGTCGGTTTTGCCGCGCATGCAGCGCCCGACGCACTGCGCCGCATGACGCATCGCGTCGAACGTGAGGAAGTCGTTCTCGCGCACGTGGAACTGCTCGCGTAGGTACTCCAACCGCGCCTGCGCAAACCGTCGGGCAGAAAATATTGAGTATCCCGGACAAGAACAATGAAATTTGCAGAACATGTTCAGTCGCAACCGAACCCTCTCGAAACTTTCGTACCTTCAATATTCTGCTCTGCGTATACACGTACGGCACACCAAACATAACCACAGCTCGACCCAAGTGGTGATCTGTGAGACAACAACGGCCCGATGGTGAGAACGTTCACACAAGCACTAAAGTATCTGCAATTCGACAGTTGCTCCAAAACACACCGAAGTCGATTCCCTCGGAAACCTTGCCGCGCGCCACCGACAGCAGAACAGCTCCGCGTCCGTTCTCACACGCCTGCAACACCACGCGACACAACTCTTGCACCACAAAAATTGAGAAGTAATATTCGCAACTTCCTCTCATTGTCTCACAAGAGAAATTCTTGGTAAACACGCGCTCGTAGGTATGACATCCAGGGAACATGCACAACACGAGAACGAACCTTTTGGTAATTGACCAGAGCGAGCGTCGTTTCGGCGGCGTCCTGTGTCTCAATGAAGAGCAGTTTGTGCTTCTGAACCTGGTCGATGATGTCCTGTTCGTACCACGCGGCGACTATTGTCTCCTACAAACATGCAACCGCAATGATTTTGTGCGATGCTGTTGCAAGAAAGGACCAGGAACCTGTTCGCTGGGCTTGTGTGTGGAACATTTTGGTCAACTTCCTCAATCAGTGACACGTTCACAATTTGTTGGAACCTCACCATGTAGACGTAGCTGGTGAAGAAACAGACCACGCCGTCAGGAACAACAGACGACAACTCGACCAACAAGTTTCCATAATTACGTATCACAGCTGTGAAAGGCAAAAGACAATGCAAAAAACAATGCACCCCCTTCTGTTCGAAAGGACACACAGAATCCCCAAATGGCGGTGGTGCCCAAATGCAGCTCAGATACTCACTCACCTGGATCTTCTCTGGTTTCGTACTTAGAGCTGATGGCGACTTGATCATTTCCTCGGCTTACAACCTGCAACAAATTCGTTGCGATTGCCACGTTTAACAGGTTTGATATTTTTTGAAAATGAGAACTGCAGATTACAAAACCAAACTAGACTTTCAAGTAGAGAATCAGCCGCGGGCAGCGTACATCGGCAGGACAGCACTTCTCCCAATCTACCAATACCACAGTCAGAAAATGTT
>JAAUXT010070157.1_pt1 | contig 14413 bp, 13 predicted proteins | sample 7278171 | NCBI WGS metagenome assembly JAAUXT01 (sample SAMN14350112, study PRJNA611818) | marine sediment metagenome | isolation source: surface marine sediment (1.8m) | place: French Polynesia: Moorea | collected 2018-08 | reverse complement strand
TTTTGGAAGAGGCTGCCTATAGGTGATTTGATTTCGCTCACTCCGATTTCGCTCGCTTTTTCCAAAAGCTCACAAATCGGACCAAGCTCCTCAAATCACCTAAAAAGTGTTGGAATCTGTCTGTCTTGGAGCACATCAGTGTTCAGATCCAAGAGCATTACTTTTTCTTTCAAAACAGACAAGCACCACTTGAATCTTATTCTTACAACACACCCTCCATGTGGGAAACATCAAAAAGTTCGTTTCCAATTCTATCCTGGGACATTGCTGCCAAGCAATGCATTGATCTCGGTGGATATTTGCCTCACTTTTCCAGCAGAGATGATCTGGCCAGAGTTCTGTCTATTTTCAAATTTTCTGAAGATCTTCAACTTACAGAAGCCCTTTTTGTGGGCCTCAAATGGGAACAGAGAAATAATGATTCAAAGGTAAAAAGAATTTCGTGTTTTGCCTTTGTCTTAGAACTGACAACAGCAAACAGGAACAATCAAGCTCTATATTTATGTTTTGTTCTCTTTTTTTGCAAGGGTTCATTCTGGTGGCAAAAGTTGAAACCAGTTTCATTTCAAATCTTTGAAAACCTACATTATGGCCAAACAAGTGCATCATGCCTAGAACTTAGGGGTTACACTCTGCCACACTGTGTCTATTTTGTGGTGAAGGCCCCTTTACTGAAAAAGAAAATGCTCACCACAACCTACCCAAGCACAGCAGGTGGTCAGTTTTGCACTCTGATGCTGATGACCAACTTGGCAGTTCCTGAGTGGATCAATGTGGATTGCAGTGATCACATCTTGTGTGATGTGATGTGTGCTGTGACAAACACAATGCCAAGGAGTTCCTCTTGGGGTGGGAATAATGATGTTACAGATGAAAGGAGAATATGTGGCAAGAAACAAGTGCACAAAGGCAACAAGTGTTTCAAGTTTGTTTGGTACAACTACTTTGACAAGCAAGAAAGAAGGTTGTGTGAATGGAACCAACCTGCCATGATGCAGTACATAGGCAATGTTGAACAGGAGTTTCACTTTCTATTCAATGCCACTTCAACTGATTTTCCCGTCATAATTGTTTCTCACAGAAAGAATTGTACTGTTGTGGAGACATTTGTGTACAGAAAGCACTTGAGTGTTTTTGAGACACACAAGAGTGTAGCACTAAGCATTGAAGCCAATGGTTTGGTAATTTTTGCTGGTCATAAGCATGACATAGTCATTGATCTGACTTTGTTTTATTGTTCAAATGGAGGCTACATATTATTCCTGCACAGATGTGATGGAGATAGTGACTGTCAAGAAGACAATTCTGATGAATTAATGTGTGATTGTGAGTCAAAAGCAGAAAAGAAGACATTCACAGAGACCATTTGCAAATCATTTGCAGCAGGTCAAAGTGGAAAAACCTGTGGTGTTTTGTATCACATGAGTACAAAAGGGGACTGCTTTCCGTATTCAATTGAGAATGAGAACAAAGTAGAATCACATAGAAACACAATCTCATCCACATCAAGTTTTCCCCACGAGGAGGTGCCTCAGAACCACAAAACTCACTGTGCTCACCAGGCCATGTTGGCATGTTCTGCTGACAAGCCCATTTGTTATGAAATCAACAGAATTTGCTTGTATGAAGTAAATGAGTTTGGGATGTTGATTCCATGCAGAAATGGTGATCATTTGGACAATTGTGAGTCATTTGATTGTGTCACAAGTTTCAAATGTGAAGGTTCCTACTGTATTCCTTGGGAGTCCGTCTGTGATGGAAAATGGGATTGTGCATTTGGGTATGAAGAAATTGTGAAAGAAAAGTGCGCCAACCACAGCACTTGCAAAGAAATGTACAAATGCAATGGCAGCAGATCTGTTTGTGTTCATTTGGGCAATATTTGTGATGGCAGAAGAAACTGCCCTCACAATGATGATGAGCAGTTTTGTCAATTGCATGAGAAAACTTGTGTCCAGCATTGTTCTTGTCTGGGTTTCGCCATAAATTGTAACAATGTTTCAATTATCTTTGAGCAGGTTCACAAAGTGTTTGTTGCAGTAAGATTTGAAAACCTGGCATTGGGTAATTTGAACACTTTGCCACATTTCCTGAACATCATGTTTTTGGTTCTTGTCAAAAGCGGAATCAAACAGTTGTGTGTGCGGAAAACTCTAACATCACTCATGCTTCTGGATCTGTCCTTCAATTCATTTGAGAAATTGGAAAAGAACTGTTATTCATCATTGGCAAAGTTGAAAGCAATCAAGCTGGATAACAATGCCATTGGATTTGTGCATTCAAAATCTCTTGTCAACCTTTCAGTTCTCCTGTCACTTGATTTCAATGGCAATCCACTGACTACTCTTGCAGAAAATGTTTTTGCTGGTTGCCAATCACTCAAAATTATTTATCTTGACAACACTACAATGGCTGACACCAACAAAGCAGCTTTCCCTTCCTTTGAGGTGGATGTCATTGCCACAGACAATTATTACATCTGTTGTGTTGCTTTGGAAAGAGTAAGGTGTACTGCTGAGAAGCCCTGGCACATTTCATGCTCTGATCTCTTGCCAGACCAGATCATTCAAATTTTCTATATTTGTGTCTCATGTCTCAGTTTTGCGTCAAATGGACTGTCAATTGCTGTTCATATTCTCACATGGAAAGACAACAGAGTTTTCTCAGTACATGTTCTGTTTATCAACAGTGGTGACACTCTTTGTTCTCTTTATCTCCAAATCATATGGATTGCTGATCTCTTGCATGCTGGCATCTTTCTGTTCAATGAAAAACATTGGCGATCAAGTCCAGGCTGTTTTGCAGCAAGTGAAATTGTTCTCTGGTTTACCTTGTCAACTCAGCTTCTTCTAATTTTCTTGTGCCTTGGAAGGCTGATGATAGTTTTGCAGCCAGTTGACACAAAATTTAAAAGGTTATCATTTGTTGTAACAAGCTTGAGTTGTGTGACTATCTTCTCATTTTTGGTCAGCTTAGCAATAATTTTCAGTGCAAAATTTGTGGCTGTAGATCTACCTACTGGCTTATGCCTGCCTTTTGTGGACCCAACAGAAGGTGTTCTTGTCATAAAAGTTATCACATGGCTGACAGTCACAAGTCAAACAATATCATCAGTGATTATTGTGTTCTTGCATGCATTCCTTGTGTTTCAGCTGAGTAAGACTCAAAAATCTGTGCAAAAAGCCAAGTCAAGTCAGGATTCTAATGTGGTGCTTCTCTGTCAGCTTGTGTTGATCACTGTGTCCAATATTTTATGTTGGTTCCCCACAAACACTATCTATGTGACAGCCTTGTTTCTCACAAGGTACCCAATTAACTTGGTGATCTGGTCAACAGTGACCTTGATGCCCCTGAATTCCATCATAAACCCCAGTGTGTTTTCCTTCATGGGCATCAGAAAAATTGTTTTTGCAAGGCAGAAGAGCAAAGGCTTGAGACAAGTCAAATTTCCAGTGTGAAGTGTGTAGATATTTCAGGGTCACCACAGAGCACACAAGAGGGTGGAATGGCATTGCACTGGAAAGCTTTCTTTTTGTACTTTTCCTTCTTCATAAATTTTGTGGGGGCAAGCTGAGGTGGCAAGGTCAGGGGTGGATGGATCATTTGGGGTCTGATCATGGGGCAAGGACGGAGAGTGGATCAAGGGTGCAACCCTGTGTTTTTCAATGCAAATACACAAAATTTGGGCTTCTTATTTCCTGTGTTTTGGGATTGGATCCCTTGGACAACCTGAACCATGGATCAGTCAGAGAGCAACACAGAAACAGTGAGGCCCACCTGCTCAGGCTGTGGTGCACCATCACCAGAGCAGGAATACAGAGTTAGCTTCAAAGGCTACAAGATGTGAATGTTCAAAGCCTGTGTGGCATCGCCTCTCATGTGTGCTGCTTTCTCACTCTCAATTTCATGAGCAACCAAGATGAACTGCTGTTTTTTATTTCCCTGACGTCAGTACCACCAAGGTACTTTGGAACAGGATATCTCTCAGGCAAGATGTCTTGTCCCATCCTGTCTCGTCCCATCATTCCCCTTGTGGACACAACTGGAATGGTCTTATCTCAGCTTTTTTTTCTGGATAGAGCATTGATCTTGGGTTCTCAAAAAGGGTCTTTTTTCACTTTCAGGATTTTACAATTGTGTTGCTGTGTTGACATTTCCCCAGTGAAGGTAAGTGTAAAAAATTCAAAAAATCACGAAATGCCTGTTTGAAGCATGTTATTCAGGTCAAAATAGGTTTTTGAGTGTCAATTGCTGTTTTGACTGACTGCCAAAACAAAATGAAGGGGGACATCGCAACTCAGTTGCCCAAAGCACTGCTTGTCTCGTTTGACTTGAGCTAAACATCTGCTGGTTTGCGCGTCTTTGTTGAAGGGTTCCAAAGCGATTTGCATGGCGTTGGACCACATAGGTACTTTACGGAATAACTCTTTGTTCCTGTGTGGACAGAAAGAACACCGTGCAATGTGGTCAGGCTGACTTTGAAACAGTCAACTGCAGAAGCAATTGTGTCATACTCTGCGGTTATGAAGCAATTTGTGCCATTCAGGGCCAAAGGTGGAAGCATCTCCAACCAAAGAGCCAAGTCAGACTTCGGTCCAATGGTCCAAAAGACTGGTCCTTGTGGGTCTGCCTCCATCTCTGCCATGCGTGCATGATCTGTGATTTGATCAGTGAACTCTTGTTCATGCTGGATCACTGCAATCATCTGAGCTCTTTCTTTATGGAAAATGCAGCACAAATTTGTTTTCAAAAATTGTTTTGGAATATTCATTTGATCCAGGCCTAAATGTATCTCTGGGTAAAACATTTTGACATTGTCCAATTCTTGTTGAAGGGTTAGTGTGGCTTGGTAAGAATGAGTCGCAGTCATGTCCAATCAGAAAGCAATCTTACACACAAGTCATAAGCATTGTCATCAGTGTTAGTCATTTTACATTGCTCAATCAAAGGCTTAAAATGTCTGGGACTGAGTCTTGTTCCAAAAACTTTGCTGATGGAATTTCAAGTAGAAGGCTTATTTGATTCACATTGCATACAATTTGTCCCTCTGGTCAAAAAACTGTTCCATAGCCTGGTCAAAGTACAGTTTTATCTTCGTTCATTTCAGTCTGACTCAAGACAGGTAGAATCAAACACAACAGGAAAAGCAAAACCATACTTACTACTTTGCTGTGGAGTTTCACGAATCAATGAATTGAAAAAGCAAAGTCTGAAGTCCCGAAGTGTCGGCTCGAGCATCTCCAACAAAGTGGTGAATTCAACCATCTGCGCATCTGATTTTATACTTTCACTCAAGAACAACAAAATACAGGGGTTTCATATTGAGGCATTTGAAGGAGCTTCTATTTCTGTTCTTGAAACTTCCCAGTATTTTTTGTGTTGTGTCATATCATCAGAGACATTTTGTGACTTTTCAATCAAGTTTTGGTTTTTCTCTTGTGCAAGTCTTTTACAAAGTGACACAATCATATATGTTTTGTTGGCCATGGCAATAATACTTGCAGTCACCAATGTAATTTCATTCCTATCACAACATTCAGCAAATGAAAGTTTCAAATTTTTGGTGAGAGTAGTGGTTTTCATGGACTTTTTTGGTGTTGTGTACATGTTGGTGTTGGTTTTTGCTGATGTCTATTTTGGTAAGTCATTCATTGGGCATTACTTTTATTGGAAAACAAATTCCCTTTGCTTCACTTTATCAAGCCTTTCATTGTTGGTGTTGTTTTCCTCCCCCATTCTCCAAGTTATAGTGTCTCTGAGCAGACTGATGGTGGTTTTACATCCTTTTGATTCCAAATTCAAAAGGCGAAAGTACAATGTGAAGTGTGTATCTGTAGTCCTGGTTCTTTGTGTGCTGCTATCTATTGGAATAACTCTTGTTATCAGGTATGTTTATGTGGAGCTGCCAGACAGTCTGTGTCTTCCTTTTGTTGATCCAACCAAAACAGTAGTTGTTGTTCAAGTCATCACCTGGGTGGCAAGCATCCCACAGCTGGTCTCCCCAGTCTGCATTGTTGTCATGTCAGTAAAAACTGTGCATGCAGCAATAGAAAGCAGTCAGAATACAGGAAGAAAAAATTAAATCTACATCTTTGATTGTGCAGCTCACAGCTGTCTGCCTGACAAACATCCTGTTTTGGTACCCCACCTATGCGATCTATTTGGCAGCTCTAGATATGGAGAGCTTCCCATCTGCTTTATTGTTGTGGATAACTGTTGTTGCAATGCCTATAAATTCCACCATGAAACAAATCATTTTTATTGCAGTGCATGTCAACAAACTGTCACACAGAAAGCCCAAGGCACAGACACCTCAGCCAGAATGACCACTGCTGCAATACTGTCAGACAAGAGTTGCAGCCCAGGTTTCAATGGGCCATTCTTCTGTGAAGCCATGGAGACAAAAATCATGGTATTGTTTCTTCATAATTTTATGGATAAGAACACCATTGACCTTTCAAGCAAGACACTGTTGTATTCCTCACTGTTTATCTTGTCCATGCATAATAAATCAACAAAATGTTTCCTCCTTGGTTGTTGTGTGTTTTGGGTTTGGATCCCATGGAAAACCCGAAACATGGATCAGTCAGAGAGCAACACAGAAACCAATGGTCAGGGTGTGGTGCACCTCCACAAGAGCAGGTTTTCAGAGTCAACTTGAAATACTAAAAGGCGTGGTGGAGTCTGTGTCACTGATGAATGTATGATTCTCTTTCACTCACGATTTCAGGAGCAGAACAAAGATGAACGGCTGTTTTTGATGACGTCAGCACCACCAATTCCTTCAGGAGCAATTCTTTCATGCTGGAACAACAGAAGGGAGAAGTTCAGAGCCTCAGAAGTTAAGTCTGCTGAAGGCAAAATGAGCAATGTACTCTGTTGAATTTCTGTTTAAGCACCACCACACTGATTCAGGTACCGGAGTCACACAGTGAGCTCCTATTTTGTGGAGTTGCAGACTCAGTTTTTTCAGGAGCAAATTTTGGGAGTTCCTCTTCATCTCCTAAATTTTGGAGCAAATCCATCACATCATGATTGCAATTTTTCACAGCTGAGTGTTGCAACCAGGACAAATGCATCTTGTACCTCAAAACAGCTCAGCATGAGTCTCTGCACATTCACAATCTACTTGGTACAGTTCAAAAGGAAATGTTTGGTACAGTACCGTGACCAGTTGCACAACTTCAAACTCGAACTTCTGACACCATGTTCTGTTTCTTGGCCCACAGGCAGGATGTAAATGAATGGGGTACCTCCGAATGTTGGCATTCAATTCCACTGAACATTCATAGAAATGTAACCTGAGCTGAAAATTCTTGCTAATCTGCCACACTGGGCAAGACTGATTCAATGTTGCATTGATGTTGGCCACCTTGTCACAAGGAAAGGCACCAGCATCATTCCTCTGCTGACTGTCTTTTTCTCTCTGTCCTCACTCTCTCTATCTCCCTTTGTTTCTGTCATCCACAAAATTGATTGAACCTGCTTTGCACCCAGAGATGTATTTGCCAGCTTGGTTGGTGTCAATCAGTTGTCGACATGGCAACAAATACCTCTTCATGGTACTGTACAATGATGTGAGCTGTGTTATTGGCTATCAAGTGAACAACAAAGTTGAACAGTTCATGAAAGAGACTTTTATGTAAGCACATTCTGAGGCAAAATGCCAAAACATTCTTGTTTGCACAAAGGCTATGGAGTTATATGAAAGTTGTATTGATGTTAAATTTAGTAAATTGAGGAAGCAGGCATGTTGTAGCCTTCAATGTAATTGTGACTATTGTCTATCAGCACAATTTGTTTCCTCCTGTTGTATGATCCACAGATAGATTTCAGTCCCAAGAAATGTGCCAGAAAAAATTTGATCAGGGGAACATATGTCAGTATCTGACCAACATTTGAAAAATAAGAGATTGAGAGGTGAACAAATATGAAAGGTAATTGTTTCAGATTCTTTGCCTCAACAATGGAAAGTTTTGAGCAAATTATGCCAAATGCTAAGCAGGTACAGGCAAGAGGACAATTTTTTGAAGACAGTAAGCAAAGGTTCTCATCATCACCAGATGGACAATCAGTGTTTACATCACAAGTGTTTCCCAAATGCAGACAAATGTTGAACTTCTTGCATTTGAACATACCAGAGCAATTTCTGTTCTGTTCACAAACTGATGCAGGTTCATCCAAACCAAGTGGGCAATCCCACTTTCCATTGCAAACATAGGCCAATGGAATACAGTAATGGGACTGACATTTAAACATCATATTGCAGACAAAATTGTCACAATTTTCTAGATGACTTCCCTGTCTACATGGTAACAAATCACCTTTATTGCTCAGTTTGAAACTGCACAAGTCTGGTATATCAAAGCAAGTATCTCTGTCTTCTTGTGTGCATTTGAGAATGTATGGAAAAGAACAACTATCAGTGTTAGAACCTGTAGTGTAAGTAATGTCAGTTGACAAAAATTGTTTGGTTTTGGTCTGGTTTGTACTTTGCTGGTAAAAGTAAGGTACACAGTGCCCCTGCTTGTTTTTGTGGTACAGGGGTCTACAATCACATGTATTTCCTTTTGCTGATGGGTAAATCTGTGCAGAGCTAGTTATGCATTCACATGAAGCTTTATCAGCAGATTCTCTTTGTGTGCAATCATTATTTCCATCACACACCAGCATCAATGACACAGCTATGTTCTTGCACTGGAACAAATTAAGATGTCTCCTGGGATTCTGAAATCTTATTTTATTTTGGCATAGCACTAGTGTTGTGGATGGGGAAGATAGCAAGGACGATTTGGCAATTAATTTATATTGTTGGATCTCTTGAACTGGCAAACATTTGTCAAGCAAAAAATGAGACTGACCCTGTCGCAACCAATTATGGGATACCAATTTCAATTGGAGACAATTCTGCCGAAGTTGGATTTCTTGAACATTGCAGTAAGCAAAGGGGGCTGTGTAGTTCTGGGTTGTTTGGTCAGCTTGCTTTTTGTAACACACCAAATGGTTCAACAAACGCTTGTAACATTGAATGAGGATCCAGCCAGGGTTGGCCATATTCATCAGTAGAAGCAAGGTACAAATGTTTTCCTCTCCAAATGACAATTGTGTAAGATTCAGTCCTCTCAGCAATTTCAGATCAAGAGGTTGAGCGCAACTATGGTCCACCTTGTGAAGAGGTTTTCCTGAAATCCAATAATGTTTGATAGTTTCTACCTTTTGCTGATACACTTTCCAGTTTTGATATCCCAGTGGGTCACCAGAAATCCACCTCATCTGAAAGCAAAGGTGCAGTTTCCAAAGACATTTTTGAAGGACAAGAAAACAAACTTGATCACTGGATCTGAGCAATTTATCAGATTAGGAGGACATGTTGCTGGGCTGAAAGGTGCAAATATGTCTCGTGAAGCTCTTGTTTCATGGTTGTGCTCGTTGAAATGTATTTGTTAGCCAAATAGTGGTGTTCTGATTAATATCTCAGAAGCAATGGCCACAAGAAAATGGACCCCCCGTGATTGTACTTTGCCAGCTCATAGGTACAGCTTTGGGACACAACTGAATGACTTGCGTTTGGATCAGAGTCATCCTTACCTGTTTGGTCAATGTGTTTTGCTCTGGACTTATTTTCCAGTTACCACTCTTACTGTGCATCACTCCAATAAAGATACCTTCCATGAAGGAAACATCTGACAACTTCATTCCCCAAACCAAATCCTCCTCATCCACTCTGCTTCTGACAGCAGGTAACATGCCTTCAACATCACTGCAGATTCTTTGCCCTTGAAACCAGGATAATCTTTGTTTCCTTGCTTTCAATCTTTCCAAAGCAAGTATCCGGTATCCCAACTTTGACACACTCAAATTGTAACAATTCACAGAGCCCAGCACACTACAATCAGGACTGGGGTGTGGCAGTGTTTTTGTACTGCCTTTTGTGAGCCAATTGATTTTAAGTGTTCCATGTTGCATCCTTGACCTGATTTTTCCCTTTTGCAGGTAGCCTGGGAGTAAAATTGAATGTTTTGGTGAGTGTACTGCAGATGACCATACCAGTCCTTCCAGCAAACGTGTACAAAACACATTATCAATGTTGATGCATCTCAGACCAGCAACTGTTTGACCAGTGAAGTTCCCTTTCAAGCATACTGGTGGCTCGAGAGAAGAATAGTCTTGGTACATCATGCCCAAGTGGGGTTTGGGCTGATAGCCAAGGACACTCAGGTAAACATCATAAGCAACATTACTTGTTTGGTTTGTGTTTTGAACAAGAGAAAGTGCCATACCCCATGAAATATCATCATAATGGAGATGACCACTGTCATCAACCAGCACCAAAATGGAATTCAATCTGATGTTGAGTGATGTCTGATGATGACAAGTCAAATTTGCTCTGGTCACATTTGTTCTGGGTATCTTATTTTGTATGACAATATCCACCCATGAATCTGATCTGGAAGATGAAAAATAGACATGAAGGTGCAAAGTCCTCAAAATTGCTGGGCAAATCCTCTCCGAGTTTGTTTGAAATACAGATGGGCCCTTGATGACAGCCTCATAAGGGCCAAGTTGGTAATTTGCATCTGTCATGTCAGCTAATTTATAACTTCCATGTAGTCCTGGAGCAAATACAATGGCAATCCCAGCTTTGAAAGAAAGAAAACCTTTTATGGACACAGACAGATCCATTCCCAACTTGAACAAATTGTCCTCTGTCAGAAACATATTGCAGATTGTTCTTTTTCTATTCAAGATATTATTTCTGAGCAAGAGAACAACACAATGACCCACATCAACCCAAAATTTAGACATGAGGTAACCTTGATCTTTTCTCACTTTTGTCAGGGTTAATGGACTGTTCTTGATCAATTGTGCCACATCTACAGTTAATATAAAGCAGAGCTCTAGCATGACACTTTTGCAGCTTGTGGCTGAGAGACTCAAAGTCATGTTGATTGCAACATAAGCATGAAAAGAGTAGTAAACTAATTTCAACATAAAATTCTTGGCATAGACATTTCTGGCAACTGTCTTTGTGTTGAACACAGGGCATAAAGTTTCTAAATGTGTAATTTTGTCATGGAAAACATCATAAATACTAATTCCTCCATAGAAACAATCAGAAGTCAGTGATAGCCACCTGTGCACAGTTTGGAAATGAAAATGAAGGAATGTTATGTTCACTTGATATTCTTGCACTGCCAAAACATTGAATATGTGCCACTCCCAAAAATTTCCAGCCAATGTTATTTGACTTGATCTGTTTTGTGTCACAGAAATATTTGACACATTGATTTGATTCAGGCCCCTGTAGGTGACAGGATTTTGCAATTTTGAATTTCTGCTGTTGCTGACATTTTCAATATGGATCCCAAATCCAACAAAAGAGGAGAGATTGAAATATCCCTTCCAGGGGAAATGAAGGACCAGTGGGGACAGTTTGCCTGGACCATTGTGCAGCTGAAATGCTCCTGTCAACTCAGCTGACAGTTTGATGGAAAGTTTCTGATACTTTTCTGTTTGAATAGGATGTTCAATCCAACAAATTCTTTTTGAAAATATGAAGTAAATTTGTCCCTTTTCTGGCCTGAGTGGCACACGACCATGTAAATTGTAACTGGCAATAATTCCTCTGTCCATCACACTGTAGGATAAATGAATTTGATGCTCAATGTCTCTTGCTGTTACTTGAGAAATTTGAGCTCTGTGGGATTTACTGAAAATTACAAAGAGTGAGTAGGAACCACAGAACACAAATGGTTGGTCTCTCTTATTATTGATCACCTTCACCCATTCCACCTCACAAATGTTGCTTTCAGAGGTGATCTCAATAAAGGTGAAGTTTAGTCTCAACATCCTGTCAGTCTGAAACTTTAATGACATGTCCTTGTGAGGAGAAGGAATAAGACGGAATCTGTAGGCCAGCATTTCACATTTTTGTGTGTCTCGCATTATCACCATAATTGAGTGGGGAAGTGTCAGTTTCTTGGTTATTTTGCAACCATAAAGTCCTTCAGGCTGCAAATTTATTTGTTTAAAAAACTGAGTCATTCTTTTCAAACACTGTAGTGATTGTACAATTGAGGAGGAAACACCGAAAGCAAGACAGTGAACCTTACATTTCTCAAGGAACTTCAAATTAGCAGCTTGAGCAAAGTCATGCCAGAACTTTTGTTCAATAGATGGAAAATATTGTGAAAGTGAGTGACCTTCATAAGTTCCACACTGCAGAAAGAGTGCAGAAATAATTCCAACAGGAGACAAAACCAGCAAGGCGATACTGGATTCTGTCATTGTGAGTTTGTGTCTGTTTTATGAACATTGGCTGTTCAAATGCACAACCAGTATTTGGTCACACCATAACCCTTTGCAGGGGTATAGGCTTACCTCATGTCAAAGCAAGGCACAATGAAGTGGCATGTACAAACACAACATCAAAATTTGTTAAATGAGAGTCAGTGAGGAGAAACATGGTTTTCTATGTCATGGATCTGCCCTTTGAGGAAACCAATTGACATTTTCCAACTTGGCAAATCATTATTGCCACACAACATCAGAAGGTCAACTTGGGTTGCTGTCTGTGAAGCATTGTCTTGAAAGGTCCATTCTTCAAGTTGCAACAAGTGGAATGAACTCAAATAACATTCGAGCAAAAGATTTGAATCAAAAGGAATTTGTTCATACTTGTAATCTAAACTCTTCTTGAGAGTTCCCAGTTCCTTCCAATTTTACAGCCAAAAATCCTTGGAAAATGAAAATCTCCAGGTTTGTTGCAAGTTCATGCAAATTTCTCCTTCAGGGTTGAATATTATAATAATTTGTGAGGTCTGTCTCTCATTCGTTAGGCAGTTGAAACCCACACCAATGAATACTGTGGTTGATGCTTTTAATCTTCCATGTGGCATGTCATTGAAGAAAAAGTCACCAGAGTGCACGCAAAACAATAATCCAAATCCTCCTGGTCTGGGTAAACCAACCAAGAGCCCCTCTGCTCTACAAAATCATGAAGAATTAGGCCACATCCAAATTTCAACTGACAAATTTTGAATCTGCCACAATATGTGCTGCACCTCAGGTGCCCTGGAGCTGCCACCTTGAGTAACTGTCTTCCACACATCCCTGTGCACCTTCTGCACATGAACCAACCACACCATTTCATAAGGATACATCTTGCATCAGCTGTCTTCAAGTGATGGTTTCCCCAAGAGGGAGGGTTTCCATAAGAGGGAGGGGTTTCCCAAGAGGGAGGGGTTCTCCAAGAGGGAGGAGATCCCCCAGAGGGAGGAGTTCCCCAAGAGTGAGGGTTTCCTGAAGAGGGAGGGGTTCCCCAAGAGGGAGGTGCTCCTCAAGAGGGAGGGGCTCCCCAAGATTGGGTTCTCTTGGAATTTGATGTCACCTGAAGTGCACCAAAGGCTGAAAGGAGTCTTTGTGTCTGATAATTTCATCCTTGGGTGTGGCCTGGTTGTTGAAGGCACCCTGCATGTCAGGACTTGTGATGCTAGTGGACCAAGTGAACTGGGTTGGTTCTCAGGGGTTGCTATATTTTTTCAAATATTCTGGTAATTTGGAGTCCCTGGATCTTCAGAATATTGGATCCTGGATTCAATGCAACAAAGATGCACAGGAATGAAGTATACAGAAGGATATGCAGTGTTTGAATCTGATTGATTTGTTGTTGAACTTCAATTGGAACTGCTCCCCTTCCACCCTTGAGCTCAGCTGTGTAAATGTCTTTTGTCTGTGGACGCTGTGCATCAGGGGCGGATCCAGGGGACACACCATGTCTAAATTGGAAATTCTTGGGCACCAATCCAGGGCACACATGGAACAGGTATTCTCGGGACACATGGGAACCTCCATGCTCTGCCTGATTCACGCTGCCATGCACAAAGTTTCTTCATTTGGAGTGAATGAGCTCACAGTTTGACACTCCGCACAAGGAGTCAGGTCCCAATTCATCATCAACCTGATCACAGCTCTATCTTCCCCCACATCTATTTGTTCCTCTTTCAGCTTGCTTTTTAGGTGATTTGAGGTGGGTCGTGCGATTTGGGCTCAAATGAGCCAAATCAGTGTGAGCCAAATCAAAGCACCTATAGGCAGTGTCTTCCAAAAGTATGTCTACAGCAGTTTCATGGTCAACATGAGGACTGATTTGGGACCTTTTGGTTCATTTTGGGTTGGGGATAATGCGTGAGGAAGGAATTTGTCAAATATAAATTTTTGGGTTTCTGAGGTCAAAAAGGTCAAATTTGGAAGTGCAGAAAATATGGGGTGTGAATGTAGAAATGTCTCTGTATCTCAGAAGGCACAATTATTTGGTGAAAGAAGTATATTGATGAAATGTAGTATATTGTATGGGGGTTTGAGAGGTAGCATTCAATTTTTGATTTTTGAAAATTTTTAAATGGTTTTTAGG
>JAAUXT010109466.1_pt1 | contig 14415 bp, 17 predicted proteins | sample 7278171 | NCBI WGS metagenome assembly JAAUXT01 (sample SAMN14350112, study PRJNA611818) | marine sediment metagenome | isolation source: surface marine sediment (1.8m) | place: French Polynesia: Moorea | collected 2018-08 | reverse complement strand
CAGACAGACAGACAGACAGACAGACAGACAGACAGACAGACAGACAGACAGACAGACAGACAGACAGACAGACAGACAGACAGACAGACAGACAGACAGACAGACAAATACTCAATAAGAACCTGACTGAGCAATCGAATGAATATGTCATTGCAATCCGTGCACAGAACAACACGGGGATCAGCTCTTGCGAAGCTACACGCAAATAGCACCCATTTTTAGCATCGGCACACAGATCTGAAGGAGACACATGTCGCACTTTTTCCAGATTAAAGACACTCGTGGCTCATCAATCCATCAGGGGTGACACGGTGTCTTTCTGATGACAGCCAAGCTGATGCGTGAATTATGCACAATATGCAGAATCGATTTTTATGCTTCATGACTGCATTCCGTCCGGCAGACATGGTGCCTTGTTTGGCCAAAACACAACTTCGTTCTTCTCGAAAACATGAAACCGCGTAGAACTTTCCCCTGATGATTTGCTTCAGCAAAATGCATGTTGTGTCCTCAAAGCTTTCTTTTTGGTTCGTTTGTACCCTTCAATCTTTTTCGTGATCACTCCACAGATGTGGACAAAGTCCTTTCATCCGCTGACATGAAACCAGGACAGACGAATGGAAGCTTTGAATAGGTCTGCACTGAGAACCTGTTGTGCGTTCGAACAGCAGAAACAGCAAAGCTCGGCACATTGTTTCACACGGTCTCCATGCACCGAACAACAATCTTGGCAATGGGACCAAAAACCAATCGATATTTCTCCATCAATGCAGCAAGTTGCGAACAAAGGTGCAGCCACAATTTGGGGCCTAAAATCTGACAGGAGCAAATCCTTTCTTCAATCACACTGTCAAACCACGGTGGCAAGCGTGGTCTGGAGATTGTAGATTCAGACTCTGGTCAAGTCTTGCCAAACATGGCCCTTCCAGATCTCCTCACAATGGTTTTGTCGACAATCTGTTATCAATGGACCATGGTGCAATGAGGAAACAGTAAATAGCATCTGTATTCATAGCATGTTGAGCTACTCGCGCACACCAAGACCTCACACAGTCCACTTTTGTGCGTTCCACGTTCTTTTCGGAACCCAGCCACTGTTAAAACAGTAAAAGATGTCAAATACGGCGGCTGTGTGCAGGATGGTTGTAAAGTGGAAAAAATGTGAATGTCGTGTCAATAGTAAGCGACACTACAATGGGGCTTCACCGAGTTTTTTTGATGTGTAAACACGGTTGGTAGTAAACTGTGATACGCTGTTTGTAAAACATACATCACTCCAGATCTGTTCCCATTTTCGCAAATCCCATGTTTAGAAAGATCAGTACATCTTCAAAAGGGAATTCGTTCACTTCAAATCACGAAAAGCATGCATGTGTAATGTGTAAATGTGAACGTAACCCCTTTTCACAAAAGGCGTGGACATGTCGACTTGTCAAAAGTACCCAACGCGTCTGGTCTCTTAATCCATTACCGTGAGTCGTGCAGTCGTTGCAGTCACTGTTCGAAACCCAGCGAGTTCGAAATGCGCAGCAAACTGGGTTTTCTACGTCGTGGCTATGAGAACACAAGACAAGAAACGCAGAGCTCTACGGTCTCCAAAACAAGCACACCTGCTTCATGCAAACACTCGAAACATTCTGAAGATATTCATTTTCACGATTTTGATATTTTTCTGTCTCGCAGGGAATTGACGTGACCGACGCTGAAGAACCAGAACCATGTCTCTCGCGGCGCAACAACCTTCTCCGACCGCCACCAACCAGCAGTACCTCAGCAGCGAGGTAAGACTTGCAACTCTTCCTATGAGCCGTTCAATGTTGAACGTTAGGTTCAGGATTCCTTCTGGTTGCAAGGTCGTCATTGGATCTGGTGGATAAATCTTGGAATTCGAGGTCTGCATTGGTGACATGAGTCCTGTTGCGTTTCTCATAAAAATACCACGTTGCGCAGGCACAATGGACCCAGCAACAATCAGCGAATACCTTCGTCGTGCATTGTGATTTCACTTTGCATAGATTTGTGCCTTCAGGGAAATTCTATGATAATTTTTGACAATTATTTCTCCATTCAATACGGTATTTAACAGCACTGTTGTTTTTCTTTATGACTCCATTTGCAAGGTGACAAAGTCTGTGGACTGTTTGAATTCTTGTGTTGTCAGGCAAGTCATCTTTCAATGGCTAATGGACACTAATAACATAATTATATAGACCAAACTGTGCAAACGTTGTCTCTGATCAACCCATTGAAAACACATGCCGACTTCCCATTGTCGCATCATGATGCTCATTGTGATATTGAGTATCATTGTGAACCCTGGATAGTGAAAACAAAAGTGCAGATAAGATAAATTTGCTCACGTGAAAGTGTGAAAAATGTTTTTTTTTTCCTGCGAGCATGTGATGCATGCTCCTCGTTGCAAAGCGAGGCTTCTGCGGAGCGAGAGAAGAATAGAAAGATTTTGCTTGACAGCTTCATGGTCATTGCTTCACAGAACACATCTTTTCAGCAGACTATCGCAGAGAAAATCCAATAGGAAAAGAACCGCGGCAAAGCTCAGCAGAAGATCGCAAACTTCCCCTAATTTATAGCCTCATAAGGCATATGAAACGTTATAGAGAAAAGATCTATTGAGTAATTCTTGTACAAGGGGAAAAGATAGGAGGATAGAGTAGTGCCATGAAATTGCTTAGTCCACGATAAAATCAATGACCAAAGCCGAAGTCACATTTATTAAAACAAATGGACCAATATTCATGGGGCAATATTGGACGAGGTAATAATGTTACAAGCTTAATAAAGGAGAGCCTAGTTTGTCAAATATTGGTCTCCTTGGCAACCAATTAGCCGGTCAAATTGCAAGGTTGTAATTGACATATGGAGGCTTTGGTATGGAGGGAGTCTTGAGGGACGCATGAACCATATTGACGGTGCATTGCAACGCTTTGCCGGAAATGCTCTGGATTGTCAGAGCAAGGACAGGAGGACGCAACTCGCCCCCAAATGACGAAAAATTACAAAAGAGTCTCGACAGCAACACACGATTTGACTTTTTCCCAAGACAATTTATCTGACGATTGGTGTTGTTTGCCTGTTCTCTGTCTTGGTTTTCGACCCCACCAGCTTCAGTTACATGGGCACAGCGACTTCGGTCAAAATGTGATCAGCCTCTGACGGTTTCATTTCATGCACGTTGACCACTTCACAGTCACGTTCTAGTCTCCGTGTGACTTTGAGCTGCTTCAGATTTCAACAAAGTCAGCGATGGGACGGAATGTAGAAAGTAACTTGTCCCGGTTGCGTGACAGAAAATGTTACGCAAAAAACACGACAGATGCGAGAACGATGTATCGGTGATTTTCGGAGGATCCTGTAACATAAGCGACACACGAATACTGGAATCGGTGGAATTACTCTTTTTGTCACACTTGCTCGTGAATCATATCAGAGTAACGAATGCATCGGGAGCTCGAATATCCAAATCTGGAACTTCTGTGCACGCGGGACGTGACCAAACGTCGTCGAATCGAAAGTGTTCGTGAACAACGAGAGACGGCCCGCCAAAAAGATTTCACCTCCTCACAAACTTGCTTTGCAGACAAAACTTACTGAAAGTTGAGATCACCCCAAAAATGGTCAGAACCACCTCATCCTTTCCTGCATCTGCCTCAGAACTGACAAAAGAAAGCACCTGAATCTAACACTTGACAAAATAAAAAGGTTGGAATCGACAAGTTGCGAGGACGGATTCTTGCAGCAGGTTGTCCTGCGGTTGAAAGTCACAAGTCACAAGATCGAATGGCGTGGACGGTCGTCACCTGAAACGGCACTTGTGTCACTTTTCGTGACGAACAAAGTGAATAGAAAAGTGACAAAACGTGCACAATTCTACTATTTTGCTTGGTAAATTGTGGGCAACATTGAGACACCGATATTTGGTGACACCTATTGTTTGCTTTTTTCTGTGGGTTATTTTTGCGGTGATTCATGACAGGCTGAGATGTTCCTTTTCTGAGCAAAGCGAATCAGTGAGTTTCACGTTGCCAGAAGAAGCCAACTTTATCTCTTTTCTCGGAGCTTTGGTTCGTGACCACAGCCTGTTTTTATCTTCTTTTGCCCCAACAAGCTTCAACTAATTGACATCCAGTTCGGGTTCGGAAAAGCTTTGACAACAATAACAATTGCACTGGAAACCATCTTTGGCCGCTGGCGATCATATTCATCAACCCCAGATGACAAAAATTACATGATATCAGTTCATTCCCCAATTGCACTCAAAGGGAGGTATAAAACGTACAGCGTGCGCATTTCTCGGCCTTTCAAACATGCATGATCATGACATTTGTCATGGGCAAATGCACTGATCAAAACATTGCTTGGATTCTTTGTTCACGTTTGTCATGTTGACTTTGCTGAGCTGCGGCATCTTCTGCCATGGCATACAATACTCTCGGATTTGGACTCCATTTTCAGCCTCAGATTTCGCATTCACTCACAACTGCAGACAAAATATGCTTGTGGCTTTCACAATTAATCACAAAATAACAGATATGCTGTGTCAACAAGAGTGAAAGAGAAAACTACAACAAACATTGCAATAAATAAGGGGGTTCTTCGAGTGTGATGCTGTCTTGATAAGATAAAATGGAGGTATGAAGATGAAAGATTTTTTGGCCATTAATATTGCAGGCAATATTGAAAAGCCATCTATCAACGGATCTGATTAGCAGGAAGACATTCTGGATTTAATGTAATCTCATTTCGATGGCAGGCGGTAATCAAAGTCAGGGATAAGTACCTTCTTGAGTCCACTCCTGCAACATGGCCATTCTGCACACATCAAGGCCATTGTGGGCTTTTTGCAAATTATGACAGAAAATTGTTCCCTGTGAAAATAAGGTTTTGTCCAATCTTCTTCGTGGAAGCACCGTTGTTGAGTTTTTTTGAAAACTGTTCGTACCGTCTTTTTGGCAATTCATGTTTCTGTTTTTGTTTGTTCCCCAAACAGACATGTCACAAACTTGGTCGACTTTCAAGAACAGTTTGAGGTGTCTTTCATGGCTTTTGCCATAATTGGTGTGGTTTGTCTCATTAATATGAAATATAATTATTGCAATGAAGTTGATGTAATTTTCTTCAATGAATTCTCTGCATGTTGTCTGAATCGTATCCTGTCATCTTTTCATTCCCTCTGTGGTACGATCAACTTTTGTGTTTGGGTTGCTGAGAGTGAACGTTTTGTTATGATTTCCATTCGTGCGCATCGACGATCGCCAAACAGATAAAAGTAGACATCTATGGATGTTTTTTCAGCTTCTGACAATCAACAGAATCTAGTCAGCAACAACAGCAACCCGTGTCCAGCAGTTGCCTTCTCATACTGGTGCGCTGATTTTCTGCCATCAGGTCTCCAGAAGCTTTTTGGTCAGGATGGCTTGTGGGCAAAGCCATTTTAGAAGGAAAATAAATGAGCATGTTTCTTTGCGATGTAATCCGATAATGCAAGCAGAACACATCTATTTGCATAGAGTAATTGCCCAAATCTGCTGTCCCCTAAAGAAGGCAAAACAGCCATATTTGAGCTGACACTGCTTCTATTGCAGCATTTTTTGGCAAAATTTTCGTAAAAGCCTGCTGGTTTGCACAGAGCAACACACGAAGAAAGCATTCTTACGTTTGCTGCACAAGCAAAACGCATGAAAAGTGAGAGGATACATGGAGTGAACGCCTCCACAGTTCTGGGCACGAGTCGGTTCAAGTGTATTCGACAAACGAAAGATAAAAGTTGCAAATTGATTGTTCTTGGCAGTCGTCAATCAAAGTTCACAAATCCAATTGTTTGGTGGATTCCATCTGGATTCTGCGATTCCAAATCTTCCCTTGAAGGTGGATCAGATCGACGCGATCAAGCTGTGTCACTTTTCCATTATCAATGATCAATGCTTCACGCTGCCTCGAGTCACAACCTGCTGGCTGCTGCTCTCTGCGCGGTCAGGTGATCTCGCCCTTGAAATGGTTGAGAACCTGCCACCAAAAGTTGTGAATCACGATGAAATTTTTGTTGACAAGGCGGAAATATTGGTTCTGCTTGGTGCAGTTGTTCGTCAGTGTCTACAGACCCAGCTTTGGTTCGCTGAACACCCACGCAGAAGTTTTGTCGCTCATTTCTTCCTTTTCTTCGTGGTCAGAACCTGAACAAAAGCGGACCATCTGCATTCGGAGTGAACCACGTAATTGGTAGTTTCGCGACCTTCAAGGGCCTGTTTACCTTATTGTGCTGGCACGTTCTGCTCGTCCTTAATAAATTAATCATTCCGCGCAGGTTTGATGAGGAAAATGCATGACAAACGCTGAAAAGTAGGTTAATGCTATTCTCTTTTGTTTACAACTCTTAATGCCCATTTGTGGTTGCGTATGAGGGTCTAGGTTGTTCCGCAATAGGCGAGTCCACAGAGTCTTTGCATATCATTAAATCTAACTTCGAAGCTGCCACGGCTGAATTCGAACTTGGGTTTCTTGGTTTTCTGTATTGACTCGCGTTCGGAGGCCGGTTGTCAGTGCATTTCTCGTTCGAATTTCGCCAGTCGTTCCAATTCTGCCTCTCTCCATGCAAGAGGAGGGATACAAACAATGCAAAGTCTCAACGCTTTCAGAACGCTAAGACACGAGAAGAGTGATTTTCAATGAAATCCTGCAACATGTATCGACAGCTTGAAATAGTCCGTGTAGCTTTAGCCTGTTGCCGAGACTAAGAGTGAAGATTGGGCGAAATAACTCAGCCACTGCATAACAGGACTTTGGAGCATTAAGCCTGTACATTGTGGAGTATCCCAGAGGATGGAGAAACCTTCTCAGAAACGTCCCATCAATTCTGTTCTGATCAGAGAAATGTCATACATAGAAATCACACACAAATCACTGCAAATCTATATGCAAAGCCAAAGAGGGAGATGGACATGAATATCGCGGAAGCCGCACAAGACTGATTTGTTTGGAAACCGAAGTTCGTATGAAAATGATGTGAGTAGATTTGGACAAGGATTCATTCAGTACGAGTTTGAATGAGCGGTAGCTCAATCTCGTAACATTTTAACTGATGACGACGAAGAAAGAAAGCCTGACAGGATTTCGTTCGTATGGCCTGTTGTTCCACCAGGTGGAAGACAGCACCAAAATCGTGCCCGACAAAGAAAAGTGAGGTTCTATGGACTTCAAGACCACTTGAATGCAGAAATATTGGCATTGAAGTAATGTCTGTCGAGAAGTTTGAGAACAAAGCGTGAAACCTCGGGAGTTCGCCGCTTGTTCCACTTGCAGAGCTAAGGAATCGTTGCGTGTTTCCTGGTTGTTTCCGCTGTGTCGGGAGCGTCAGATTGCGATACCTGCGACCACACTTCCTCCTGCATGATGCACGCAACAAGTGTAAAATATCTTCTTCATGGCGAAATGTCCGAGTTACCAGAAATGACAAATGATTTCCCAGCTTGTTGCAGGACAGGTGATAATTTTTGCATGCCACCTCAGAATTCGGTGAATTAATTGCGCCGGTACAAGTCACCTGCTTCGCCAAATGGGATTTTTTTCTTTGAGGGCGTTAAAATGACAGCATTGTGCTTCACACCAGCTTTTACTGCGATGAAATCCACAGTTGTGACAAATAGCATATTCCCATTCCATTTCTTAGATTGCAAATTATTGATCGATTTGTGAGTTATCCTTGCTGGGCTCAACCTGACAGGCAAATCGCACAAAACTTCCCCAGTTTTACCGACACAAGGAAGTCCGCCTTGTGTATTTTTTCACAAAATTACAAATCAATTTTTGCACCCTCGCACGGGAAACGGAAAGATATGGGCAATGTTTTCACTCTTTTGTTTGTAGTCGAGGCTCAAAATCATTGCACTTGACTCACCACCATGACAAGTCAATCAGCTTCTGAGGAAGAACTGGACCGGCCACTGCTTCTCCGTACTCGGGGCTGATGTTTATGTCCAGTACATCACTTTGGATTAAGTAAATGGACATTCTATTTGTGTTCTTAAAGCTCCTCTACTCTGCCCACTTGTTCCACTTCATGACATCTCATATTTTCGGGGACCTGTCCGGTTGCGGCGATGCCTGTCATGCCCCTCACGTCTGTGTTCTTCGCTTGTTTCTTACTCAGTTGGAAGGTTCTGAGTCTTGTTGATTGTCAAACATTTTGTCTTTGGGGACATAGACCAGGAAAGCAGCTTTGAGACGTATTGACTAGACAATGAAATTGCCCATAAACGTGAAAAGAGGATCTATCAAACCCGAATGTGACTGGCTGAGAATCCCCAAAGCCTGTTGTGCGATGTCCCTTCAGAGCAAGAGAACCATCGGGTTGAAACCAACACTTTGTGTCGAACATGTATGTGACATCTCTGTGAATTGCATCCCTCACAGAGGGTGCACAGAGAGCACATAAAGGGGGTGTATGAAGGGGGTGCACAAAGGTACACGACATTTTGGCCAGTATACCCCATATCATATCATGTCATGAAGGGAGTGCATGAAGGAGCTATGAAGGGGCTGTGCAAGGGGGCATGGTCACAGGAGGGGGCCATAGAAGGGGACATGGCATCTTGGCCAGGATGTCTCACGTGATACTGCATTGGATTCTATACAGGGGGTGCACAAGGGGCACTTGAAGGGGGTTCATGAAGGGGTGTGTGTGCAAAGGGTGTGTGTTCAAAGGGGGCGCATGGGACAGCACTCACAGTTCCTTTCGCACTGCTTCTTGCTGCTGCTGCGCGGGGTTCCGCGACACAGAGAAACCAGAAGAGAGCGCGCATTTCCATGCAAATGAAACTTACTCTCATGAAAAAGAAGTGAATCACAAGCAGGATCTGGCACAATTAGGAATGTTTTATTTCGGCCTCATAAATATGATAATCCTTTGCGCACTTCAAAAATATTTGCTCTTGTCAGTTTGATTTATGCGGTAATTTGGCACGAGAGCTGGAAAATCAGCCAGCAAACGTGGACACTGGAGTCCAAATATTTTAGAGCGTAAGGATCCATTAGCTTTGATGTTGCCGTTAAACAAAGGTGGAAGGGATGAGTGACAACCACGGATAAAAGTACGCAAGATTTCCAGTTTCTATTGCAGTGATTTTTGTTCTCGTTTTTTGAGTTTGGTAAAATGAGTCCACCCATAAGATTGAATTTTTCCAATTTTCAGCAGTGTGGTGAAAAACATTCCCCATGATTCTTGCAGCACCTCGTGTTTTCGCACGAAGAGCAGGTGCATCATCACGCACAAAACGAAACGTTTACCTTTTCCAGTGCTCGACGAACACATTCTGCAGTCTCACAACGTTCGTACTCTCGAGTCCTCTGACCATTTATTTACCTGCACCAGAGATGCCCAACCTTGAACCGGATTGGAGAAAATGATGTTTTATCCGATTGATTTCCATCCTTTACTCTTGACATCTGACATTTCATAAGCAAAGAGCACTGCCTTTTGTAGTCTCTTCTTCCAACACAGACATGCTCGGAATTGTGCGGAGGAAATAGATATAATCGTTTCTTCCCGGGGCCATTTCTTTATTAGATCAAAAACGCTTTGACTTTTTGCATTGCATGTTATTTGCTACAAAGGTTCTGAGCAAATGTTGGCATTGTTTCATATTGTTCCTTCCCAAATAAAAATATGAAAGTGTGATTATGCATTTGTCACAAAAGTTCAGCAATTTTGTTTGTGCAATGGCCCGGAGCTACAGTTTGGGCGGAGTCTTTGCTTGATGTGAAAGTGCTGCATGTGAAATGTACTTCACTCAGAAAACAATTTGATTTATTGTGCAATATTTGTCACAAGTTCGGCTCTTCGGGGTCATACATCCTGTGTTGCACGGGTGAGGTTTGTCACAGGTGCTTTGCAGATCTGTTTCCAACTCGGGATTGCTCACCTGGGTTGTTTTTGTCGGGGTGTTTCCGACATCAACTCTCCGCGAGCAAATTTTAGGAATCAGACGTCATGGGGCTTCCCGTGATGAGGACTCTCAGTTACAAGATGAAGGGGATTTCTTCTGTTCCTTCACTTAGCCACTCGCAGGACACGTCGCTGCAAAAAAATCTTACGTTTAGGTCTGTGTCTCTGCACAAGAAAGACGTCACCAAACAGGAAAGATGAGGTTCACCTGGTGAAAATGTGTCCTTTCTTTTCGGTGGCTGTTCAAACTGGTGTCCGCAGCACCAAAGAGCAAGCCTGAGTCACGAGACATGTCCGACAAACCTGGGTTATTTGATGCACCCAAATTTGGCACTGAATATCTGTAACTGTACCCCACTTACAAGTATTAAGTAAATTGTCGAGGACAATCTTTTTGTGTGTAAAAATTGTAGGAACTGAGTCAAGTTGAGAGCAGGAGAAACAAACGGCCCTTTGTTCGGAGTGCACTGATCTGTGGTTTCCCCTCACCACGTTTTGGCCATACATGGTATGAATGGAAAGGTAACCAAGTTGGTTGATTCGGTGAGAGATTTGATGGCAAGGTTATGAATATTTGGATAAATTACGTGTGTTGGTGGAACAGAGAGTGACACAAATGTCGGAATGGTGTTTTGATTGGCGATGCTATCGTGGTTTCTCTCCAGGATGTAAAAACCTGATGCAATGGTGCAATGTTCCCGGTAAAGACCCCGGCAGTCGATACATTTGGAAAGCCACCGTGAGATGAACACGAAAAAAGCTTCCAAAATTGAGGGAAAAAAACAAAGAGATCTATCAGAGCTGATTGGAGGCATCGTGCAGAAACTGTCATTCTCTGTGGACGACAGATGTAAAGGATTTTACAAACACACCAGCCTGTGTGGAAAGGATCTGTACAAGGAATGATTGAAGTTTTGGACGTTTTGAGCTCGTCCCTCCACCACAACCATGGAATCACGTCCAGAAGACCAAGATCCTGAAGTGGTAAGTTCAAACGCACCCCACATCCACGGATCACAACAGTGTTCGTGATGGAATTGTGTTTGAATTGAAAAAAGAACAAGTCAAACCAAACTTGCCCAAGAACAGTTGCGTGAGGTACACAAATTTTTCACATCAGAATAATTCACTGAATTAACAAGTTTGATGGGTAGTTTTTGCCTGTCCATAATTATGAAAAATTGTGCACCTTATCATTTCATTTCATCTTCCGTGAGATACGAGCAAATATCTGATAATTACTGCAGAGCTGTAATTATGTCATTTTAATCACAGCAGTCTGAATGGTCACCTGATGTGTTTTTCACAACTTCACTGCCTTGTCAAACTTGGTGCTGCTGGGGAGGAGGAAAGTTGTTCTTCGGTGACCCGAAACAACGTCCAATTTCGATGAAATACGGATAAGTTTTTGACGGAAGAAACTTTCAATCTTTGACAAGATTTTATCGGGTTGTACTTTTGTCTCATTTGAGAATGGAAAGTGTCAGACACAACAAATGATTGTCCCGTTTGTCATTGTATGAGGCTGCAAGTTGAGCCCTCCCACTCTCGCACCCCTTCCTTTCTGTCTCGAGCCACCTGTGGTGTCAGGTCAGAGGGTGCGAAGCGTCTTTGAGGGTGAATCACTCCCCTTTTCTCTCTGGGCTGAAACAATGTTTGCAGGTGAAGGACTTTTGCCTGAACGAGCGTCTTGCACTGTGGCGTGAAATTAATATTTTTCCACAGATTTTCCAAAGTTTGGAAAACAGTGACCTGTGCCCCTCTTGTGCGCAGAGTTGCATGCGCCATGCCCATTTGTATTGAGGCTTTTTAATTAGACAAGTGCATGCGGAGCATAAATTTGGCCACTTCAGATCGGTGTGAGTCACACTTTTTGACATTTGACATGCTCATTTTTATGTTCCTACAATGGAAGTCACTTTGCATGGAAAGCCCAAAATTTCCACCTGACATGACGCAGATGGAGGGGAATTGACTTCCCATTTCATCTCGGATGATAAAGTCACCATTAATGAGCAATTTAAGTAATTATTGTCACTATTTATTGTGCACGGATTTGACAGTACGTGCAGCTGTTGCAGTGCACCTTACCTGGAATCCTCAACAGTGGGCTCAAGTTTCGTTAGAATTCTGCGACTGATTTGGGCTGCCAAGTGCGAAACTGCCAAAGACATGTTGAACAAATTGGCAGCTTTCAGTGCAGAGACAAACCAACCAACGAAAACAGATTGACTTTTCCTTGCCCGAGGTCCAAAGGAAATACTCCACCTGGGTGCGGGGGCAATTTGCAAGAAACCCTGGATCACGTCAAGATTCTCTCGCAGTGCACGCATGAATGAGTTGAGAACATGCAGGTGAAGAAGACATGCGCGTGCCACTTGCATGCACGTGCATCTTTTACGCAATATTTCACAATCAAACAATGGAACTTTTCGTGAAAAGAACTTTTTCAGAGGATTATGCAGCCACGCAGAACAGGGTTGTGTGTTTCGTCTTTAATTAGAACCTGAACATTGTCGAGGCCTGTCATTCATTTGTGCTTCCTGTGGCTACTGCAGTGATCAGATGTCCTCACGATAAAACTCTGCTTCATCGGAAACTTTCTAATTGGGCGTGGATGGTTCAGTGTCATGTGAATGGTTTGTTGGTGAGAGAAGCAACGAATCTGCACAAGATGTTTTGGGAGTGCTACTCAATTAAACCAACATTCCACACTCGAAAATCAGGGAAACATAAATGTCCAATGTGAATGTTTCTCAAATCTGCCGTCTTTTGATTTGGTCGGGTTTCTTTGGAAACCTGGCAGGCCATTGAATCAGATTGAAGGCGAAAACGACGTCTGAAAGCCTTTTACTGCTTTCGGGGATGCAAACCACCTGTGAACATTTGCAAACATGAAACTTTCGTGGCTCCAACATCACACACCTGAGACGCACATTTGTGGAAATGAGTTTTGAAAGCATTCGCGGATTTTGCGTCAACCCGTGAGGTCAGTCAATGGTGCTGGCGCAGTCGTAGACTTCCCCCTGCATGTGAAACAATGGGGAGGCTGTGCAAGAATTTATTCATTGAGAGTACTACTCCATGCCAAAACACAAATGCAATAAATGAAAACACAACCCATAATATAATGCATTTGAAAGAGCTGGCCGCCGGCAGAATGCATTTTATTTCCTGCAAAAATGGCAAAAATTTAATGAACCATGTTCAATGTAAATAGGACTTGCGTTATGGGCCCAGAGGGACAAGACTTCGTTGCATTCGTAATCAGATCTTTCAAATTATTGTGCACTCTCGATCAAACTCAACCTTAAAAATTTGTGTGATGTGAAACCTCAGTCGAGTCTTCTTGTATGGCTGGAACATCTCGTATCAGCGGAACAGAGCCGACGCACAACCAGTTGTCCGTTGTCTATGTCCCGTGTTTTGTTGGTTGAGTACGTACAAGTACATGGTCGTCTGTTTCATGAAAAGTCATTTCAGTTCCCAACACCTGCAAAAACAGATATTTTTGTCAGAGGTTTGAGAAGCAAAGATGTGTGTAGCGTGAAAAGTTGGCTGTTCCCGAACGGAACATTGTTTCCCTGGTGTCTTTAATGATAAATGCCCTTTTTCTTTGCAATCCAGCGGGAATGACCAAATTGCGTGTCAAACACCAATGTTCAGATAACATGTGAAATAACATCAATCGTTAAGGCCCTTTAAGATCATGCAAATATCCTTATTGCTGCATTACTGACGTGATGGTGGATTCAAATGATCTGTTTGATGATAGCTCCCCTCTTCTCTCTTTGGAGTCGAACTGGACCTCCGAGACTGTCCGAAACAGACAGGTTCCGTGGGCATCTCTTCACAACCAGCCAACAAAAGGAGTTTCAATCAAATCACGGCCATGGTTGCTTGCTTTGGTTTTGTTCAAACGTGACCAAGTTTCCTGCTTCACGTGAATCGTGGCTTGTTGTGCAAATGTGTTTTCGTCGATACTGCTGCTGCTTTGAGTCCAGACCCGACGAGTAAGAAACGCGTCATGCATCATGGCAGACAAGAATGATTTGGTGTATTGTTTACGACAGGTTTTTAATGCCTTTTTGTCGTCACAAATTAGTTGCATTGTTGCTTAATTTCCCTTTGGTTAATTAGGAGCAGATTGGCTCTGACTCTGCTGCGATGGGAAATTCAATGCTCAACTTTGTCGCTGTTATCCAGCCAAATCTGTTTCTTGTTTGTTGCGCTGCGCAAGTGCAGTTCGATCTTGCTGGTGAAGGCCATTGACAACAAGGCTCAAAATGACAATTGGTTGAATATTGGTGGTCACAATGTGCGGCAAGTCTGATTGCCACGATATATACGAGGCAATTTTCACAAGTATTGATTCCGGGTTTCTCTCGGCTGAATCAAAACTTTTGAAAATTTGCAAACAAGGTGGTCGCCTACAGGGGATCATGTTCTCCATCACT
>JAAUXT010074866.1_pt1 | contig 14415 bp, 12 predicted proteins | sample 7278171 | NCBI WGS metagenome assembly JAAUXT01 (sample SAMN14350112, study PRJNA611818) | marine sediment metagenome | isolation source: surface marine sediment (1.8m) | place: French Polynesia: Moorea | collected 2018-08 | reverse complement strand
TCATCAGAGCAGAAGAACAAAATGATACCATATGCAACATGTAAAGCACCCCAAAGGGTGTCTGCACCCACTGTGATTCCAGTCTGTGATCACTGGAACAGGGGTGAAACGGAGGTTTTGTCCGCCCAAGACGAACGGATGCGGATACAGGGGCAAATCAATATCAGACTGCTACCGCGGCTGATAAACATTACCAGACAAGTGGAAAAGGGAACACAAATTAGAACATTCTTGGAAGACTGATTTCATCAAATTCCTTACTGGCACATTATCCTCAACCAAAGACAAATCTACAGACCAAATATGAACACAGTTGAGTACCATTTTCATAGAGAAAGTGCTGTACACATACTTTTGGAAGAGGATGCCCATAGTGTTTGTGCTTGACCAGTTGCAGTGCAAATCACTAAAAACCATATAAAAAATTTCAAAATCAAATGCTACCTCTCAAACCCCCTTACAATACACTACAATTCATCAATATACTTCCTTTTCAAAATATTGGTGCATTCAGAGATATGGACCCATTTCTATATCCATACCCCATATTTTCTGCACTTCTAAATTTGAACTTTTTAATCTCATGAACCTAAAAATTCAAACTTTACAAATTCCTTCCTCAAGCACTATCCCCAACCCAAAATGAACTAAAAGAGCTTAAAAGATCTGAAATCAATCCTTATTTTGACTATGAAATAGGTGTACACATACTTTTGGAAAACCCTGCCTGTAGGTGATTTGATTTCCCTCGCTCCGATTTGGCTCGCTTTTTCAAAGCTCACAAATCACACCGAGCTCCTCAAATCACCCAAAAAGTATGGCAAAATGAGGTCTAAAATTTCAGATTTTCCAGGTCAAGAATGGACTCACCTAATTGAAGGGAAGACACGTTAAAAATTTCGTTTACGTTTGCGCAAGCAGCTTTGCGGAGCTGTTGCTGAAAGTCGCAAATGACTCCCCCCCCCCCCGTTCCTACGTCATGGAAACTGAAGTGTGTACAGACAGACGGGTACTTGTGTTTATCGTCCGTAGTCCTTTGTCATCACAAGCAGGAATTGAAAACCGATCGCAAGCGAGTGCCGCGCATGACAAATCAAACATTTTATGAGTGAACCTCGCACACAACGGTAACGACGAATGTGACATTGGTCTTCGGCAAGTGTGTACTCACATTGTTCTTCTTTTGTGTTGTAGTAATCTCTGTCGATTATGATGTCACCCTCCACTTTTACAATCATCAATTCGAAGGAATTCATCACCTCGATGTTTCTGCCCTTTTGTTTGCCGATCAAAGCACCCAAAACTGCAAACAAGTCAAGTGCAAGTCAACTACCCGTCACAAACGCAAAGACAATTTGATGACTTCAACGGCAACTGGTGACACGACAACTGCCAAACGCTTGCGGTTCAGAGTGAGATGGAAAGATCTTGATCGATTCCTTGGACCACGAACCTTGGGTGGCTTTTCCTTCCTGAGCCCTCACTCTAGTCCAGTGTTCCGAAATGTTCATGATAACTAAAGGATGCAGAGACACCGAAACACTTCCAGTCGTTCCTGCAGAAGCCATTACGGTTGGACCCGAGCCATCAACCTCCATCTTTGTAGCCATCGTCAATTTTTTTGGCTTTGATTAGTCCTGGCTCTCTTCAGTACAAAGCGTAAATGCTGATGAAATTACTAACCACGTCCAACAGAAGCGAGTAGAAAACTGCAACAGAAAACCAACCGGACATTTGATGAAGATCGGGTGAAAACTTCCTACATGATCTAGTTTTTGCACATTTGTGAAATCCTTTGTCATGATTAAAATTGTCTTCAGATGAAAAGTTGTATGTAACTTTTGCAAAACGGGAAGTAATTTTGAATCCACCAGAAGAGACGACTATTTGGACGTGTTGTTTAGACTCTAATGTCATTCTCTATTGGAAAGTGCGGTTTTGTTGAGCCGTTTCTATCGTAGACTCAATTAAATAAACTGAAGAAATTTGTTGTCAAACAGAACGATATTTTGTGAATTTTTCGAACAGTTTGAAATAAAAAATAGATTGGTCTTTTGTTCAGTTTGCGTTGTTTTGTTTGCATTTGAAAATTGACCAAGCACTCCATTAGTCTGTCTGCACAGGGAACATGCAGCCCAGCCCAGAATTGATCATTGATAATTGAAAATTACATCGATTGTTCTTGTTCCACAATTTCAACCTGGTCAGAGGTAAATAAGTAGTTGACTGCACTCTTGCAGTTTCTGTGCTTTTTGTCTCTTGGAGTGCATGCCCATGGAGGATCGGTGTGGTAGATCAGAGCCGGAGTATATAGATCTAGATCGAGATGACGGTTCCAAGTTGGATCGACGCATCTCGTGTGTCACCAGGGACAACCACTGCATCAGCATTGATCGCCTGCATTGGAATTCATCTTGAGAGACTCTGTACGCTTGTGCGCAATTTTATGTGTTTTCGTGTGTCCCGATTTTGCGCATCGCCAAAGACCTGAATTTCTCCTCTGGCGGATTTCCTGTGTGAGACACAAGAGACACTGAGTGGACTGTGGGACTGCCGACCACAAGACACCAAAAAGAAACAATGAGAAACCAGCCACAATGTTTACAAGTTTGTGTTCAAACACACAGAAGTGCCCCCCACCACCACCCTGGCAAGGTAGGTCTCGGGCGGGGGGACCTCCTCAAAAGTCTGGGCAGATCATGCCCCCCCCCCCCAAGACCTACCTGACTGACAGGGAGTATGTGGACTCGCCATGTGCCTGTGTTCAAAGCTACGCTTTCTTCATGGAATGGTCAGAAGGTGTTCAGAAATCATTCCTGACTTTGCCACGAACATTTGCCTCCCCCGCCCCCAAATGCGCAATATTGTTTCAGCACATTTGTTCAAAAGAATGGTGTGCACCTGGGGAGGTGGGATCTGCACATGTTTTCAGTGATGCTCGGAAGTGTTCAGGAATCATTTCCGCAATCGCTACGGTGTTGTTCTGTCTCGGGACCTAGTTGCCTGGCAGGGAGGCCACGCGCACGGATTGTGTGTGACGCACTTTCTGATCTCCGATCGCTTGTTCAATACGTAGTTGGTACGATTTCGGGCACCAGAGATCGCTCACTGATCGCTTACAAACAAGAACAATGGAATGTGCATTGAAATTTCGCTCCACAACGGGGATTTCTCAGCAATTTTGGTGCAATTGGTGAACCACGTTTGCAGTTGAATATTTGTTGCCTCATGAGAAGCTCACATTTTCTCGTGTGGCTTTACAATCCAACAGGAACTTGACAGGATGAATAAAGTTTTGCCTTGTGTGACCTCGGTCGTGGAGTCGCCTTGGTACGAAACGACCTCTCCCCAGATCCAGATTGCCTGCCAATTCTTGATTTGTTTGTTTGCAGGTCTGCAGATGGAAAATTGATCAGGATCGCACAGAAGTCAAGGGCTCGTGCCGGAAATTCGGCGGTTGTGTCACACATGTGTCAGATGGCACGGTCTTCGTGGTTGTGGAGCAAAATTGTTCCTGTGATCGTTCTTTTGTTTTTGGGACGCTACTTCTGGTTGTGGCTGTCTGACATGCCGCAACCTCACTCTGATATGGACATTGAATTTGTTGGAAAGGTGTGTGAGCGTGCTTCCTGCACCTGCCAAGTATCTTGTACTCAATAACAATTGTGGTTGTTTGGTGACGACCAAAGGGAAAAAACTTTTTTTTGTGGTGGTTCGACAGACGAAACTTCTTTCTTATTCTTTGTTTCAGAACAGCATAGAAAATACTTTCAAGGGGACAAGTTGTGTCATGAAGGATGGAAAGTGCGTGCCCGAAAACGTTGTGCACACTCCAACAAAAGGTACATCCAAAATATGTTGCTTGTCCCAGTAGGTCATAATTTCAGAGCTCACAAGTTCTGCTTGCTGAAAAACGAATCGTACCGCTTTCTATGCAAGGTGTACGGTGTAGTGCCGTTAGTGCTTGTTGTCTTCATGAAACTAAACTGCTTCTCCCACTAACAAATGGTGCATGAAACCCTTGATATGTCTTGATTTGTTTGACGCTTTTGAAACTTGTCCTGGTTTTAGGATTAACAGCAGATGGGTCACACTTTGAGTTGAACGGGCAACCATTTCGTGTACTCAGTGGATCCTTTCACTATTTCCGAACCCATCCGGCACAGTGGCGCGACAGACTTACGAAAATGAAGGCTGCTGGACTGAACACCGTGTGTACATACATTCCATGGAATCTGCATGAAGAAAAGGAGGAAATGTTCAAGTTCGAAGGATTGTGGGACATCGAAAGATTTGTCAGTGCTGTGCATGCTGTGGGTCTGAAGCTCATTGTGCGGCCAGGACCGTACATTTGCAGCGAATGGGAATACGGTGGCCTTCCGTCGTGGCTTCTGGCACAGAAAGTGACGGCGAGATCATCCAAGGATGCACGGTACTTGCGCAAGGTTGAGCGGTACTTCCAACAGCTGATCCCGATCCTGGTTCGGCACCAGTACAGCACAGGAAAGGGACCCATCATTGCATTTCAAATTGAAAATGAGTTTGGACATTATGGCAACGACAAGGCGTACTTGACATTTCTCAAGGACTTGTTTGTCAAAGCTGGCGTTGTTGAACTTCTCTTCACATCAGACGGTGGAAAATACCTTTCAACAGGCAATATTCCAGGAACCTTAGCCATGGTGAATTTTCAAACTTACCCGCATGAAAACCTCGGTCTTTTGCAAAAGCTCCAGCCGGATAAAGCGCAGATGGTGGCGGAGTTTTGGGACGGATGGTTTGATCATTGGGGAGAGAAACACCACGTCCTGCCTACTAAAGAAGTTGTGAAATTGACGGAAGAAATTCTCAGTACAGGCGCCTCTATAAACTTTTACATGTTTGTCGGTGGCACCAATTTTGGATTCTGGAATGGGGCGAATTTTGAAGCTGTTCCGACTATCACCAGCTACGATTACGATGCAGCGATCTCGGAAGATGGGCGCTTCACCGAGAAAGCCGCCGCGTTGAGAGATCTTTTTGTGCAGATGAATTTGGTGTCACGCCAAGAACTACCTGACGTTCCCGAGTCATCACCTCCGAAGGCGTACGAGGGAGTGCAGGTCACGGAGTTCATGTCTTACATGGACATTGCTGACCTGGTCAAGGATTCGAGGCGTTACGTTGCTAATGCGCTGCACCCTCAGTTCATGGAACATTTGAACTTCACAGCGGGTGGAAGTGCTGGATATGGATGGCTTCTGTATCGATCTAAAATCAAGCAAACTGGTCGGTTGTCCGTTGACGGTTTGGTACGCGACAGAGCTCAAGTATTTGTCGACTCCATTCCAGCTGGATTGATAAAATATCACCAAGATGAAGTGAGAAACATGCCGTTGCCTGATTTTCAACAGAAAGAAGGAACACTGGACATTTTTGTGGAAAACATGGGAAGAGTAAACTACGGTCGTGGAAGAGGAGTGCAAAGTTTAGACTCTCAACATAAAGGGATGAATGGCAAGGTGGTTGTGAATGGGGCCGAGATTACAAACTGGGAGTGCATCCCAGTGGATTTCAGTGACGACTTCAACAGAAATGTCTTGTCACCTTCAAATCGATGGAAACGTGTTGTCAAACAAACGCATCCAGCTGCCTACCGAGGGGTCTTGAGCATTGAAGGTTCACCAACCGATACGTTTCTCAGTATGAAACAGTGGGGCAAAGGAATTGTTCTCGTGAATGGCTTCAACATTGGTCGCTACTGGAACGTTGGACCACAGCAGACCCTGTACGTGCCTCACCCTTTCCTGAAGGATGGAAAGAACGAAATCGTTGTGTTTGAACTTCACAGGCCAGCAACGTCGTTAACTTTCAGTGCAAAACCGATTCTCGATGACCCGCAGCCGTCCAATTTCTGACGACGTTTTGCCAACTCAACGTCGTCCATGTCCCATATTTGAGTTTTTTTCAGAGGTTCACCACTGGGAAGTGCAATTTGATGGTTTGAAAGTGAATGGGTTCTGCCTTGACTCGAAAAGATACCGAACCATGAAAAATTATTCCGTCGAGGGCGCTGTCGACCCAGACTCCTCGTACGAGTGGGCGGGAGTGTGTTGTTCTGGCGATGTATGTTTGCTCGACCACCCACCCACCCAAGCCCACCCTCACAAGCCATCTAAAATTGGATGGGCCGTGAGATTGGATGGCCTGCATGGCTGTTGTGAGGCTGAATTTTAGATAGTCTGTGAGATTAAATGGCAGGCCATCTGAAAATTTGGGTGGTCGTGGCGATTTTAGATGGCCTGCGAGAGTTTTTTTTTTTTTTTTTTTTGTTGCTTTTTTGGCCCATGGCAAGGGGGGGAGGGTGACACAGGCATCTGAAAAATTGGGTGGTCAAATTTTTAGATGTCATGTGAGACTGAAATTTTAGACGGCCTGGGACCCACCCCCCCCCCCCCGGCCACACGACATAGATCTTATCTCACATGCCATCCAAACGTTTTGGGTAGCCTGTGAACTCCCCCCCTCCCAGCCACGCATCTGATTTCATATGACATCCAAATAATAAACCACCTACCTACATGTTCCGATTCATATTTCTCCACCCCCACCCGAACCCCCACCCCAAATGATATCGAGTCCCACATGACATCTATAACATCGGAACACAATAACATCGAAACTGCTGGTAGCTTGGTAGTTTTCCTTGATAAGCATTTTTGTCGTGCGTCCGTCCACTGTTGATTGCAAACTGTGTACTGATTTTCATTTTTGCTCGGTTGAGTCCGGATTTTCTTGGTAGTGATCATCTTGTGTTCAAATAGTTCTGCTTTATTGATTCAGACAACTTGGGTCAAGTTTTGCAGGTATTGCGTATGTTTCCTGGTCTTCACAGGTCAACAACAGCTTGACAGCACGACCGTTTGCTTGTGCCTGCGGAGTTGTGTGCACATGATGTGTGTGACTCTTTTGACGAGAATTTTGCAGTCTTGCTGAAGATGAAGGGGACCAGTTGAAAGGACAGGGAACCGCTGTCGTCTTGTCAGCCATGGCATTGTAGAACATTCAAGGGGGTTGGCGGAGCCGTGATCAGTGGAGGATCCCACTGCACCAAAACGGTGTTTTGACATCTGAAATGGCAAGACATACCTCAAAGACCTTGTTTTGGGTCCCATCGGAAATAGCACCAGTGCCTTCTCAACATATACACAGGTATATCCAAACTGAACACGGCTTCGACCACCGGCTCGTTGTTGGCGATCAGCAACAACAAAATCAATTGTGGTGTTGGGGAGGGTCTGCCTTTGTGCCACCGAAAAAATGTACTCGTGTTCACCGCCCTGAGATTTCTTGTGTTCACTCCAGCTTGGATACCGTTTTGTTTTGCACCAATAAAATCAGACACAAACATGACGAGTCGTGTCTTTCTTGAACCCCCGGTCCGGCCGTGTTTCTGGCTGAGAGCATTGCAGTTTCATTCACCCACGCTGCAAAAATGGTTCCTGTGAAACGACTTTTTGAGACCTTTGGTTGAGAAAAGAGTTGTATGATTGAACAAGAACCTTTTTTGCAGTGGGTGAACACGCTTCTACCACAATGGGGTTAGGTACAAGAGGCTCTGTGACGGCAGCGTGGTAAAAAGCTGAAAACATGAATACAGTGGATGTGCAGAGATTTGCCAGTCTCAAACATTTGCGATTTTCATCCTCAGGTTTGCATGCTGAAGGGCCCAACTTCTATCTGAATGGCCGTCCGTTTCGCATCGTCAGTGGCTCGTTCCACTACTTCCGCACACAGCCGGCGCAGTGGGGTGACCGCCTTGAGAGGATGAAGGCCGCTGGATTGAACACCGTCACCACATACGTGCCTTGGAACCTGCACGAGAGGGTACGTAATGTTTGGCATGGAATAAAGGTCACTTCAAACTCAGCACTGAAGTTTCCCTTGTTTGTTGAGTTGACAAAAATTCCTTCCAGGTCAAGGGGCACTACGAGTTCAGTGGACACTTTGACATCGCGAGTTTTATTCAACACGTCCACGCCAGTGGTTTGAAATTGATAGTGAGGCCTGGACCATACATCTGTTCCGAGTGGGAGTTTGGAGGTACGAGTATTTGCATGTTTTCACTTCACGCGCGACTGTGTCGAAGTGAGCGATGGCTTTGCCCTCCTTCGCTTCACCGTTCAGCGTGTTGGTCGAGTGGAAACGTGTTGTTGCTCGAGTCGACAGCGGAGATCATGAGAACCCACTTTTGCAGGTTTACCGTCCTGGTTACTCCACGATCCCAAAATGGTGGTACGAGAATCGATTTACCAACCGTACCTGCAGCATGTGGAGAACTATTTCTCGAGGCTGCTTCCGATACTCGCCGCCTTTCAGTACAGCAAAGGAAACGGACCCATTATCGCTTTCCAGCTAGAGAACGAATACGGAAGTTACGGCAGGTGGGTGTCAGTGGTGAACCATTTTTGTTTGTTTGTTTGTTCGTCTACAATTCTTCTGTTTCTTGTTGCCCCAGTAAATTTTGTGTTTTCATGCAAGTGCTTCGAACTAGCGAGCCTGCGTTTTGCACTGGAAATAGCTGAGGCAGTACACACCCCTCTGCCTGAAGGTCCAGGGATGACGCGCCTCTGTTCAAAGATGTGCTTTCTTGTTTCATGGACTTTCACATTTATCCACAGAGATCGTGAATATTTGGGGTTCTTGAAGCAAGTCTTCGAAAAATATGGAATAGGAGAACTGATATTCACTTCGGATGGCGGAAGGGAGCTTGTGGATGGAACCCTCCCTGGTGTCTTCGAGACGGTGAACTTTCAAATTATGGCCGACAAAAACCTTGATATTTTGGAGAAACGCCAGCCAGGTGAGTGCAGTTTGTGATTTCAGGTCGCAGAAAGCTCTCAGATGTCGTTTACATCACAACACAGCCATTGCTTGCTGATGTTTTTCAGGGAAACCGTTGATGGTGACAGAATTTTGGTCGGGCTGGTTCGATCATTGGGGAGAAAAGCATCACAGGATGACCACCGAGTCATTTGTGAATCTCGTCAGCAGCATTTTCCGCAGAAATGCGTCTATCAATTTCTACATGTTTGTCGGTGGCACTAACTTCGGCTTCTGGAATGGTGCAAATCATCAGGCTCCGTTCACGTATGCGCCAACGATCACGAGCTACGACTACGATGCTCCAATAGCAGAGGACGGAGAGTTCACCGAGAAGGCACACGCCTTAAGAAAAGTGTTGGAAGAATTTGAGTTGCAGCCTGTGGATTGGCCTCAGGTGCCGGAAAGTCCTTCCAAAGCAGCCTATGGCGAGGTCCGGATGGAGAAAATGATCACTCTGGACAAACTTGTGGCATTTGCTGAGGACGACACACAAGAAATGAAGAATGTGGTTCCGATGGAGTATTTGGAGATAAACAACGGTGGCGGACAAGGATACGGATATCTGTTATACAGAAACACCATCCAGCGTGGAGGAACACTGCAAATCGATGGAAATGTGACGGACCGAGCTCAGCTGTTTGTGAATTTCAAGGAGTTTGGCAGCACAGACTGGACCCATACGAGCAAATGGGTGAACCCGGAATTTTCGGTGCCTGATGTTTCGGGTCAGACCTTGTTGGATATTTTGGTGGAAAATTGTGGTCGAGTGAACTACAGTCGTGAAAAGATATTGAACGTTCAAAGAAAGGGAATCACCGGGAACGTTTTCCTCAACGGGGCCAAGCTTGAGAATTGGATGCACATTCCGTTAGAATTCAGCGATGCATTCTTGACACAAATGCACAACAGTGACCTTTGGGTGCCTTTCGCTCCTGTGACAATGCCGGCAGTTTACAGAGGATACCTGAATGTTCGAGGAACTCCAAAAGATACATTCATGAGTCTGAAAGGCTGGGAAAAAGGCGCCGTCTTCGTGAACGGACACAACCTTGGCCGCTATTGGACAACGAAAGGCCCACAGCAAACGCTGTACGTCCCAGCCCCTATTCTGGTGTCAGACAGGAATGAAATTGTTGTGTTCGAGCAGTATGCGCCCAGGACCAACGTACTGACCTTTGTTGACAAACATGTATTGGGCTGAGTGTTTTGGCCTCCACCCCAACTGTTGTCCATTTACAGTATTTGGAGTGCCAGTTAGCGACTGTGAACGGGGCCAGCGAAAACGCGTGGCGAAATTATGTTTGGGTGAGCTGGAGCTGCAAACGTGAAATTCCCGAGATTACATTTTTTTTCTTTTTTGTATTGCAATTGTGGTTTGCAAACCGCATTGTGAGACAATGACCCCGTTCGATTTGTGGACCAGAAGGAACCAGAACCAGAAAATTCTCATCGCCTATTGGTTGGCAACATGCCAGAATAAATCAGGAGACGGGATTTTTATGGTTCTGGTTCCTTTTGGTCCACAAATCTAACGCGGCCAATGATTGTCTTGGAAGTGCGTTTGGTGACAAATGCGTTGTACTCCACAGTGAAACCGAGTGACAATTCAAATTTGAGCGGTCGACTCTTCTGCCGCTTTCATTTGGATGGGTGTTTTGTCTTACAACAATGAAATTTACGTGCCGACTCTTCGAAGTGTGCTTCAGTCGAGACAGACTGTTGACACAATTTCAAGACAATCAGAGCAAGGGCTTTTTGTTTTACTTTCACAGTTTTCAAGACAATCGCATCAAAAAAAACTCACTCCTCATGCACGACCTGGCGCTGCACGTAGACGATCCAAGACCAACACCGGCTGTGAAAAAGCCAATAGGATGACTAAAAGCTGCCAGTGTCGATCAGTGTCATAGTGTCAAGGGTCAGTGTTGTCTGTGAATGTGCCACTCGCTTCATCGTTCACGAACCTTGTGATCCCGCCTTATGTGTTTTGCGCCAGACACACAATTGAAACAAGTTTGAATATTTTTGTACTCTCGTTTTATACGTATGACATGTACACCTGCCGGTGACGTTTCTTTGTTTTAACATTTTTTGGTTGTTTCTAACATTCGTCAACCAGAGTCCGAAACTTACGAACCGCTAAGACAAAATAAAATTTCACTCTTTCACTAAATTTCACTAAAATCCACATCTGTTTTTGTTCCATTCGCAAGAACATTTGGCATCAATGGTCACAAGAAGAGTTGTGGTTTGCAAAATTGCTTGTTCTGTGGTTCCATCCACCGGAACTTCACGCCTCTCCAACCAAATTGTGAAAGCGGACATATCTCGTTTCTCGTGACTGGTGAGACTTGGTCTCACAACTCCAAGTCTTCAACCAAGGAATTGACCAACATGTTGGTTGTTGGTTTTTCTCCCAGTAGCCCTGAGAAAAGACAATGGATTCAGTCGGGATCCACCAAGACAATACGGTTCAATACATCGGGCAAGGCTTGAAAGTTCCAAGATTTGGCGCCACTGACACGAGAACACGAACCTTCGACCAATTCTCCCGGCGGTCTGCCACCACCATGAACCAAAAATTCTCGCCTGTACTTTTCACCCATTGACCTGAAGGAACAGCACACATGCAAATCATTTCACCACTGATATTGACAAAGCAAGGGGTTGACTCTGACCTTGGATGAAATTCTTTTGGGCTTGTTCTCCCAATTCACCTGCTGAAAGGATCCGCCTTGAAGCACTGATGCCAGATTCGAGATGCTACTGCTCGAGACATCAGGTATGAATAATATTTGGCACCATAGCCAATAAAATGACCGAATCGCAACTGCCAAGCCTGAAAGAAAACACCAAGGAATGACGCCAAAATTCTTGAGTACTCGCGGAAAACCTGGACGGGAGCCAGGGGGCAAGGATCAAGCCCCCTTAGCTTCACCCCTGAGTTCCTCAATCCCTTGATAAATGACCCGAAGTTGCCAGAGCAAGGTCGAACAAAGTGACACTGGTAACAGTGTCAAAATTTCAAAGGCTGAAAAGGTCTCTGAAGTTGACTGTTGCAACGATTTTTCGATGAAGAACTCACTGTGTTTGGCACATGAGGCAGACCAAAATATTGCTGTTGAATGTCTTTGAGCACATCAGTCGTCGAGCCTTTCAAGGGCATTGATCCATGATACACCTGATCCACCATCGAGAAAAACACTTGCTGCTGCATGTCCTGAAAATGACATTTATTTTTTCTGGTTTTTTAGTCGCGGAAACACGACGATCATTGGCAGTATGTGTCTGTCCAGAATGCAGGCCAGGACCCCCCCCCCCCCCAAAGCATTCTTTATGCTCATACCAGGGCACAGCATGCTAGCCCAGGAAAATGTCAGTACCATTTTGATTCTGGCAGCTCAGGAGGCAATTGATATCCCTCTCTTTGCACTCAGATTGGCTGAGGCCATTTTTCTTTCAAGGGGTACTGAAAGGATTTTTGGTACTTGTGTCAACAGGGAGGTATAGGTCTTTTCACAAATTTGTGTGCCCTGTTTTTCTGCAATATTTTCTGAAACATTTGGTCTTTCACAACAAAACTTCATCACATTACTAATCTCACTTGGGCCTAATTTTCTGCCAAGTTTGGTTCTGTTCACTTTTATTTTCAATGTATTTATTATGGGCAAGTGGGTGATAATGGGGGATTCCAATTTGATGCAGCTGCAAAGAACCCCCACTTAAAATCTTAAAACTTGTCTTTCTCAGTGAGATCATTCAGGGTTGGTGCAATGTTTTTTTTTTTATTATTTTAGATAGACCTTTCTTTGAAGCATTTTTTGTGAAAGTTTCAAGTGATTTGGGCAAATATTGACTCCACAAGGCCGCAAAAACAGGGCGCACGAAGTTCGTGAAAACAGCTATACTGATGGTTTCTTGTGGACTAAACAGCATGGTATGGGCTCTTGTGGACTAAATCGCCTGGTGTGTGCAATTTTCACGACAAATGACCTGGAAGGCAACTCGTTTTTTGGTGGAAGAGGAAAATGACGCTGTCTCAGAACAAAGGACGTTCACACTTTGTCACAGTTGCAGTTTCAGAAAGTTTCTGCCCAAGCCTACACAAGTTGCGCTGACCAAGAATCTGTAGTCTGTTGTCCACAAAATAAGGTGAACTTGTGACTGGCTAAACACACTTACAGCAGCCGCCAATTGTTTCCGTGCAGTACACAACTTGTGAACAAGATCCGACGGCAACCGCTCATTCGTCAAGTAATGCTTGCCTATTAGAGAGAGCACCTGAAACAAATGGTTTGCACAAAAAGTAAGGACAGATCTGTCGGCACAAATTGGCCGTGCGAACGAAAAGTCATTGTAACGTGCAACTCACTCGAGGATCTGAGTAATAATATTCCATCAATACGGCCGGCACCTCGGCAAAGTCCGTGGAACATCTCGTTCCTGCAAAAGACACAGATCAAAGTTGGTCTGGGTGACTGGCCTGATCGTTTGGAAAAGTGTGGACCTGGGGTGAGGTGTGAATTGACTTCATCCATTCATTGCTTGAATCACGAAAACAACACGAAAACAGCAAAACCTGTGACATGTTGATAGCGAGTCCTTCCAAGCATAGAGTGCATGGCGTGTCCGAACTCGTGGAACACATTTTCTACCATCGCGGGGATGAGCAGGCACGGCTTGGAAGCTGGAGGCGACGGCAGGTTCAGATGAAGCACCACTTCAGGCAACTGCAAAACATTCGTGATGCCATGAAGTCCTTCATAGTTCATTGAGACACGACACTCTGTGACAATATTTGGTGTGCTGGTGATCACGGCACCTGGTAAGAGCCATCGTCCGTCTCCCTTCCGCCTTTGATGGTGAAATGACAATCCTGCAAGAAGCATCAAGTTGAGAAGCAAAAAGGATTGGGATCTATCTGCACAGTACGACGTCAATCTGTTCATTGTTTGAATGCATCACCTGGCTGAGCTTTCCAATTCGTTCAAAGAAGTCACAATAAATGTAACCAAGAGTTCCCTCGGTCTCGTGAACGACTTCCTGGAGAAAGAAACGTCAGCGATTGAAAAGCACAACGTATTGATCAGATTTCTGTAAAATATTCTCGAGTAGTAGGTCTGAAGACCAAAGAAGGGATCACTGAGATCACTTGCCAGTTTGTGAACATCAGAATTCCACAACTCGCCTCGCTCTGGCCGTTGATATTCCATAGTAACACCGTAGAGACTCTTGAAGATCATGTTCAAAGCCTCCATGCAGTTTCCCAAGGTGAAGTAGGGTGCCAAGTCCAAACAGTCCACACCCAAGCTGCACACAGATTCACAGCAGATCATCACATCCGCGAAACGAAAGATGTGGTTCCCATTCCCAGTGAATTTGTCCGCTTACTTGAGAACTCTTTTCGGATTCTGAGGCAGATACTCACTGAATTTCCCTTGCTTTTGCGCTGAAATATGGATAATCCCACGGCATCAGCTCCTAAGAACAAGAAGAAGCAGTGCTCAAGGAAACTGCAGTGCAAAGTCCCTTGCCGGTAATGTCACCGAT
>JAAUXT010099835.1_pt1 | contig 14416 bp, 15 predicted proteins | sample 7278171 | NCBI WGS metagenome assembly JAAUXT01 (sample SAMN14350112, study PRJNA611818) | marine sediment metagenome | isolation source: surface marine sediment (1.8m) | place: French Polynesia: Moorea | collected 2018-08 | reverse complement strand
ATCATTCAAAAGGTATGTGAAACGATGAGTGACATCAGCCAACATGTTGTTGAAGATGAGTGAGCAGTCTGGAATTGATCATCCAAAGTAGGGGGCCAAGTCAAAGAGACGCCCAGGATAGCACAATCGTTGCAACAACATGCACGTACCTTCCAGCGGTTGCCACACAATGCCATTCTGTGCTTCATGAATACATGTGTGGCAACGCCAGCAAATCAGATAACGTCATGAGATCATCTTTGTCAAAGCAAAACAGAGCACGACATTGAGCATTTGAGAAATTGTCTATGTCAAACTTTTCGAATGCCTCATATGGCTTCTCCTCCATCAACTTGTCGGCGCTGTGTGCAGCCATCAAAGGGAGGAGATCTTCCATTGATACCAAGTTTGACATCGCCAGTGTCGCGAAGTACGTGTATGTTTCCGCTTCTGCCATCGCTACAAATAAGTGAAAACTGAGATGAGTACGTGTTGATGTGGAACTTTATTACATCTTCAAGCATGCCCATTCATGGCACCACAAAACTTATACATCTCATTCTGTACCAATTCTCTGGCCGCCTTATGTTGTGCTAGTCTCTTGCGCACATTACTGACTCAAACTTGCCATTGAACTACTTGTTCCCCTTTCGCACGGGCCATTGGCTACAACAAAGAAAACACTCTTGTCTGCCTTCACTACAAGTTTGTTGCACATCTGCAACTTGACACTAATGTCAGCATTGGCAAAATTGTCTGTGGTGTATGGCCAGATGTTCGGAAAAGCTGGCAAAACATTGTTCATGTGAACCACACCCAGCATCTAAAAAACATTAACAATTCAAGAATTGCAGGAGTATTGGACAAAAACGTAGTGAGCATCACCTATCATTCCTCACCGTTTTACAAAATTTCTGTCTGCAGGAGTATTGCAACAAGCACCAACTTCTTGTCAGAACACGCACATAAAATGATAATCGTTTCAACAAAATGCCGCACTGTCCACCAAAGGCAGAGTACAAAAATTCAGAATACAAATGACACAAACAGGAACATCTCACTCGCAGTGATGCATGGCCAACTGTGACCACCAATGGAAAGTCTGTGAGCAAAAATCACAACTGTAAGAAGGAGCTTTGTGAATAAGCTCATGCTGCTTGAGTGCTCTCTTGGATTTGCCTCTGTACTGACACGACTGACATGGAAATGTCACACTTTCATGTGCTGTGCTGATGTGCTCCTTCAGGTCCTGAGGCCTGAAGTAACTGTGGCTGCATGTTTTGCACTTGTGAGCACGACGTTTCGCATGAAGAGTCATGTGGCGTTGAAGTGCGAAACAGTGAGCAAATTGTTCAGAACAATGATCACACTTGCAAACCTTGCGCATGTGAACAGACGCATGAATGTCACGTGTGGACTGAGACTTGAAAGCTGCCACACAGTGTGCATTTTTGCACGTGTACAGGCCATGTGCAGTCTCTACATGACGCTTCAATTGGACACGCAAATCATCAACTCTGTTCTTGCACATGCGACACTGAAACATGAGAACTGGTGCAAGACTGCCTTGACTTTTGCGCATCACCCTGGTCAAGCTCAATGCAGGTAGAAACATCTTGGGGACAGGAGAAGTGACCTTCTGTTTGTATGTTGATGAAAACTTGATGCCTGGTTTCCTGACTGACATCGGTACTTTCTCCCGTGGAACAGTACATGCAGTCCAGTTCATCTGCAGTTTGGAATGGGCAGTAAAAATGCGACCGGGCAGCCTACTGCTCACAGAGACATGTTCAACTGGTTTGGAATGCGCACTGAAAATACGGCCTGGCAGTTTAGAGCTCACAGATGCACGCTCGCGAGGTACAGTACATTGCATCCAGTTTGGAACTTGCACACCCTTGAAGACACGACCTGGGTACAATGTTGACTTGGGTATTCTCTCACTTTTGAAAACTCTCCCTGGATACAGAAGAGATCACGACAAACGCTCCACTGGTACGGATGTACGCAGGCACAGTGTTGGAAATGCTTCATACAACATCAAATGTTTCAGTACAACTGAATAACCCGTGACCAATTTCTCGCAGATGCTGTCTGTTTCACGGTCAGCATCAGAGTACAACAAAGCACCGTCTTCTCCCACCTCGCTGTCAAAGTCAGAGTTGCCGACATCCAAATCTGAGCCCATGCTGGCAACCTCGCAATCCATGAACATGCGCACTTCCCCAATCATGGTTTCGACCATTTCCTCTTCATGACTGCGCAGAAGAATGAATTGAGAACCAACAACTGCTATGTTGACAGCTACATAGAATGACAGATTGTTCCACACAGTGCTCCAGATGAAATCTTTGAAGAAAACATGCATGTGAGCATTGCAGGTTCGGGCCAACAAGTACATCTGTAGCACATCGGGTGCCTGGAATCGTTTGGATAATGCCGTCGCGTACCTGACAACAGATTTCAGTTTTGGACACCCTTGCTTGAAGTACTCTTGTGTTGCGTCTTCTAATTCTTTCTTGTTTTCCTTGACAAAGTTCGACACAAGTTGGCAGATTTACCACTCTTCCTTTCCACATTCCAACATTTCCATTCCACAATACTTATGAGCAAACACATGTGGCAACTGCATCATGGATGAAATACTGGAACATGCAGCACACGTTGAAATATCCACCTCCAATCCATAGTCAGCAACTGCGCTGGCCACTTCTTCAGAGTCACTGAATGTAGTTGCAGTCGCAGGAAATGCAGCCAAGTCTTTGACAGTGAACATCTCAACGAAACAGCCAAACACCCAACAGGAACCAACAGGAACACAACCTGAATGGAGAACGAAAATGATAAAAGTAAAACATATCGCACTTCAACAATTACACATTGTTGCAATACTCCTGCATTCAATGCACAGTCATTTCCTTACATAGGAACCCATCGTCACACACGGCTTGCTACTCCTGCACTTGTGTCACAATGCATTGTAAGTACCCACCGTGTCACTCCACAGGCTGAAGATCACGTGCGTCTATTGCCAGGTGGGAACTGCTGAACGTACTTGTCACACGTCATGCTCGAACTGCAGCACCTGTTAAAAAATCATTGACTTAATTCCTCACCATACACGCCATGAATACAATCAAAAAATTGGCACTTGCGAAATCACGGGTTTCATGCGCGGCGCGTGTCACTACTGTCATCAGGTTGTTCTCGCTGTTCTTGTTTTTTTCGATATTATACTCAAAATTTTCAGCAGATTCTTGTGCACTTCATGACAACTGTTTCATTTTGTTTTCACCGAACACAACTGTGCTCATGTGCACACAATGACCTGCAAAAAAACAAAACAAACAGATTTGCCAGTCTTTTGCACAATTACCTGCACAAGCTTGGCATGATGTGGGCACAGTAGAGCGGCACTCACTTGGACGAAACCCAGCGAATCCGCACTGGTACAGTTGTTCCACGCACCTGCAAACAAAATTGCAAATGAGACAAAAACAAAAACATCTGAAAACAGACCTGAAGTACAAAATTTACACATATGCATTTTGACGCCCACACCCACGCCCACGCAATCACACCCACGCCCACCTCCAAGCACACACACACACACACACACGCACACTTCAACCGTGTTTTTCTTTTCACTCACCCTCGCAATGTTAACGCTGAGCTTCACGGGGGGACCAGAATGTGGATGACTGATGTGACAACACTGACGCTCGTTCTGCAAACACAATGTAGATCTAAGTACATTTGCACTCGAGTTTCACCGAAACTGTTTCACTTCGATTAGTCATCAAATTCTCAACACACGCTTCCAAAAACAACACCAATGTGATCCAGATCCATTGTACTTTACATCTGCTTCATTCAGAGATCAATATTAAGCTTAATATATCATGAATTTTACCTTTTTGCACAGCAAAACAAAGCGGCGTCCACACAATGGAGAAACTTCCGGTCCACAGCGAAAACGGTGTGAACCCCATCGCAACACATAAAAAATCCTGCTACTCTTGCATTCCTGCGTGGAGAGTCTAAAATCAAAGTTGGCCCCCTGCCCACCCCCCCCCTCTGCGGGAGAAACATGGCGTCGCACCAGGCGGAGGGCCGGGCAGATGGTCGGGCGTTGTGCATCGAAAACTCTCTAATGTATCAATACAGAAAATTACATATTTCTGATCCTTTCGTCTGTTCTGAAACCCTCCCGACAACATGGTGTCTGCAGTCCGCCCAACACACATTTTTCAACTTAAATTCTTGCACACTTCTCCTCTGCCGATTGCCTTCACACTTTGTCTGCTGACAAACAACAACCTGAGGTACAATTTGGCTCAGTCAAAACTCACCATTTTGATCTCAGATCTGCTCAAAACTACGGCGGAATCACTCAACGTCGTGATCGTCTGCCGGATGTAAATCGGGGGGATTTCAGCCTCCCGCCCGCTCTGTGACGTCACTGAAACCTGTGTAGTGGCCTGGACGTCGCGCCGGGTGGGGACAAAACCATCCCGCCGGGTTGCATCGAAAACTCTCTGTTCAGGGGTTGGAAGATCCGCTCCAGCTTTCGTTAGAAATGTCTCCAGGTTGAAATTCTTGTTTTAGCAATGCCAGTTCCCGCCACTCCGCGCTTCAGAACTTGCGTTGCGCTGGTTATGAAAACAGAAAAACGGGAACCAGTTGAACAGCTTTGATGTTTTCGGAGTCGGAGAAAATATTATCGTGTAACACACGTGCCTGTGGAACTACACTCCTATAGTTTTCTCAGGTGAGTCTCTGACTCTGTTGGGAAGCGTTTTGCGGCGTGAAGATGGGCAGTAAAGGGACCTGAGCAGCTTCGTTCTTCACAGCTGATTGGGAACCTCAATTATCGCTCACATTTTCTCTGATCGTGGGTGGAGAAAACTTGTTTTCCCGCAAGACGCCACTGACATCACGAATTGGGTGTTCGTACGGAGACTCACCCAGTAGCAGCACTGAAAGTCAAACATTCCGTTGAAACTGGTGCCTTCGGTGCTGTCTTTTGTCAGTTGTGGGTGTTTTTGCTGCTGTCTCGTAGACATCCATCTCAATGCCCAGCGTACGGTTCGTCACAGTCCGCGACGCTTTGACAATGGCATCTGTCATGTTGTACTGAGTTGAAGTTTGCTGAGTTCCTTGTTGCACGTTGAAAATTTTCCTGTGACAGTGTTGCTGCAGAAAACAAATGTGTGTGTGTGTGGGGGGGGAGGTGGGTGGGTGGGTGGGACCTGAAGATCTGAGGTCCTCCCATCTCCCTGAAGAACAGGGTTCTTCCCTTGTTCTGCCCCTTTCCTGTCAGACGCAGTTTCAGACAATTGCAAGCGCGTCCAGTTCCTCATCCCCCCACCGGTGAAGTGGTGTGGCCGTGCGACCAGAACCTGACATGTCGGAACTTTCGGACGAGATGGCGGGGACGGGAGGTGGTTCGTGTTGTCTTGCCACATTGTACCCCATATTGTGGCCGAAAATCAAATTTCTTATGTTTTTGGTGCAAATCTTGGGAACCTTTGCCTCTTCCCCCCGCGCTCCCGTTATCTTGAAGGGCGAACTGATGCGTCCGTACGACCAGTACCAGATTGGCACACGCACACAGACCGCTTTCAAACGCTCAGTTCTCTATCATAACTCATGGTTCTTTCTTTCAGCACGTACCTGTGAGGCGATCACCCGACCCCGCCGTTGTATGGAGGTGTATTCACCCAACAGGTAGGTTCCTCCCACACGTGATGCGGTGTGTTGATCTGGAGCTTTACGTCAACACAATCCTCTTGTGTCACGCCTCCAAGGAAGACGCTCTTTCTTCGCAACAGAAACCTTGACCTGAAAAACAAAAGATTCTTTTCTGGTAAAAAGCTGGGCTATTCTCGGTGTTTTGACACAGAATTCTGGTCCTGAAAAACAGAACATATTTTTTTTCTGGATGAAAGCTGGGTTATTTTCGGAGCAGCTTTTCCTGTGTCTCGTCTCTCGGTGACAGAGCAGGTCTATTTTTATGGCTTCCGCCACAACGCGGACTTCCCTGGTGTGGCAAGTTTTTGTACTGCAAAATTCGTTCTGCTTTTGACGTGAAGTTGACGTGACCTTGAAGTGATGCAACATTGAGATGATGTGGCCTTGAGATGATGACGTGACCGTGACCTTGAGGTGGCAATGACCTTGGAGGTGATGTGACCTGGACAGGTCACACTGCTTCCGTCTGCGGGAAACCGATGTTTCGCGTCGCATGTTTCGCTGCTGCGTACGTTGCTCTACACAAACCTGCGGTTGTTTTCATGTTTTTGTGCACAAACTGATTCTTTGTTCAAGGGTTCAATTGGCCATGAGGCCGCAACGCCACAGACGGAGAAACAGGCCCAGGGTAAGACTTACGAGCCATGTTAAAGACAGGCCAGGTTCACGACAGTTGCGTCACGCGTGGCGTCTCGGCGGATTTGGCAGTTTGAGCGATGCGCCCGTGCGTGCGTGCCGCAATGAAAGTGCAGTGTACGTTGATTTCTAGCATTTGATGGAGACGGGCAAAATTGACTTGCGCGTGGGCACGGGCGCGTGACAAAAACTGCTTGTTGTGGATAAACCGAGGGCATTGTTTCACGCGTGATGGAAGGTCTGAAAACGGGGACGCCACGCGCAACGCGTGTGATGTGAACTTGGTCTGAGGCTTGTGGTGTTGGGGAAGACTAATTCCATAGAGCGTAAGTCGTCAGTTGAGCGCGGAGACTGTTCACGGGAAGTGCTGCGGGGTGTCCCAGGGGTGCGAATGCTGAGCGAGCCGCCGGTGGATCCAGGGACGCGGGGACCAGGTGAGACGGGGACCAGGGGAGGTGGGGTCCAGTGGAGGCAGGGCCCAGTTGAGGCGGGGATGCAGGAATTAGGTCACGCAGGAACAAGGGGAAGTGGGGACCAAGGTACGTTCGGACTGTAGGGACATAAGGACACTGGGTCTCAGGCCTTGAATGATTCGCGTTCTGCTTTTGTCACCAGACATTGGAGTTTAGGGTTGGAAATGTGCCCTGTCTCCCGACCCCAGACCCACAAAGGTCTCCCTCTGGGTTCACCGGAGCGGATCGTATACGTCGCCTCGTGAGTGGGTCAGAGGATTTGGGGTGCTGGCTGCGAGGGAGTCTCACCCTGGTGGGGAAACCACCCCAACTTCAATTGAATCCCCCCGCCCAGGTCGCGCTGTGTTGGACGGTGGTGGTCACGCGAACTAACCAAACGCTTCTTCTTCCTTTGCACGGAGGTCTGTTTCACACTGACAGTTCACGTGTTGCGCTCGTACCCGTTCAAACCGAACGGTAAGGGGCCGAACGCATGTGGCGCCCCCGTGTGAAGCAGGCCTTCCTTCAATTTGCATCCTCGAGCTGTAGCTGTAATCTCCACACAATGGTGTCTGGACGCTATCCGTCAAAACGCAGCTGGTTTCCTGATTCACACTGGTTGCGTCATCCAGCTCTGGTGCGGCGCCACTTTACTTGTGCGCTGTGTCGCAAAGTCAACGCACAACCCACGAACGGACGCTACACGTGAAGTAGATTTCACGTCGGCGCCTGAGGGTGCTTCACCCGGTTCTTTCCTGTACCTGCCGGAAAACTCCCGACAGCTCCAAAACAACACAACAAAACCCACAAAAAAGCCACGCCAACGTAAAACCCAATTGGCGCGTCGGTTGTTTGTGGCGCTTGCATCCGGTGGATACGGGTTCACTTCTTGCAGATCCCGTCTCGAATGTCACGACGTAATGTCATTAGGACACGACGCAGATGTGCCACTTTTCAGCCGGTTTCATGGAGGATGCGTCACGTCTGACACGTCCTGCGTCACGTGTGGTACGTCGTGTACTGCGTCCTTGTGCACGTCACCGGGCGCTGCGTCGCTTGCTCGACGTCAAAACACCCATAGACTTGGACGCATATGAAACGTACTCGTACGACGCATGCAGCGTGAACCAGGCCTGAGGCGTTTGATATTCATTTGCTTCCGTTGAGGCCGCAGTGAAGGTTTCGCAGGCGACATTGGCTCCGCGTCAGGGTCAAATTCACGCTGGGTGCGTCACGCGTTGCGTCCCTGAACAAGTGGGCGCCTCGTCTCGTCATGACTGACGACGCAGCGTCCATGTGCGGGACTCAGGACGCATGAGGTGGCCCCTGGTGTCAGAGGGACGCACCACGTGCCGCATCCAGTGTGATGATTCCAGTGGAGTTTGATTGTCATGATGAGGACATGAGGAGATTGAAGAGTGATGGGATGTGGTTGTCTTGCAATTACACAAGTGTGAGAGAAGTGGCGACGCCGTCAATTTCAGCGACGTGCAAACGTCGCCTGCAACACGGCAAAAGTGGGCAAAAGGACTGGATGACGTGCGTTTCCGTTGACCAGTCACACACACATACACACACACACACACACACACACACACACACACACACACACACACACACACTGGCGCACGCAAAACGTCAGAGACGAAACGCACGAAGCAGCCTGTGTGAAACGGGCCTGAGAACGAAGCAGGTGCGGAACGACCTTCGTCACTGCGGTACCTGTGGGGAAACGGGAGAGTCGCCGACACCTCAGTCTCAGTCCCAGTTGGGCTTGTCGAGTGCATCCAAGCTCGCGTTTCTGTCAAGTGCATCAGGCAGTGCACCCAGCCACTCATGAGGGACTTGCATCCCTGTTGTTTGTGACTGAAATCATGATTGACCCGTGAAAAGGGGAGGGCTCTTCTCTCCCCATAGGCATTGGGTATTCCAAAGGATGCATCCTGCCTCTGGTCTCAAGCCAGACTCGATGCACCCACCTGATGCACCCCCAGTGGTTTTGATGCACCCAAGCTGGTGCACCCGAAGTTACCGAATCTCAGCATTGCAGATTTCATGCACCTGACACACATGACTGAAACTGAGATTGCAACTCCGGCTGGAACTGGAACTGAGACGAAGCCATCGCCCCCCTCACCGAGAGGCGCGTCGCTTTTTGCGCCGTTCAATACAAATCCGCACAGTACGGATGGGAACAAACACAGAGTCCGGCGCGGGACACGTTCACACTGGATGATGCTACATGTTACACCTGTCTATCAAGCGTAGCATTTACATCTCCAGCCATCGTACTTCGGATTTGCTCAAATTGCGGTGAAAACCGTGTCCCATAGTCCCTGCACCCCCGCCGGCTTGGTGCAATGACTGTCGGTGTGTGTGTGTGTGTGTGTGTGTGTGTGTGTGTGTGTGTGTGTGTGTGTGTATGACCTGCCGGGGTGGGGTCAACTCAACATTGCTGGGAAATGATCAGTAACCTGATGTACGATGCTGGGTTGGGACATACTGCCCCACCCCGAAAGTCAAAACATTTTGCAAGTCAGCCTTGTTGTTTCCAGCTCAGCATTGATAACTGGTCATTTTCCGCTATGTTGACTCAACCAGTCTACATTATCAACGCAACAAAATCTGTAGGTTTCCTGTCAGCCAAGTTGGTGCGGTGGAACCACGGCTTCTCTGTAAGCGTAGCCTTCTTGTTTCGCCGTGGTCCCGTGTCTTTCTCGCCTCTCAACAGGGCCATGGAAATGTAATTTGTGCAGGTGTGATGATGAGCCTAAGAACGAGCCGGAGAACTTGTCCCCCCCCCTGGTCTCATTTTCTGGGAGCTTGGGCCAGCACGGCTGGATCGCGTGCAGGGCACACAGGCGCGATTGGTGTTCTTGTTCAAGCACATTATCTGCAGTGTCCCCCCGGGGTCCTCCATTCTCTTCCGTGGTAGCCTTGGCTGGAGGTGTTGAGAGGAGAAATGGAAACCTGCAGCGGATCCAGGGGGCGCGGGGGGCGACCCCGATTTTCGGCCTGGGTCCGACACAGAGAGGCTCACGATTGGAGGGGCACACACTCCCTGTGTGTGTGTGTGTGTGTGTGTGTGTGTGTGTGTTTGTGTGTGTGTGACCCACCTCACTTCTCTTAATTCGATGTGTGTGCGTGTGTGTGATGTGTGTGTTCCACGAGTAAAACTGATTCAGGGACTGCTTCAGGGGGGAGACCCGAACCTCAAGTTCAACCTCAAGGTCAAAGAACAAGGCAATACAGCAGTTTTCACACCGGTGCCCTCGATGTCGAAAGTTGACGCCAACATTTGGCAAAGTTTTGACGTTGACATCAACAACAGGGGACCCAGTGGTGGGCTGCCCCCAGGGCAACAAAAAGTGATACAGACAATTGTTGACATTGCGCTTCACGGTGTCAAATTGAACATGTTGTGTGGAGTAGCAGAAGAACTCACGTGGCGATGTTCTTGGGGTCAAGGACCCTGAGCCCACCCTGGATCCGCTGGATGAGTCGAGGGGAGAAACGGAATCCAGAAGCTGTCGAGTCGGGTGGAAATAGTCCAGATCTGATGTCGGTCAGGACCCGCGGGAGTCTGCGCAGAATCAGAGAGAGCGGGCCGCGGGCGCGCACGCCGGGTTCACGTCGGCTGCGTCGTGCGTGGGAGATCAGGAAACGCTGCGTCGCGCACGGGACGCGTCATGCGTGACGTCACGTAGACGCTGCGTCACGCGTGGGATGCGTCGTGCGTGACTTCACGTAGACGCTGCGTCACGCGTGGGATGCGTCGTGCGTGACGTCACGTGGACGCTGCGTCACTGGTGTCGCGTAGGCCGTGGGCGCTGTGTTGCTCAGGGTATGCGTGGCACACTGGACACGTTGTATGCTGCGTGCATCCAGGCACCAAAGGGCGCTGCGTTGGCAAGAGAGGACGCAGCGCCCTTGGACTTGTGCAAGAACACCACACAGAACGCATTCAGTATGAATCCGACGCCATGGGCAGGATGACAGGTTGAGGATCCGGGAGTCAGTCCCAGAGACAGAGGTGGGGCACAACTACTCTCGTGTTCTTTGGCGTGCTTTCTGGTACTTTTGGCCGATGTTGAAAAATGTTGGTTCACCACCAAAGTCAACAAAAAATTTTCGCCCCAAACACGAACACCTTGGTTTGGAATTGGCCCCTTTTCGCACCAAAAAGCAAACTGTCAAGATGCCGCGGGCTTTCCAGGGGCAGCCCTTGTGTTGCTTGCCTGGCAGCCCTCTGGATCCACTGTGAGAGCGTAGGGGTCACGTGGGGAATGGTCTGATGGCAACAGCTTCTGATCCATTTATTCTTATTGCCCGAACGGTGATTGTGTACGGGTCTCGAGACAACTGGATATTGCAGCGCTGGCCTGCTGTACACTGGGCACGTTACATATGACGTCACTGAACGCAGCGCGGTACTTGTGTGGGAACGCAACGCGCGACACTTCCGGTGTGAAACTGGCCAATTATCGTGGAGAACAGAGAAAAGTTTCAAATGGTTGGCCAAACGGTGCAGACATCAGCAGGCGTGCTTTGTCTCGTCCTGCGGAGGTTAGTTTGCGTCACGTCTCCTACTGGAGGCGTCACGTGATACGTCCCTGCTCTGACGCTGAACGTGGCGTCGTCCCTTGTGACACCGCGTCCCTTGGCCCGTTGTTGAAGACTTGAAGACGATCCCCTTGGTTTCTAACCAGTGCTTTTGCATGAAATGGCCGCAGGACTGAATACTCCCCAGGACAGTGAAATGGAGCCTGTGTCCACGTTTGATGTTTGTCAAGCATCTGCCAGACAGAGTGAACAGAGATAGGCGCAGTTCACGTCGGAGCTGACGTGCGTTGCGTCTGTGATCAAGCATAGGGCGCTGCGACACTGGGTACGCCAGCGTAGGGACGCGACGCGGTGTGAACCCGGCCCAGGCTCCGTTTGAAGTTTGAGACGCACGCACACAAACGTTCAGAGAGAAGAGCTCCAATCTGCAAGCATCACACGCACCGAGGTCGCACACACACTGCAGGCGTCCTGCGATGCATCTTGTGCCAGTGGAGAGAGAGAGAGACAGAGAGACAGACAGAGAGACTCTGCGTTCATAGTTCATATGCGCGTCAGGTCCTGTCTCCCTGCGCAGGTCAACGGGCGCTGTGTCCATTTCAGGGCAAAACGGGTTGTGTGACTGCACAAGTTAGTACTGCGTCCCTGTGCAGGTCGCTGTATCGTGGAAGTGAAAGGGTGCTTTCTCCCTGATCAGTGGACACTTCCTTTGCAAACAGGACAACAGGTGTTGCATCACGTGAATAGTCACAGATACTGCATCACTGTTGGTAAATGGGCACTGTATCCCTGTTCAAAACCAAGACACTTGGGGTTTCACACAGGCAGGCCGGCGTCAGATCTTTTGACGCTGGTGTCAAAATTTTGATGCGCAGGTGTCAAATTTAACATGACGCCCAATGGTGTCGCGTCAAACTTTGTGTGTGAAAACCCCTACTGTGTCCGTGTTCAGAACCGATGCACTGTATTCCTGTGCAAGTCAACACACGGATGTCCAAATCAGTGGGCGCTGCGTCCCTGACACCACTGGTTGCAGCCCGGGACGCACCCGGTGTGAACTCAGCCTGACTGACGGGCGTGTCTCACCTGTGCAGGGATCCTTTGAGCTGCGAAAAGTGATCTGCTCGGCAGATGTTGGCTCCGCGAGGGTCCTTGAGAGACGGAGGTTCTGTGTGTACGTCCGTCCCCGCGCAGCAGAGTCCGTGTCACACGGGGGAAGTCAGGGCGAATTTGCCCAGATTCAGATTGACGTGGAATTTTGCAGGAACCAGGGTCAAGAGTGGAAAGGCTGTTGGAAGGCGAATCAAAACGTGAGGACATGCTCGGTTCGAATTCGTCACGATTCAAAAACGCAAAAACAGCCAAGTTTTCTGTTCGAAAAAGTCCAAAAATGGACGTCGCGGTCGCCCCTGTTTCGGTGCCTCAAAATTGAGCAACCTTCAACATGGTGCGACCTCCTCAAATCACCTGAAAACGAGGCGAATTTCGAACAATCCGAGTTCGAATTGCCCAAGTTCGGACCAGGCGGGGTCAGACCTGTGCACTCTTCGAGCTGTGGGATCTCAGGTGTGCGCCATCTCTGTGCCTGGTGAATCTCCGTGTGAATGTGTCAGATCCACGGAGCTTTGATCAGACGTGGCCCGATCTACACCTTGTGATGTTGGGGATTGGGCTGAACAAGTCGGTCAAGCAGATTCTGCGGTGTGGGAGCCGGAGGCTGTGACTTGAACACGCTCATTGCTGGTGAAGTGGCTTCACAACCTACACAGATACAGGGTTTGGATTGAAGTGGTTCACCTGTTGTGTGCGAGCTGTGGGTTGAGGACCGGAAGAGAGGAGGTGGAGAGACCCTGTGCACGTCTGAGTACATGAGCCTTGTTCATTGTGAGCCCAAGGGGCAGGTCGTGAGTGTCTGAATCGTGTTCCTGTGTGAGCCCAAGGCTCGGACTCGGAACCTGAACAGGGATTGGAGGACTTGGTCCGCTTTGAAGGTCACAACCGCAAGCACCAGCGATGTTGAGTGAAAACCACAATGTGTGCAGTTCAGGATTGCCTTGTGGGCCCCAGTGATGTTCTGTGTCAGGCCCATCGTTGGGCTCTGGTTCCACTCGTGTGCACCACCAGCTTGTGCAGGGTTGAATGGTTGAGTTGAGGGTGCAGCCCAACACCTGACCAGTGTGGGTTGAAGATTGACTGTCCAAAATCTCATTTTGTTCGCAACGTCAGGTTGAGGCCCAACTTTCCGACTTTGTGTTCGGGTAAACGGCGGGGAACACGAGTCCTGCGTCGGGCGCTGCCATGTCAACACGGGCGATATTAAAGCAATTTAAAGGTGGATGTTATCGATTGACGTGTAATCAATAGTGAATTGTGGCCCTTGAGGCAGAAGGGGGACCATTGTTGGCGCGGTCCCTGCCTTATCAACCCTGTGAAAACCAAACCCACAGCCAAGGCTCTTTCTGATGCCACCAGAGGGAGACAGGCGCAAAATGACGTCATTTTGGAGGGTTGTGAGGGTCGTCTGTGTTGAGAGTGTCGTGTGGAAGACGACGCCCCCGGCTGTGGAACCTTCACCTTGAGCTCTGCGGTGAGGCGCGCGTCCCAAAATAGCGCGTTTCGGAGGCTGTGTGTGCGCCGCGAGGTTGCAGAGAGTCGACGTGTGTGCAGGGAGAAGGAACGCACTGATTGGAGACGTATCGAGTTGTCGGGCGCCTCACGTGAACGGGAACCGGAAGTGGCGTTGTGTGAACCACGTGGCACGTGGGTCGGTGGTTCCAGGGTGGTTCCAGGGTTGCACAACTGGTGATCAGTGGGTCCAGGGTTGCACAACTGGTGGTCAGTGGGTCCAGGGTTCAACAGCCGGTGGTCAGTGGTTCCAGGGTTCAACAGCCGATGGTCAGTGGGTCCAGGGTTCAACAACCGATGTTCAGTGGGTCCAGGGTTCAACAACCGATGTTCAGTGGGTCCAGGGTTCAACAACCGATGGTCAGTGGGTCCAGGGTTCAACAGCTGATGTTCAGTGGGTCCAGGGT
>JAAUXT010099091.1_pt1 | contig 14420 bp, 18 predicted proteins | sample 7278171 | NCBI WGS metagenome assembly JAAUXT01 (sample SAMN14350112, study PRJNA611818) | marine sediment metagenome | isolation source: surface marine sediment (1.8m) | place: French Polynesia: Moorea | collected 2018-08 | reverse complement strand
GCTGATTCGAGATGTAGATACACACAATTCTCTTTCTTTCGGTGAAAAAACCTGAAAAATATGAACAATAAACGTGAAGTGTGCACCAAGTAACGGACCCTAATACTACTAGTAAGAACATTGCTCAAAAGAAGGGCAAACGGGTCAGGGCCTTGACTTTAGCATTAAGAAGGAACATCCATGGATCCAAAGGTCCGCCGTCAGAACCCTTCTTCTCTGTTGAGTTGAACAAATTCCTTTTCTGAACGCAGTTCGTAGCTGTCATCAGACTTCCGGACTCCATGTCTCACGAGCAGAAGGTTCAGAAGTGTGAGGAAGTTGCAGAGAAACTGGACCTCACCAAATGTTTGGACACACGTGAGTACACGACAAAACGGACGTGACCAAAACTTTGACGAGTCTGAGTGAGACAAATTCTTGTGGAAACTTGTGTGGTGCGTCCACTATTTCCATGGTGACAGTGACACAGTCAAAGTGCCAGGATTCATTTGTTTTGCAGAAATTGGAGCAGTGTTCCAAGGAGGTTTGTCAGGAGGGGAAAGGAAACGAGCGAACATCGCCTGTGAGTTACTCAGGGACCCTCAACTCATACTCATCGATGTACGGGACTCAGGCAAACGTTGTGGCCCTTCGTCCAAGAGCTTTGACAAACATTAGTTGGTGCAGATCTGCCCATGCTATCAGTTTTCACAAAATTACCTTGCTTCGGATAAGCAAATGTCTGGTCTGATTTGCAGGAGCCAACGTCAGGCTTGGACGCCGCCTTGGCTTTTAGGGTGATGAAGACTCTTCAGAGTTTTGCCGAAGATAACAACAGAACTGTGGTGACCACGATCCACCAGCCGTCCAGCAAAATCTTCCACATGTTCCAGAACGTGCTTGTATTGGCGGAGGGCCAGGTGCGGTTGATTGTAGATTTCTAACCCTGCTCAGGCACAAACGTGCCTCCTGACACTTGCTTTCTCAAAGTACAATTTTGCTCCACCAGACTGCTTCAGAAGATAGACCAAGGCTGCAAAGACTGCGCGTTTATTTTCTATTTTCGCCACAAATTCCAGCTGGCGTTTTACGGCCACTCGAGCGAGGTCGTCAGATTCTGCGCTGATGTTGGATTGAACTGCGACCCGACTTACAACCCAGCGGACTTCATTCGTGAGTTTGTGGCAAGACCTTCCCGTTGGAGATGCCCACAAAGGTGATGCCGTTATTTATTTTCCGTCTTGCAGTGGCGCATGTCGTGAAATCGCCCGAGACGAAAACGCTTCTGGTCGAAGCGATGGACAAAACCAGGTGAGCTGACGAACTGTGTCCCCCAAAATTGTTCAACGTAACTGGTCAACTTACCATTCAATGAGTTTCAAACTCGAGACATCAATGAGGTAGATCTGTGTGAATTATCCCGGTTTTGGGTTCAGATTCCGACGCGGAACTTCAAACAAAATAGTCCTCCCTGGAGAATGCGGGACAGAGATGTGCACAGAGATGAGCTCATGCAGTAGCACACCCGTCCAAAACTGGATGTGCCACGACAACCAACAATGCAAACTGTTTCCGTACTTCCGCACGGCAGGTTACAAGACACGTGGCCAGCTGAGTTAAAGCCTGACCTCCAGCACACTGCGCGTGCCACACCCCGCTCGGACACGGCTGGAGAAGAGAAGTGGCCGACCAGCTTCTGGACTCAGTACAAGGCTCTCACCAAGAGAAACTTCGCCCAGTACACCAAGCAAAAAATCTGCTTCACCAGAAACCTTCTGGTGAGTCTGAATTGTTTCAAGTCTAAGTCTGATCTGTGAAACCACGACAGATATACTGGTGCTGAGACATGGCGCTTGAAAACAAACCACCAAGGCAATTTTCTAGGGGATGGGGGCACACGATGCTGCAAAGTCAAAATGGCCTCCGAATCGCTCATCTTGTGTGTTTTTTGTCAATGTCTTTCACGGGGCTGAGAAGATAGTGTCACGGTTTTTCACGCTCGTGTTTTGCAGTATGGTGTCATTGTCCTGCTGTATCTCCTGATCTTCTGGAGAATGGAGCGGCTGGAGTCCAACCTGGGGGCGCTGAGACGAATGGTAAGACGCCTTCGAGTTGGTGCTTTTCGTTTTGCTGCACGACCAAGGCAAGAGCAGGTTGACGCTGAACCTGAAGTTGACTGAACTTGGAGAATCTGGAGCTTCTGCGATTGTTTCGGTGCTGTTGGCTCTGTTTGAAGCTTGTTCTTCTTTTTCCAGTTGCTTTTCTTGACGATGCCGATGATGCACGACTCCTTCGTGTTCAGCGCCATGGACTGTGAGTTGCTCGCTCCTTGTGACTGGCACCGCCAAAGACAAGCTCGCCCAATTCACTAACTCTGCTCTCGCCCCTTTGTCCATCTCAGGATACCCTTGTGGATCCAGGGGACATAGAGCCTGACCCTTGACCCCCCGCCTCCAATCCATAACTAAAGCTTTGTGGCTTGAGGTGCATTATTTCTGTTCACCTGTTTGTGAAGATTGGCGTTGCAGCCTCAAAGGTTTGGCATGAAGCCCTTGGCCTGAACCCATGATCTGATTGAAAGATTTGACACTGATCGCACTGCAACAACCAAAATCTTGTCGAGCTCAATTTGAGGAAGAAATACCCGTGAGAAACAACCACGCATCCTTTTGCAGTTGTCTTGGAGGTCCAGGTCGTCAAGAAGGAGCGATTGTCAGGAGCCTACAGATTGTCAGCGTACTATCTCGCCTATGTGACAGCAGCATTCCCACTGATCCTCTTCTATCCAACGATGGTTCTGACCAGCATCTATTTTCTCACGGCCTTGACCATTGAAGCAGGGAATTTTTTCAAGCTTCTCGGAACGTACTATCTGCTGGCGTATTCTGCTCAGGTTTGTGTTTTCTCTTCATGTGTTTTGGACAAAAAAGACATGTGTGTAAGGATCCAAAATCCAAATCCCAGCTCGCACAACACGAGTCTTCAACTTTGTAGATTGTTGTGAACAATTTTCTTCAAAAATTGTTGCTTCTTTGGTTTTTCTCCGGTTGCTTCTGGTTTCTGTGCTTCTGCTGGAAAAGTCGATAGTTTCCCTTTGCAGAGCATTGGCATCGATGTTGGAATCGTGCTCTCCCACAACGCGAAGACTTTGTACGTGGTGGTGTATCAGATTTACGTTACAAACTTCCTTTTAAGTAAGTGCAGGGCAACCTGAACCACATACTTCTGTGTCATTTGATGTTGCAGGGGGTTCGTTTTCTTGCCCCAAGCTTGCGCCTCTGATTCCCCGTGGCGTTCGTTTTGCTTCTGTCCTGGGAGTGTACCCATGTGTGTTCCAGCAACACACGGGGCACACTCATCCATGGATGGCAGAGGCCGGATGCTACGTGACATGACATCGAATGCACCCAACGGAATAATTTTGCAGGTGGTGTCTTGCAGACAGACTTGCAGCCATACTTCTCATGGTTGCCTTACCTCGCTGTGAACACGTATGGCATCGATTTGTCCCAACACGTCGAGATAGGACAGGGACATCCCTTCAGGTGAAGGGAAATTCCACACATTTGGTTCGCTCTGTTGACACACCCTGTCCAAAATTGTTCGCCTGTTCTTTGATTTGTGCTGCAAAGTCAGACAATTCACACAGGTGCTCCGAAAGAAATACAACACTGTTTGCTGAATGCCTGTCAAGCGGGTCCAATGGAACAGTGTCCGGACCCAGAGTCCTGGAGGAGATCGGGTATCTGCTCCCACCCTGGGCGGACGCCCTGATTCTGCTCGGTACAGGCGTCTTCTTCACAACCCTGGGTTACATTCTGCTGCGCACGTGCAGACATCCAGGGAAGTTCTACAGCGTCAGGAGCCCGTGTTCTGCGATCAGCAGCGTGAACTGTTCTCCCTGTTTGAAAGCCACAACCAAGGGCCAAAGTCAAAAGAAGGACCCAGTCAAACCACCAGGGTACGAGTACGAATACGGACCGCCGCGGTAGTTACACTCTCTTTTGCCTTCTGTCTTACTGGTCACAGTGTCAAGAATTTGAACTGTGTGTTCCACTGTTTCAGTCATCAAAGCATTCAAAACTCACAAAAGCTGGATCTCTCCTTTCAAAACGTCTGTGCGTCCATTGGAGGAAAAGAGATTCTGAAGAACGTCAGCGGGTCTGTGGAGCCTGGAACCATGATGGCTGTGCTTGGGCCCAGTGGTATCATTCTTACGCTCTTTTGAGCACCTTCTTTCGAGATTTTCAGTGTCTTCTCTGTTTTGTTCTGGAGGTCAACCAACCATTTTCCCAAAATAGTGACGCTTATTTGCGAATATTTCTTTGAAAGCTTGGTCTGCTGGATCCTGCAATTGTTCATGTCATGTGCAGGAGCCGGCAAGACGACTTTGCTGAATGTTCTGGCCGGCAGAATCAGAACGTCGACGGGGAGAATGACCATGAACAACCATCCAATAAACAAGCAGATCAGAAGGAAGATGGGGTACGTGATGCAGCAGGACGTCTTCCTCAACAGCCTCACAGCGAGGCAAACTGTCCAGGTGAGTGTGGCTTCAACTTTCCCCAATGTACGCCGCCCTCAGTTTGCGCGGCACTCCACTCTTCGCATTTTGACTTGAATGCCGATTGCCGTTTCAGTTCTCCGCGCAGCTGTGGCTGCCCGACGAGATGCCTGGAGCTGTGAAGCAGAGCAAAGTCGACTACATCATCGACAGATTCGACCTCCACAGATGCCTCAACACAAGTAAACATTGTTTTGAGGAATCCCTTGAAAAATATTTGTTGCAATTGATACAGAAGACACCGTTTGCTCTTTTTCTCAAGCAAGTGAGTCTTTTGTTTCTTGAGCAAAAGGATTCAATTTCGTTTTGCTCTTCTCGTCTTTGTTCGTCCAGGGATGATGTTTGTCTCCGGGGGTGAGAAGAAGCGAGTCAGCATCGCGAGTGAACTGCTGGCCGAACCTCATATTCTGCTGATCGATGTACGTCTGAATCCCTTTGGGGGCAGATTCAGGATCCGGTCACGGATAACACTTCAACTTCAAAATGTTTTGAATGAAAATGAATAGTTTGGGCACCTTCATGCAAAACCAAGGGAGGAAGCGTAATTTTTCCAGGGGTGAGGGAAGTGCCTGTGCCCGCTTCGGACCTGCCCCTGCCCTGGCAGTCATGCCAATTTTGTCAAGTCCAGTACTGTTTTTGCATTCGTGTGTAAATTTGTTTCATCTTCCATCGGACGAATGAGAGAACAATTTCTGCTTTCGCTTTGTTCCAGGAGCCCACAACAGGTCTTGATTCGCTTCTGGCATTTGAGCTGATGACCACTCTTCAAAGTTTTGTGACAGAAAGCGGCAAAACCATCCTGGCCACCATTCACCAGCCGTCCAGTCAAATCTTCCACATGTTCCAAAAAATTCTGCTCATTGGGAACGGACAGGTACGTACGAGTGCCGAGTCCAAGTCATGACACGGGAACTGGGTCAAGCCTCCTTACAGTCAGAGAGCTTCATCTGAAACAGGTCACCTCGCGAGTTGAGTCTTCGTGAAATGAACTCAAAAAGATCTGTTTACGCGGTGCTATTTGCCTGAAACCATCAGATCTGGGTCAAACGAATGACGAATGTATGAACAGCGCTTTCACGCCCAGAGAGAGATTTTGTTGTGCAAAAATGAAAGAAACAGATTGTGTGGCACAAAACGCTGCCAAACACCTGGAGTCGGGGGGTCATTTTTGGATCCCAGGAACTGGTGCTCTGTGTCTCTGGAATGGTCTTCCTGATCAGGTGTGCTACTACGGAGCGCCGGACGGAGTTGTTCCCCACTTCGCGTCCCTGGGTCTTCACTGCGCCCCGCTCTACAACCCCGCGGACTTCCTCTGTGAGTGATACGTACAGCAGCGCACAAACCAATGAGTACTTTACCACAGTTCCAAGGAAGTCACAAGTGTTTTTGTCGATGCAGAGCCCAGCGAAGTTGTCTCACTACCATACACGTGAATGCTGTCTGGCAATTGCAAAAATACTGTTGAATGTCTGATTCCAACAAGCGTGTCCGGACATTTTGCAGTGGAACACCTCCAAGGATCGGACGTAAACCAGGGCATAGTTCAAGCGGCCAAATCATTGCAGAGGTAACGTTTGCGTGAAGTCCAAACATCTGTTTGCTCAAGGTGGAACTGTGTGTGCTGTTTCTCTTGAACTGGCTTGATCTTATTTTCAGCCTGACTTTTCGCGTTGCTCACGGGAAACCTGTGGCCTCCTCACATGTGGATTTTGGCACCACCTTGGAAAACAACAAAAAGGTGTCTGTCGAGGACCCACAAAACTTTCTCACCCCCGAAGTGGTCATGGTGGACGCGGAGTCTGGAATCCAGTGTCTCAGCTACGTAAAGACAGGTGAGCCTCACTGTCTTGGTGCTCTTTGTCTTCAGGGGAGCCCCTTCAGGAGGGGCTTTGTAATTTTTCCAAGTGATTCTTCGTGTGAATCTGGAGACGTTGTGGTGAAACAAATCAGCACAGTCCAAACAAACAAAAGCTTTCCAGAAGCATTGATCATTCTGTTTTGAACAACTGTAAAAAAATTGATCACTTGCCCGTGTTTAGGTTGTGTCTCAAATGTACAGTTCCTTCTCTATGTTTCTCTCTTGTTCTTCTCGTGCGTCACACATAAATTTTACATCACCTGTGATGACAGATGTTTTGCTGAGCAGTCTTGGGAAGACTTTATGGGAGGAGTTTTGTGAATTGGCACAGAGATTCAGGTACACGGGGGATTTGGATCAATTGCACCCACGTTTTGTGGCAGCTGGCCACTTTCAAAACTTCAACAAAGATTCCAGACAACTTGAGGTACTACTGCAAAAAGTAGCTGAAAGACCACCTGAATGGGGTCCCCAGTGCAGGTGCAGTTTGCCACATTTTCACACCTCATGTCCAGTCTTCTTCAAATTTATGCTCAATAAACAACTTCAAAAAGAATCCCCAAGGACCAACCACTGGAAAACTTGAGCTTTTGTGCAAAGCTCAGCTGAACAATTTCATGCTTTCTGCATGAAAGTGACTTGTGGCTCCTTCCGCCAAATTAGTTTGTGGCAACCCATTTGCGTCATCAGGTGTTCACCAAGATCCTTGATGCGTGGGTGGAAGCAAATAGGTACCCTGTCATCCACCTTCAAATGCGTTGCATGTCAACAAGAAGTGGGTAGCCACATCCTCGCCAGGTGAATTCTTTCTTCCAACAGACCCGGGAGCAGTCGAAATGGGGCAAAACTTCCAACAGCAGCAGTGGACAGTGGACGACAACTTGCAGACCAAGTGGCCAACATCTTTCTGGGCTCAGTACAAAACTCTCACACATCGCAGCTTTCTGCAGGCCAAGGCCAGGACATTGGACAAAATTGCTGTGGCTGGGGTAAAGTGACAGTTCAACATGTTGTCGTGTGAAATTGGCCACTGACAGATCTGAAGGAATAACGAGAAACACTGACTTCATGACTTGCAGTCAGCGCATAAGCTTTCTTTTCTGTCTTCTGGCAGATGCATGAAGCTAAGGCCCACTGGCCCAGTCCTGGAAAGTAATCCCCCTTACTGCGCCCAATTCTTCTCCAGAGATGCACACTTTTTGTTGAAAATCTACAGAAATAATCTGACTCCAGAAAGAATCACCCTCTTCCCTGATGTTGAGCCTGGACGGGTCGACTGCAACGTAAACTTCCAAACGTGAACATGAGAAAAATAAAAGAAAAAATTCGCTTTCGTTTCGAAGGAGAAGTTGACCAAGTTTTCTGGGTAACGGGGCCTGAGCAGCGTCCCTGGATCTGCCTGAGGTCGTCAGTAATCTGCGTGCGATTTCATTTTCAGTACCTCCTGCTTGCCTTGGCGACAGGCATTGTCTGGTGGCAAAATGACTTCAGTGAAAGAACCATGGAGGACATCAAAGGATTGGTAAGACAAACGGAACACATCTTCGAAAACTCACTCGAATGTCGGGGAACGTCACCCAGTCTACCCATCCGAGCCCCGCCCCAACCCAACACAGATGATCATCAAGGCCAATGCGCGTCCTTTCTTTGATGAATGTCCAACAGCATCGCCGCCAATGCTCGTGCGTGCGTGCGTGCGTGCGTGCGTGCGTGCGTGCATGCGTGCGTGCGTGTGTGCATGTGTGCGTGCGTGCGTGCATGCGTGCGTGCGTGCGTGCATGCGTGCGTGCGTGTGTGCATGCGTGCGTGCGTGCGTGCGTGCGTGCATGTGTGCATGGTTTTTTGCACGAAGTGTGAAAGGTTTAATCACACTATGAAGCACCATGACAACAGAGTCATCTCTGACGTCACGACATCGTGACGCTTCTGATGTCATCTGTTTGGTTCCTTCAGTGAAGATGGCTGCTTTTGGCCAGTTTGAGGAATAATTGGACAGAGCTGCTCACAGAGTAGCCAGATTTGAATTTTGACTCAGACAAACAGTTTTTAAAAGTGCCAAGCACTTGTGGATAAAGTCGTGCAATCGCACAGCACTCAAATTCGAGGATAAAATGCAACGGAGTGTCAAGGGCTGTGTTGTCAAGCAAACATGCCAAAGGCAATGAAGAAAACAGACAAATCTGGGAATAAATCACCCTCTGTGAGTCCACAAAAAGTTGCAAAAGCATCGGCGGGGACAACCAAAATAGTGATATTGCATAAGAGGATGAAAATGCAGCTGCGTGCTCGTACAGTATCCCGATCTGTGTCGCGTTCGAGGTCCAGATCTAAGTCAGCTTTGCCATTGCAAGGAAGGAAGACTCCAGCGAAAGAAAGAAAGAGTTGGTCAAAGACACCTGCAAGCTCTGCTAAAAGAAAAAGCAGAAAGGACAGAATGGAGTCACCAGTTTCAGATGGAGAGAGGACTCACGTCCTCAAGATCATCCAGCTCGAGCAGTGAAGAGGAAGGGAAGGTGTCTCGTTCCCCTTCTGATGTGAGTGACTTCGAGGATTTTGACAAGGAGTTGTCGAAGCACGGAGTCAAGATGACCAAAAGGCTGTATAAGTCACTCACCAAGATCATGGAAAAGAAATTCCAGGATATGTTCAATGCGAGCTGGCAGCAGATGCGGTCTGATCCTGGAACTTTGGGAGAAATGTCAACTTCATGAGGTGAGCAGATGCAGTTTGAAAATTCAGTTGATAAGATGATTTGAGTGGAAGCAAGGAGGAAGACAGTTCTTTTGAGACTGATGCGGAGAAGCAAGCGGTTGCTGAACTGAGAAAGCATTTTTGTAAGGGCAGGGCTCTGGCAGATCCAGTGAGGGATGCAGCTGCATTGCCCAACAAAGGGGACAGTGTTTACACGGACATCTTGCACAAAACAGCTCATGAGAAGGGGTCAGGGGACATTCAGTCATTGTGTAATGTCTCATCTTTTGACTCCACAGTGAAAGAAAAGGGGAAACGTGACCGGGAGACTTCACCCAAGGCGACTCCAGACTGCGCCCCAGAATCATCGCCTCAGCCGCCTCCTCCGGATCCATGAAAGCATGCAGGTGAGGAACCCAGTTTTGACATGACGGTCATGGGGGTGATTCGCCAGATGAATGGGCAGGACAATTTGCACAACCATCTTGATTTGAAGATGGTTGAAGCTATTGTCTGGGGTGAATATGTGGATTTTGCCAAGTTGCTCAAACAAGACAGGCCAGAGGATTCACAATTGCAAGTGATCAACCAAAATGAGTTGACCTTCTACGTGCCTGCCACAAAGCCCCCTGCATGCATCACAAGTCACGAGGTTTGGAATCAGGCATTTATGGTATTTCAGAGTGTTCAGGTCAAATACCACCCTCACCTGTCAGGTGAGCTGCTTGAGTACTGGAATTCAATTGCCATTGCTGCCCAGGATTACAATTGGGAAAGAGTCTACAATTATGACAAGGAATTCAGGCATGTGATGGCCCACACGCCTGGTCATCCCTGGAACCTTGTCAATCATGATTTGCAGACCCATATCCTCCTGGGGAAGGAAGGGAAGCCGGGGCCAGCTTTCACTGCTTTGTTACCTCCTGCAGGGGGTCAGAACTCGGGTGTCCCACTGGGTCACAAGGCGCATCCTGGCAAATTGGTGGAAAGGAAAAAGACGCATGAACTCTGTCATCATTTCAATCTCAAGAACAAGTGCAGATTTGGAGCGGAATGTTTTTATGATCATCGCTGCGCTATCTGCGGGTCAAAGGGACACGGCACCAGTGCTTGCAACAAAATCGCCCAGGCAGACAAAAACAAAAGCGTGTCATGAATTGGCTCAGACAAAACAAAATTTTGGTGGACCTGCATGTTGACTGACTTCGTGAGCAACTACGGGGATACAACGCAGAAGAAACAGAATTTTTGTTGAGTGGCTTTACAAATGGTTTCAGTTTGGAGTTCAGGGGACCCAGATTGGGAGTGTTGGAGCAACACAACCACCCATCAGTGGATGACACTTTGAGCCAAGTGGCATGGGACAAATTGATGAACGAAGTAAATTTGAATAGAGTTGCTGGTCCTTTCCCGGACCCTCCTTTCAGGAGCTACATTCAGAGTCCTTTAGGACTTGTGCCCAAAGCGGGTCAGCCCGGGAAATTCAGATTGATTTTTGACCTGTCTGCACCTGACCCTGCCTGGTCAGTGAATGGACAGACACCTCCAGAGTTGTGTTCAGTGCATTACAGAGATTTTGATGATGCAGTGCTGATGGTTCAGAAGCTGGGGGAAGGAGCGTTTATGTCAAAAACTGATTTGGAGGCAGCCTTCAGACAACTACCAATAAGACCCCAGGACTGGCCCTTGTTGGTCATGAAAATGAAAAGTCCTGTGTCTGGTACGGTTTGTTATTTTGTGGATTTGCATTTGCCTTTCGAGAGTTCAATGTCCTGTAGCATCTTTTAGAGATTCTCAAATGCACTCGCTTGGATAATTCAGATGCGCTCAGGTCGTGAGAACATAAATTATTTGGATGATTGCTTGTTTGCGGATTTCACCAAGTTGGGAGTGGACAACCAAATTGTGCTTTTCCATGGAGTCTGTAGCAACATAAATCTGCCAGTATCCATGGAGAAAACGGAGTGGGGGACCACTGTCCAAATCTTCTTGGGCCTGCTTTTCGACTCCATCAACCAACACGTGGGTTTGCCACTCGAGAAAATAGTGAAGGCTCAAAAAATAATTCAATCCATTCTGGACAGCAAGAAACCAACCATTCGACAGTTGTGTTCAGCAGCGGGATCACTAAATTTTCTGTGTAAGGCTTTGTCTTTCGGAAGACCTTTTTTAAGGCATTTGTATGACCAGTTCTCTCACTTGTTGAGACACAGAGGCTAGCATATTTCACTCTCAAAGGAGTGCAAGCAGGATCTGCTCATGTGGCAAACATTCCTGGATGACACGCCATACTACAGGAAATTTGTGGATATTACTCCCGCTCATGGAATTGAGGTGGGACTGTACACCGATGCAGCTGGCGCTCAACATTTGGGTTTTGGCTGCTATTGCAGGGGCAGGTGGATGGCTGAAGTTTGGCCAGAAGGCCTGTTCTCTCGGAGGGACACACCCCCTTCCATAGCCTTCTTGGGGCTTTTTGCAGTAGTCTTGGCTGTGGCTCAGTGGAGTCACGAATGGAAGGACACCAGTATCATTTTACATTGTGACAATCAGGCAGTGAATGCCATGGTCAACAAACTCACATCCAAATGTTCAGCGTGTATGAAACTGATCTGCCTGCTTTCGCTTTACTGCATGAGAAACAACTGTCGAGTCATTGCTGAATACATAGCTACCTCAGAAAATTGCATCACAGATGCACTGTCACATCAAAATTTTGATCTCTTTTTCAAGTTGGTTCCTGGCACGCAACAACAGAGACAGATTTGTCCAGCAACACTCTGGCCCATCTTGATGAATTTATGGTTTACCTGATGGGGGAAGGGATCTCTCCCAGAATGCGTCAGCTGTACAAGCGGGGTTATCGCTGCTTTATCAATGCTGTGGAAAAACTGCTTCCTCAGCCAAATACCTGGGAGGACAGAATTCTGTACTTTGTGGGAGCCATGGCTGAAGAGGGCAAGTCCTCATGCACGATCAGCTCCTACCTGTCAGGTGTGAGGTTCTGGCTCCGCATGCAGAAGATAAGATTGGATGAAGATCACTACATCTTGTGCCTTCTCCTCAGGGGAGCCAAGAAACGTGATGTTCGTCGGATACGTTTACCCATTACCTACAAGATGTTGGGGCAGATTTGCAAAATTCTTCCTGTCATTGCTCATGACAGATTCGAAGAAAGGCTTTTCAGGGCCAATTTACAGCCACTTTTTTTGGTCTGTTTTGTGTGGGGGAGCTGGTCGAGTCATTGCACACCATTCGAGCTTGGAACGTGTGTGAAAGTATGTCAAGTTGTCATGTTCAGGTGATTCTGCATTCCAGCAAAACGTCAAAGCCGGGAGACCCACCAAATGTGGTGAAGCTTGAACCCGAGACAATGCCATCAGTTTGTCCATATTCAGCTTTGAGAGAGTACTCTTCCGTCAGACTGGACACTCAGAAGTTTTGGAGAGTGCAACCCAACCAATTCTTTGTGCACAAGAGGGGGGAAATTGTCAAGAAAGAGCAGGTGTTGAGAGTGTTGAGGAAGTGCTCGTCCATACATCACGGGAAAGCCGGGGCACAGGAATTTGGCACCCACAGTTTCCGGATTGGCAGAGCCACTGACATGTTCCGCGAGAACATCTGTGTCATGGAAATTCAAAAAGCTAGGAGGTGGCAGTCAAAGACTGTGTACAAGTACATTAAACCTTGAATTTTGTTGTTGCAGAGGACGAGCCCTATTCACCGAAACCACTGCCAGCAGAATCAGCAGAAGAGTCTGACTCAACGGAGCCTGAAGTCTTCAAACTCAACTTGGGCCAGTCGGTGGAAGGAAAACATTTCTGGATTATCTCAGACTACATCGGGGTAGCTTTGTTGAAACTTCTCACGCCCGAAGATTTCCACAAGCATGCAGGTTTTCTGGACAAACTCAACATCACTGTAATTCTGGCGCATGAGGGGGACATGCAGTCTGCACAAGACAAGCTGAACTACCTGCTGGAAAAGGAAGACGTCTGGCCCCATGCGGTGCTAATCCATGTTGGTGATTACTACATCGGGAATGCTAATTTCAACAGAATTCAAATCATTAACAGGATTGAGGCCAAACTCAGCACAATGATCAAAGATCTGGCTGATGCTCTTGAAGACCAAGGAGAAGTGCCGAAACCAAAGTTGATCTGGTCCAGAATCCTGCACCTGCAAGTCAGGGGATCATCCCCTTTTTCGTTCCAGTCCATGTACGATTGCACTGTTAAAGTCAATCGGAAAGTCATGCATGACGTGCACAATTGGGAAGTTGGCATCGTGAAACACCAGGGTTTGAGCCCTTTCACTGCTGGCATTTTCAATGAGGCAGGGGCACTGACCCATGAAGCAGCAAAGGTTTTCATGAGGGATGTCGACTTGTATTTGTTCAAGCTGTGGTTGGGAGAAACCAACACAATGCCCATGTGCATCATCAGGGACACCCCTGAAATTTGTGCTTTCAAATTGAGGGAAAAAGAACTGGGGCAAAAACTGAAGGATTTGCAAGAAATGCTTGACTCAGTCACCAGCAATAAAAAGTCTTCTGCAGTCACAGATGAGCCTCCAGTGGAACCTCCCCCGGATCAATCTGCATTGGTCGAAGCGAGCAAGCGTGCATGTTCACGTTCACATTCACGTTCGCCATGTCACAGGAATCAAGCATCACCAGAGAAAAGGCCTGCACCACGTCAAGCTTTCTCGGACCACCGCTATGACCAGTACAAGTGGACTGCGAGACATGATTGACCTCACACCAACACCAAGTACAACAGAGATTGTCATGATCAACTGGGAACCCAAGACCAGGGGAGACAAAACGACAAGTCGAGCTCTCACATGGTTGACATCAACAGCGAGCAGTTCTGTCAATTTCTTGGCTTTCAAAACTTCCAAAAGAGGCAAGGAAACTGCGATCACCAAGCAAATTTCGCTGCCAGGAGATGCCTGGATCTTTGAACAATTCATTTGGGGTACAGTCCATCTCAAAACTTCGGATTTCGAACTCGGCACCGCCCACGGATGTGATTGCTGTTCATTGTTGCACTCATTTCGGATGCTTGTGTATATCACAAATTGTTGTGTACTTTGCAAACGTTTATTGTTGTTTGACAAGTAATATATTTCCTGTTCAACTGTCGTGGGTTGTTTGCCAAAATTTCTGAAGATGAGCCAACTTCTCACCCTCATTTGATCCGGGCTGTTGGTGGTATTGGGAGCAAAAAGAATGGTCCAAAAATAGGGCCAATTTTGTGTGATCACATTTATTTTTATCCATGTTGTAGGTACAATGTGAAGTAAGACATGCCAAGCATGTTCAGT
>JAAUXT010031464.1_pt1 | contig 14421 bp, 18 predicted proteins | sample 7278171 | NCBI WGS metagenome assembly JAAUXT01 (sample SAMN14350112, study PRJNA611818) | marine sediment metagenome | isolation source: surface marine sediment (1.8m) | place: French Polynesia: Moorea | collected 2018-08 | reverse complement strand
TGTCTGCACTGAGAATGTGAAAGGAATCAGTTGTCTCGAATCAACCACCTGTGTCCTTCCAGGCCAATTGTGAACATGATAATTCTTACAATGGTTGGATACAACCTCGTAAAAAAGGGGAACGGTGATGTTTTTACCACGCGTATTCACTGGACATTCTGGCCAAATGACGTCAAAATGACCAAAAGCCTGCACATCAAGCCAGCCTGAGATGAGAAACTGTTCCGTTCGCAATTTTGGACAAGAAACCCGACTTCGCGAGTGAGTCAGCACTCAGCCCTTTTGGTACAAACTCCAGAGCCAGACTTTTCTCTGCAAACATGTCAGACAAGAATTTCACCCATGCCAGATTCCTTTGATGGGAGGGAGGGACGATGAATCGACGCATGAAGCGCAAAAACCACAGTTAGCGATAAAACGCGGAATGTTACCAGACACTGGAATCGGGTTTCAGTGCAGCTGCCTCGCGAAAGTAACGTTGGCAAAAACCTCGTGGATGTGCTACTTGACAATCCAAAGGCTCAGCAAAAACGCAGCCAACAAGGCATGCAGAACCTGGAGTGCTGTGTCAAAGGAACGCAATGGAAATGCCTTGACATTTCCCCCGGAATTTTCTCCTGTTCGTCTCCCGTTCCTGGAGGCTTTGTCAAAACTGATCTGAGACACACCCTTTCGTGCCTTTTTTGACCAACTAACCAACAAAAAACAGTTTTGCTCGAGAATTCCAACTGAATTTGTTTGAAAAGGAACTTTTAATTTGTTTGAAAAAGAAGTTTGCAATGTGAGATTGTTTACTTCAGCAACGAAGCGAGAACAGCTTGGCAGGGGGTTTCCAGAACGGGCACCTGCTGCACATGCCTGGCCCTTCACAGAACAAACATCTATTTCACACGTAAAATTCTCCTGCAATGTGAACAGCGCGAATCCCTAATCCACACCAAGGGGCAACAGAAGAAAATATTTTCACAGAAAAACATGTTTGGGTTCCAGCGTGCAAGCACACCCTGAATTCCAAGATAACCCATGGAAGCTTTCCAAACACAACCATGAAGGTTGACAAGGCACGATTTAAGCTTTCTGAACCAAGTTTCGCCTCCGGTCAACAGCAGAGGAACACAAGGACAGTGTGTGAAGGGTGACAGAAAGTCGTAAACTTGATCATGATCAGGGGTTTCACATGCGTGTTGCAAGAAATGTTTTGTCTGCTGGAAACCTTCAAAAACTCCCTGAAGTCTCGCTCGATCACCTTAAAACTTTACCAAAACGATGTTTACGTTTCCACAAGGAGAGGAGTATCGCAGTCATGCCACAGAGCACACTGACAACCGAGATTTCGGCCAATTTCAGAACAGGATTTGGTGCAAAGTTTACAATCTCGGGGTGGCCATTTTGGCTGTTTTGACAGAAGAAATGCACTTTCTTGAGGAAGTCACGACCCAGGAATTCACGCCCAACTCACCTATATTCGCCTGAATGGCCGCGTCTTCTTCTATACTATCCATCTAACTGTTTATCCTTTGACTATGACATCCTGATAAGTCCAAGAAACGTCCCAAATAATATATTTCCTTCTGAAAAGTTCTTCTGCCAGGAAACCGTGAACTCATAAGTGGGTCAAACTGAAAACTTTGGATGACGTCACTCCCAGAATTCCACATCCAACATGGCCGCGCCCAGTGCAGAGGGAAATTCAGACAGCTGAACCGAATTTCAGCCCAAATTCTTTCTAAAGGTATAGCCTGTCGTCTGTTCGTATGACTCAGTCAAATCTGACGTTCTGCTGATCACTTATGCGTTTGGAACTCCGCCATTTTGGTTGTCATTGGCGTGAGCATTCTGTCATTGGCAATTGGGTTCCAGGACATGGTGACATCGGTGCGGGTGATTCAAGTCTTCTGCAAAGGGTGTCGAACACTCCTGGTTCGCTACAGAAAGGGCGGGAGAGGACACCTTGTGAAATGTCATCTGCATAAAATTGTAGAAGACTTCACCACGACCCAGGTCTGAAGAAGATTTTGCGAGGATTCGCAGCCTCGAGTAGGCTCGCACCTTGCATTTTGAGAAAGGTGTTTCCAGTGCAATCCTCCCACAAGCGTTAAAATCCATGTGAACCTTTGTTTGCAGGGATTCTGTCCACAGTGTGGCAAACAGTGGGGTCGAAAGGCGACCATAAAAAACAAACCAGCTCTGAAAATTGTCGGTGGCAAAGTGTTTTGGAGTTGATACCATGGCAGGTGAGTGGACCAGTTCGTCTCACAACTCTGGCTGGTACTCGTACGTACGACAGTCGAACTGAATGAGACTCGTTGATTGACGGCCCATCTTCCTGTGTCAGACCTGCAGTCAGAACTCCGAGATGTTCGGGAGGAGTTGGGTCGAATCGAACAGCAGATCGAGAACTTGATGGACATACAGCAAAGGCTGCTGGATCGCAAGAACCGACTCGAGAGCGAGATACAACAGCAGGAAGCCGCTTCGACTTCGTCACAGTCAACATGCGGGGACTGGGACAAGGCAGGTCAGTTGACTTGTCATTGGCCTCGTCTGTCATTTCCACTTGAGTTTCTTCCTTCCTCCTGTCGGCTGAAAACCGAGCGCCTTGCGGTCTGAAATTTCTGGGACTGCTGCGTGACTCAGGAAGTTTTTTCCTCAGACTTCTCGTGGTCGCAGCAGCTGGAGGATCTAAAACGCCGCGTGTTTCGAATCGACACGTTCCGCCCTCTTCAGCTGCGCACGATGAACTGCACGCTGAGCGGAAAGGACTGCATCCTCATCATGCCGACAGGTGGTGGCAAGAGCCTCTGCTTCCAGCTCCCGGCGCTCGTATCGAAAGGTATTTTTCACCTCGGTAATGAGAGCTAAGAACACAGCTTTGTACTACCGTCACCCTTCCTATCTTTCTTCGTCGTGTCGATTGTTGCTTGCTTGTCATTTATGAGAACTGACGTCTGTCCAAATTGAAAAGTTCCTGTCCGCCTGGATTTCTTGCCTTTGACGGCTCACACAACTTCGATCGGTGACACGTCAAAGCAGACTCCTCTGGAACTTGCTGTGTTTGCGTTCGCAGGCTTCACGCTGGTGGTTTCTCCGCTGGTCTCATTGATGGAAGACCAGCTGCTTGCGCTGCGCCGTTACAACGTGGAGGCGTGTCTGCTCAACGCGTCCAGCTCCAAAGCTGACGTCAACACCGTACAGGCCGGTGAGAGCAAATCTCCCTGTGAAGGAAATTTTCGTGTAAATTTGAAGAAATGTGGAACCAGAGAAAGGACGCACGCCAGTTCGTGTCTTCGTCACTGTCGATGCAGTTCCAATGTATTGCGGTCTGTTGGAGAATCTGTTTGCGAGAGTTGTAAAGCATCAGTGCAATTTGAGGGAACATACTGTTTTCCTGTGAACACATTTATCGGCTCTGTCACATCGAGTATTTCTTCCAGCGATGACAGACAAGAGCTCGTCGATGAAACTGTTGTACTGCACTCCTGAGAAACTGGCGAAGAGCAAGCGCTTCATGAACAAACTGGAGAAGACGTTCGCGATGCAGCGACTCAGTCGAATCGTCATCGACGAGGTGCACTGCTGCTCGCAGTGGGGCCACGACTTCAGACCAGGTGCAGAACCAGACATTTTGACAAGTGGTAGAGTTAGGGGTTCAGCAAGACGGCCAGAAATGTTCGTACTTCTGTGCAAAACAAAGGTGGAATGAAATACGCTCGGACGGTATTTCGTGTTCATTCAATGTTTCACCTCACAGTGAAAACGTGTGTTGTACGTGTGTTTGGAACACCGTTGCAGACTACAAGTTTCTGGGCGTGTTGCGACGTCAGTTCCCTGGAGTTCCGATCCTCGGACTCACGGCCACCGCGACCAACACCGTCGTGCAAGACGTGCAGAAGATTCTCAACATCCAAAATTGCGCCGTATTCCGGGCGAGCTTCAACAGGGAGAATCTGTACTACGAGGTACGAATATAACAACACGACACACGAGTTCCACCAGCTGACAGACGGCGTTTTTCGCAAAATCCTCGTTTTCATGGGAGAGTTTACTTCATTGTTTTGACAAGCTTGCGTTCTGACAGAAACGATCAGATTGTGCTCTCTTCAGGTTCGACCGAAACCGAGCAAGGCACAAGACGCCGTCGATGGCATGGCTCAAGTCATCAAAACCAGATTCAAGGGACAATCAGGTGAAACACACATTTCATCTGGAGGTGATCCAGAGCGAAAGGAAACCAAACAGTTCATGAACCACGGACCGTGTGTAAAAGTTCAAATTTTGTTGTCGTGTTTGCAGGAATCGTGTACTGCTTCTCGCGGAAGGATTCTGAGGACGTCACCATGGAGCTGCAGCGGCGCGGCATCAAGTGCGGCTGTTACCATGCCGACATCAACGCCAAGCAGAAGAGCCGACTTCACGAGCAGTGGATCGCCAATGAAATACAGGTGAACGTCGGCTCTGGTCTTCAACGGGTCATTTCTGGGCGAACACTTCAGGGTACGACGAGCATTTCGAATGTAACCTGACAACGCTGACGAGAGCGTTGAACTGCGAAGTTGGAATCGCTGTCACAGGATGGACTCGATTTTAGTCGCGACATGTTCGGTTTGTTTCCCTGACAACAGGTGGTGGTGGCGACGATCGCCTTCGGAATGGGCATCGACAAGCCGGATGTTCGCTTTGTCATTCACCACAGCATCTCCAAGTCCATGGAGAATTACTACCAAGAGTCCGGCAGGGCAGGTACAGATTTGGCCGCTTCTGATCGCTTCTCATTTGGATTAAATTTTGGTCACTGTTGGTGCAGAGCACACTGCAAAAGGAAGGAAAATAGGTCCTTCGAACGACACTTGTCCCCACCGAAGTCGAACCCGCCGCTGGAAACAAATCTGACGAGCACACGTTTACACTTGCTTTCTTTGGGTTGGATTGTCAACTTGCTGAGTTCGGATGTGGTGGGGCGAGTACACCTTTTCCTTGGACTCGAGTCGAACACCTTATCCCTTGTGAGACTGCTGTGCACATAACGGACCCACCCGTGTACAAGACGCACCTTTTTACCCCAATGTTGGTGTGGCGGATCTGGCCCCACCAGTTTGTGTGGTGAATTCAGCCCCACCAGTTGGTGTGGCGAGTCTGACCCCACCAGTTAGTAAGGTGAATCCGGCTTGTTGTGATAGATCTGGCCCCACTAGCTGGTGTGATAGCCGAACGGATGACAGCACCTGGTGAGAAATTCAAGGTAAAAGTTGGGGTGCTTCTCATACTTGGGTGCGACTTGTACACGGGTGGATACGGTACCGAGCTGTTTCACTGCAGGTCGGGACGGTGCACCCGCCACGTGTCTGTTGTACGCCGGCTTCGGCGACACCTTTCGACAGAGCACGATGGTGTTTACGGAGCAGACGGGCCTCGAGAAGCTCTACCACATGGTCGCGTACGCCTTCAACCCCAGCAAGTCAGTGAAAATGCCATTCTTCGTGAAGCGCACCAAGAAAATACACCCTTGTCGTTTTGTTGCTCGAAAGAAGCTGTATCCAAGCACGACTTGAAAGAAGGCATTTTTTCACATTACAGTTCGCATGAAACTGAAGACGTGTTGACGGGAAAACCCGCCGGGAATCGGATTTGCTGTTGCTGACGAACCATTTTGACCTTGTAGGTGCAGAAGGGTGTTGATCGCTCGTCACTTTGGTGAGAAGTTCAGTGCTACTCAATGCAACGAGATGTGTGATCACTGCAAACACTCAGGTGAGGGGTGGCAGCAAATAACACATGCTTGTGAACAACTTGTTTTTGTTCGCAATGAAATATCAACTGGAATTTTGTTCTCGTGATTGTCACGTTCTTCGTTGTCAGGGGCGACCGTCACAAAGAACGTGGTTGGCTATGGCCGAGACGTGGTGACGTTGCTGGAGCATGCGCACTCCACGCAGCAGCGCGTCACGGGACTCAAGGTGCTGGACGCCTGGATGGGAAAGGGTCCCACTTCGCTGAGGGTAAGAGCAAGGACGGATTTAGTCAGGACCAAACATGCAAGTGATGCATTCTGCAACACTTACGACACAAACATTTGTTGTGTAAATGTTTTCGGACATTTGGCAGCACATGATGCGTTTTGTTCCGAGCAATTCAATCTCAACAGGAACTGAACCCTCATTCTACAACTCTGCGATCACAAAGCCTGTCGTATGTGCTCGCATCGTGGTACGAGGGGAATCCAAGTTCTGACGTTCAAACATGCTGCGATTTCGGTGGAAATGGTTGGTGCGCGGTCCTATACGATCAAGTTGTTCGGTAGATTGCGATCACGCTCAACGAACAGCATGTTTGAACGTCAGAACTTGGATTCCCCTCGTAGAAATGGGTTCTCACCTCACAAAATTCCTGTTCAATCACACAACTCCTTTCTCGACCAAAGGTCTCGAAAAGTCATTGTGTGATTTCACAGGAATTTTTGTACTGTGTGAGAACCCTGTCCTCTGGCCGTGTTTCAGCTGAGTAGCGTGAAGGTGCCGCCGCTGTCGCGCCGTGAGTGCGAGTGCGTTCTGCTGCACCTGCTCACCAAGGAGATTCTGCGCGAAGATTTCCACTTCACGGCGTACAGCACCATCAGCTACCTCGTGCCAGGTGAGTTTCCCATCTGTTTGCGCTTTGGTTCCAAGTTGCCATTGTTCATTAGGTTGGCTCCATTGTCTCCAGAAACCTCTGTCGGAAAACTGGTCTTTCAAAATTTGCGGAGAAATAGGGCTCTGTGCACACTGACATTTCCTTGCGGGAACAGAATGTTTGCCCTGCCCCGCAAACCGAAGCCACAACCTGTGGCAGGCAAGTGAATACTCAAATCTTGTGACATCTGCACTTCACCCATGGCTGTCTTGTGAGAAATGTGTCTGTTCATTTCCAGGTCAACGGGCACATCTCCTGCAGAACAGTAGTTGCAAACCCATAGAACTGGAGTTCCAGGCTGCAACGAAAGGAGCGACACCTCTCGTCAAGTCAGCGACGACTCCAGTCTCGGGAACAAAACCAAAGGCCTCTTCGTTGTCAAAATCCTCTTCGCAAGGGAACAAATCCAGACCAAAACTCTCAATCGTAAACCCAGAAAACTCCGCCTTTATGCCAGAGGAATTTCGTGTTCGTGGTGGAAAAAGTGTCACGTCCGACACGATGGCGGGCGGCGGCGAAAAGAAGAACTATGTTCCTGAAATCGTGCACGTCGCAACCAAACGGAAGAAGAAAGCGCCTGTGATCGAGAGTGACACGGACAGTGACTTGGACTTTGGTGAAGAAGAGGAGACGATACGAGTCAAACGGAGACGAGCGTCCGCGGGGCAGGAGTGCATCATCCTGGGCAACGAGTCCGACTCCGATTTCGAAATCCCCAAAAGTGGTAGGAGGCGGTTCCAGTTCAAAAAGCGTGAAACTGTGCCCGACGACAGTCCGAGTTGGGGGAAGCAGAATGGAGTTGTGGCCGACGAAAGTGATGGAGATCTGTGATTTCTGACGCCCAAGTGCCAAGGTCTTGAACCATGTCAGTCAGCAGCAACGGTCGCTCGGTCAGTGACGAACATTCCAAGTCGCGGTTTAGCTGAGAGCTCAGTCAGTCCGTCGCACCCAGCAAGCATTCCTGTCGTCAATGCTGTGAAACGAGTATGCCTTACAGGACATTTGTCGCGGAAATTGTGCACACCATGTTGTTTGTGGAAATTGTATACACCACGCTGCTTGGTCCACAAGAATTTGGTACCAAAAAGATTTGGCACAAAAATTACCTCAACCAATCAGAATGCACAGAGATATTTCCTCTTCAGCATCCAGAATCGTAATGATACTTGTGCTTCTTCCCAGGCCATTCACACGCATGCCTGGCATGAGCACAAAAATGCTCGGGGTCCTGGCCTGGGTCACACTGTCACGGACATATACATACTGCAATAAGTCACGTTTCCGTGGCTAATAAATGCAGTGTGCATTGTTGCGTGGATTGTTGCATTGTGCGTGCCTACTTCTTGCTGCAAACAACATGACCGCACAACCCAAAAGGAAAACTTATCCAAATTGTTCAAAGCATTGTGCGACACTTGCTCTGATCTTGCTTGGAGTTCGCTCGGAAAAGAAGCGCAAAAGCGAATTTTCAACTCGGCTGAGCTTGTTCTTCTTTATTATGCCTTTAAAACATTGACAGCAACATGACGCGACTTTCGTACACCGAAAAGAAGTGTACATACACAGAATACAAAATAAGCAGCAGAGTTTGTGTGCGAAACGTTTTGAGGAGGGGTTTGGGTTGGTAGGTGTTGAGGTGGGTTGGGGGACACGCGGCCCAGCCGTTCACGTGCGAAGCACTTGCCACTCAAAACTCCACACTCTCATCCTTGCAGGACAGAAAATTGTGCACGACTCTCGGTCGAGGACATTCAAAATTCATTCACTGAAACGTATCCGTTCTTTTTCGTGATGTTTCCACTGAATAGCGTATTTACAAAGTATTGTCTCGTATTTACATCGTCAAGCACATCATCACCGTGGAACCACCGTACAGCACAATATTCAATTTGTAAATTCGGTTCTTTTTTCTTCGTTTTTAGTTTTCTCGCTTGATTCACCACTGACAAAATCCCTTCAATAATTAAAATTTATCTACATCCACAGAAAAGGCCTTCTATGTACACACACAATTTCACAGCTGATGTTGGAGAGGTGAAAATAACTCCACAAAACAAGAAGAAAAACATTCTGTACACCAACTGGGACTCGATTGGCCGTGGTCAATTTCACAGTTTTACGTTTCACGTGTGAAGTTCTGTCATTTTGATTTTCACAATATCAACACAACCGTACTGGAATCTATTTACATGAAAGGAGAATTGTCAAGAAGAAAACAAATTCCCAGATAAGAATTCGAGAGATCAATTTGGAATTTGCCCGAAAAAATAAAATACTAATGTCAAGGCATCAACAAACGTGTCCGAACAGAAAGCAGCTGAAATGAAATGGCACGAAACGAAAACAGTGTATCCTGTGTTTTTGGCATCTTTAGGCAGCTTCTTCTGGTTCTTGTGAGACCTGGTGCACCTTTTTATGACGACGACAACAACTGACTGACTCCTTCCCAGAACGGGTCTCGCCAATTGATTGCGATTTCTCATCTTTGTCTCTGATATTCCCGGGATTCAAACCCGGTGTGCACAGAGATCATTGCTTTCCATCACATATCTGGACACAATCAGGGTCCACTCAACGGGTCCATGCAAGACAGTTTTCTGACGAAACAACAAAGAATCGGACGCCTTGGTCATTGCCTCCTTGCGGGTGAACGTTTGTCGTGACGTTCCCATCGACAGCGACTCGCGTCAGTCAGTCTCCTGGGTCACGTGGACCCTCCTCACTGCTTCGGCGAAATCTCGGCCGTTCATCCAACGACGTTCGGTGTCGCCACCTCTGCGCCGCTGCCTCTGTCGCTCAGCAACAGCAATTACGTGACGCAGCGAATCACGTGAGCAGTACGTCAATGAATCCGTGGACGCTGTGTCTCTCTTTGTAAACCAGGCCCATTTTCTCTGATGTGTGGAGCCAGTGAGACGCACTGCTGGCCCTGCACCGGGTCTGGGCTTCACACACCTCATCGTCACTATCAGTCGCGTAAAAAAGTTGTCAAATCCACTGTAACAGCTGGAACACTGCACCACATTCCACAAACACTTGGGCGACACACAATACATTACGTCTTCTATGCTGTTGTTTGTCAGTGGGAGTAAATTTGTAAACCCTTGTGATATAAATAGTGATGTATTGTCCGTGCCGCGGTGCACGCATTGTGTTCATCCTTGTCAGCCGAAGGTCACAGAAGTTTCACCACTTTCCACGCACCCATCAGTTCACCATGTTGCAGTATGGCCCTTGAATCTTCAGATACTGGAAGGAAACAAACAGACCTGTGACACCAACCCCGATTTTCACAGTTCATCAACCAGGCGTCACAGCACATGACGAAATGCTGTTGAGACTATCCCAGGTGCCATGCTTGAAATTGGCGCCGCGTGCGCGAGATCCCACCAGTCACTGCACTTCGGTTAGAAAAGCGACAAAGCTGTGAGCAAACGGGATTCAGGTTGCAGTCAGAGATACGTCACCCTGATGCCCTGGGGACCATGGAACCTTTTAGTGCAGACGCTGGGACAGACACGGAAACTCTCCCTCGAAAAGCAGACTCCCGGAGCCTTTTTTTGCACTTCACAAGGTGGAGAATTGGTCTGAACGTTGGGATTTGTCGTGCCTTCTCCCATGTTGCACGAAAAATGTCAACCAGGAGTTAGCAAGTTGCTGCATAACTGCGGCAAAATGAACCGGAAGTTGGCGAAAAAACCGGGTGCGGGACGCACAAAACCCTGTGTGCGTGAACAGCCCTGAAAAGTATTGCAGCGATGTGACAGACCTGTATGACGAGGGAGGGTCCACCGAACACGATCTCCTGCGGGATCTGGGAGAGCGGGCAGTTCTCGATGCTCATGATCTGCAGGTTGGAGCAGAGCGCCAGCTCGAAGGGGAGGTTGTTCAGGTTCGGGTTGTCATTGATGTACAGCTGCTCCAGCTTCTCCAACGTACCTGCGAACCACCGCCAAAGGTCACGTGTCACTTCTGTAGCTAACCACAAATTCTCCACTTTTCGTTCTTTGTCTTGTTCGATTTGTGCTTGCAGCGGAGACCAAATTTTAACTGCACGGACTTCTGCTTCTCCTGACACGTAAAGTTTGGTGAAGGAGAACATCACTCGGCTTCGACGTCACCCCGCTAACAAAAGACAAGTCGAAAGCTGACGCACCTATTTCTTCCGGTATCGACGTCAAGTTGTTTTCTCCTGCTCCCAGATACGTCAAGTTACTCAAGTGCCTGAAACAAGCAAGGGTTCGTTCTACAAACGTTCGAGACTTCCTTTGTGAGCGTACCGTGTGCACCCGTACACGCACCGCACCTTGTTGTCCCAAAAACTAGGGGTGCGTTTTTGTACACGGGTGTAAGATTTCTTTTCTTTCCCAATACCAGAAAATCAAGGTTGAAGTTTGGGTGCGTCTTGTACTTGGGTGCGACATAAACGTGGTGAATACGGTGAGTCTGAAACACGAGCCCAGGGAAAGAACCTGCTCTTTGACTCAGGTCCACAAGTGGCTGCAACAGTCTGTACGCATTCCAAGGTCCCTCCACACCACACGTCCACGTACCCTCCACACCACACGTCCACGTACCCTCCACACCACACGTCCACGTACCCTCCACACCACAAGTCCACGTACCCTCCACACCACAAGTCCACGTACCCTCCACACCACAAGTCCACGTACCCTCCACACCACACGTCCACGTACCCTCCACACCACAAGTCCACGTACCCTCCACACCACAAGTCCACGTACCCTCCACACCACACGTCCACGTACCCGACTGCACCCCGCAACTCTACGTACCCGACTGCGCGCGGGAGGCTGGTGAGCTGATTGGACTGCACGACGAGTTTGGTGAGTTGACGCAGGAATCCGATCTCGGCGGGCAGCTGCTCCAACTTGTTCTCCTCTAGGTCGAGCAGCCGCAGCTTCTTCAGGTTCCCGATCGTCGCAGGGATCCGCTGCGCGGCGACACAAAATAGTTCCAATGCGCATTCGCAAACCCGATGGTCAGCATTTTTTCCACCTCTTATTTTGCGGCAACACCGCATTTATTTCTGAATGGTCTGAATGGAAAACAAGCCTGTTTGGAAGCGGAGGGTCGTGCAGAATTCTGAGCAACTCGGAAGGTGTTGAACAATGAGAAACGAAGGTTGCGCATGCGCGCGCCTCACCCTGAGCAGGTTGTTGCTGAGAATGAGCACTTCGAGCGCCTGCAGACTCTGCACGTCGTCCGGGATCTTGGTCAGCTGGTTCGTGCCCAGGTTCAGCTCCACCATCTTCGCCCACGTTCCGATGTCTGAAACGAAAAACATCGTTTCCACTGTGTCGATTGCCTTGGGGCGTTCGATTAACCGATTACACCGAACGCCATGGTGACCGAGGAACGAATTTGCACGTCAGTAGCCAGAGGGCACCACTGCGCAGCTGCACGAGAAACCTGTTGGACAACTGAGTCTCGAAAAGAACCTTCTTGGCGATACTGCAATCAACAGGACAGCGTGCTTGACTCGACAACGGCGGTTTGGTTTGATCAAAGCGCGCATCACACACTGACGACAATCAACAGGTTCATCTCGTCACGATCGTCATCTCAACCAGCAGAGAACCTGCACGTGGCCGCTTTGTTGTTTTTGGCTGCCCTTCGGGGTCCCTCCCAAGGAAGAGGGAGAGATCCAGCACGATTTCTTCCTCTACGCGAAGGAAAGACGTATTGATCGGGGAGAGGAGACGCAAGCTGCGTGAGAAACATACCGAGCGGGAGGGAGGTGAGCTGGTTGTCCTTCATGTTGAGTTTGGTGAGATACGCGGCGCGAGAGAAGATGCCGAACGGGATCTTGTTGATCTGGTTGTGCTCCATGTTTATTGACTGCAAAGAAAGGTGGCGTTCAGCATGATCTTGATCCACCATGCAGGTGTAGTGAAAGCAAGAGTATCAGGCAGGTGTCGTCACTCAACTAGCGTAGTGCAAGGACGAAGGCACACAAGTTTGAAAAGTCAGCTGTAGATCTGCCTGACGTCAACAATTTACGACACCAGCATTGTACCAACACGGATACTTTTGCCCAAAATTTCTTTCTCCATTGAACTTCGGGTGCGACCTTCTGTCGGGGGTAAGCATACATTACCCTCAGTTACAACGGCACGTACATAGACGGAGCAGAACTGGGAGGGTCCGCCGGCCGGGTAGGACGTGAACGCGTTGCGTGACAGCGTGATGGTCTGCAGGTTCGTCAGGCTTGACAGTAAACCCTCCTGCAACGCAAACATTGATTCATTTTGCACTTTCCTGAGACAGTTGAACAGTGTGGGTCCGATGGAGTGAACCTGGAGCCCTGGGTGTGCTCCCTCTCAACACCCATGAGAGCCGGTTTCCCTGCCTGGTTGTGACAGAGTCTGGGAAATCGGTTTGCCCTTCAAAATGAATAGATCTATTTAGCGTCCAAAATCCCCCCTCGTAAAAAGAGACAAAAATCTGCTGATATGCAAATGGGACAACTCCTTTGTGTGGGACAAACGATTGCCAGAGATTGTGAAATCATCATACTTCACATTCAGTTGGCTTCAGGGAAGTAAAATTTCAAACTGTCATGTGTCGCATGTTGTCCATTTGACTTGCAACGGGGAACACTTGTTTTCCTTGCGAAATTCCCACTGTTGAACACAGCATTGGTGTGAGAACGCCGCTTTGTGTGGCACACCAGCCAAAGGCATGCACCAATTTCCGAGTTCTGCTGATCACGCGCAAATCTCAATGCAATTTCTCAGAGAGCACCGGTACGTGGCACACGCCAGCTGAGCATGTCCGTGAGGAGCGGAACTTACCGGGAGCTGAGCAATCACGTTTCCTTCCACGTTGAACTCCTCCATCACGACGCAGCAACTCAACGACTTGGGCACGCTACCTAACCGGTTATACCTGAAACAAACGAATCACGCCACTGAAAATTATTCGTTTGGCCCAGGGTAGACAGAACCCTTTCCTCTTCCTCGGCCCGATTACTTTTTGATGTGCAAAGGCGCTTTCTCACAGATGCCTGTTCCAAAGAGCTCGTTGTTTATGGGTATATTTAAGTAAAAACGGAAAAACTGAGAAGCAGCATGACGACTTGACCACGACAAAAACATTTCCGCATTGAATCGTGCGTCTAACTTACCTCAGACCCAGTCTGTTGAGAGATTTCAAATTGCCTATTGACTCCGGGATGTCCAATAACTCATTGTGCTGTAAATCTAGTGACTGCAACTGTACACATTTGCCTATTTCTGAAACGTGAGAACGAAAACTTGTTGCACGACAAGTACCGTACCGTCTCGTGTATAAGATGCACTTGTGTATAAGATGCACCCCAAGTTTTGAGCAAACAAACTGCCAAATTTCAACATACTCATGTATAAGACGCACCCCAAGTTCAGCTTTTATAATATATTTTCAAAATTTATCATCTCAACTCAAATTCCTCAAATTCAAAATGATTGTTACTGTCTCTGAAAATGTTTTCATTCTCTTTCTATATTGGTCTTTTATCTGTGTCCCAGTTTTGGGTCTCAGATATATCTTCTTCATCCTCTTCTTGTTCTCAGCTTTAAAACTCATTTGAAACTAATTGAACAAAGAAAAGTCTTTTTTACTCAGTAAAATTATCATTTCTCCCTTTCTCCCTTTGCCTAAAAAGCTTGTGGTCCATAGAACTCAACATGGTGAAATTTTGCCAGAATCATTTTTAGCCCATTTTAAGAAAAAACATTTTTTAGTGATGTT
>JAAUXT010004040.1_pt1 | contig 14422 bp, 15 predicted proteins | sample 7278171 | NCBI WGS metagenome assembly JAAUXT01 (sample SAMN14350112, study PRJNA611818) | marine sediment metagenome | isolation source: surface marine sediment (1.8m) | place: French Polynesia: Moorea | collected 2018-08 | reverse complement strand
CCCCCTCTGCCAGACCCCCTCCCCTCTGCTAGACCCCCTCCCCCTCTGCAAGACCCCCCCTCCCCTTCTGCATTGGGGTGGCTGGAATGGTGGCACCCTGCACTGAAAAAACAAAATGGGTATACTTTGATGGTGAAAATGGGTCTTCTACCACTTTCATTTATCGTGCCCTTCACAAATTCCAATTTTTTCAATTTTCATTTTTTTTTTTTTTGGAAGTGTGTAATTGCAAATGGTGGCAGGTGGAAAAGTGACGCGACCATCAGGGTCCGATTACCGGACTTACTTGTTATGTTTTCAGCGAGAAAAAGACGAATTCGACAAGAAATTCAGCGAAGTCAACAAACAGCACGCAGATGAAATAAACTCTTGGACACAAAAATGTGCGCGCTTGAAAGAAGTCCTCCAGGAACAAGAAGAGCATTGCCAGACCCTCACTCAACAACTGCAGCAAAACAAGTTGCAAATTCTTGAAGAGTACAGGGAGGAACTGTCATCGATCAAGAAATCATTCACCGACCAGATTGGATTTTTACAGGACCATTGCAGAAAAGAGGTACGCGGGTCTTTTCTCCACAAGAGCCCAATCTCGCAGTTCCATTGCTGTAAAAGGGTTTCAAAGTCCCTCTGACAATCACAGGTCTGTGGAGAGGTGAGCGCCTTGCTTCACAGATCCTGCATGGAAACACGCCCAAGTGAAAAGGAAAACCGTGTGCACGAGGACACCCAAGAGCTGCAAATAAGCAGATCTTACAGATTTTTGTCTCTCAAAATGTTGACCCAAGACACTGGCGGAACTTCGTCCCTGTCATCTCCAACCAATTGAACCAGCAGCACAATCTGTGCACATGTTCCGAGGATGAGAAGTTGGTTTCTTTTGAACCATGCCAAAATTTGAAGTTTGTTGAATTTTTGACGCATCAGGACTATTTCATGTTTTTCTGGGTTGGCTGGAGCCTGTGCAAGCAAAAGTCAAAATATGTCTGCAAGGTTTCTTGAGTTCTTCACTTTTGCAAAATAACTGTATGCGTGCATCACAGAGACAAACAAATTCGATTGCAGACCAACTGCATAGCTACGTGGAAACTTCTTTCTCAAAAGGTCGAAAAGTTGCGAACAACAAACTGCGGTCTCACGGAGGAACTAAAGGCTGTCCATTTGAAACTCCGCGAAAGTGTTTTTGGTGAGAGTGTCCAAGGAGGAACGCCAGAGCGAGCAGCCCCAGCCACCGCGCCGGATGCTTCACGTGACACGTCCACGGTCCAACAAGTCTCGTCGCAGGATGACGTGTTCGCCGGAGATCTACCAACCTTACTCCAAAGCTTGATGGTGAGGACAGACAGACCAGAACACAAAGAGCCAAAATGTTCTTTTCATGCAGAGCAGCAAGTGTCCAACTTGTGTCCACTGCAGCGGTCCAGGCTCGGGATTGGGTGCCCACAACGGTCCTGGCAGTGGTCTGAATTTAAAAGGGAAATTTGCCGACATACGGCCGAGGACACACTGAGCGTCACGGGGCAAACTGCACAGAGCGTTAATCCATTCAGTGGACATCGTCTCTGGACACATTCTGCAGATACAACCTCTCGTAGTTTGGGTCCTTGCACTAACACGGGTAGCAAATTTCTTTTGTGTTGGCGCGCCGCCACCGCAAGTGTACATGCATGTGCACAGGCACGAAAACACACGCTTTCCTTGAATTTTCCCACCTTTGTGAAGCACAGTCTTTCCGCTTCAGATCAGGAGATGAAGCGGACTTGCAGCAACAAATTCGCAAAACCGATCGTTATTGATCACCTCCGTTTCCAGCGCGTCTGCAGTAATTGAGATTGCAACAGAAAACTCGAGGAATTCCTAACGAACGCCTCGCAAATAATTAATGATGTTATCTTTGAAGGACATCTTGCACAGGAAGGATGAAGAAATACAGGGACAGCGCGGCGAGATCCAAACCCTGACGGAAACGCTCAGTCACATCACGGCCGAGTATTTACGACTGAAACGAGATCTCTCCGTCACAATGGACACCATTGAGCGACATACACAAAAGGAAACAACTGTCCGAGGAGACCTCAATTGAAAAATAAATGAACACGAAAAATTCAGGAGCTGAATTCTTGTTGTTTTATTGCAAGCTCTGTTTTCGTTATTTCTTTCTGTCAGGTTGAGGTTTGGTTTATTGCAGTTTGAAAGCCGACATTTCTGTAAACTTAGACTGCCATAACAATCTATCATGTAAAGGGTTAACAGCAACGAACAACGAAGCCTGGTAAAGTTGTAAATTCCTGACCGGAATGGGAGCTGTTGTGCGCTCAAGCTTCCACCGATAAATTGTCACTGGAATTGTCATTATTTGCAGGTTCCGTTCCAGGAAACAAGGACACAAACGAACATTTACTTGCAGTCTGATCAACGATTTTTCTTTCACCAGCATGTACGAGCGAACGAATTTTCATCAAGTTTTTTGAAATTTTGTTCTCATTTGCGCATCAAATGCACTGATGTGATCCAGTTTTTCATCTCGGGTTCTGCACAGGACAGAATGGTGTTGAAAAATGCTTTAGCAGTACATGACCACAAAAGGAAACGGTTTTGGCCAGTTACTTCTTCACAGTCACGCGTGCCTATGTACACAATTTCTGGTTGGGCAAGAGCAGCTTTGTTCTGCAAAGTCCTTGATTTTTCTCTGCCTATTGGAAAAACAGTCTGGACTTTCTCGTGCAATTGGTACACAGAAACACGAAGTGCCGCACAGAAACACTCAATTCCTTTCTGTAACAAATTGCTTTTGAAAAGCCCAACATCTGATATGTTCACCTGATCTTTCAAAACAAATTTCCTCCCAAATGTATGGGATGGAAAAACGTACATTGCTTCATTCCCCTTGCATATATAGCTGAGGAATCGATTGAATGAGTTTCAATACTGCTTGGCGAATTCACACAGATGGCTTGAGAGTACCCCGCAAAACAAAAGGCTTTGTGATTTCAGACGCACTGCAAAGATACAAGTCATATTCTGGCTCACACAATCAACGGTCAAAGTGTCCATTTTGCGAAAGAATTGCTATTTACTACTTCAATCACTTTTCATCATCAGAAAATGCCCTGCGAACCGTCCTGTCATTCAGAGAGAGTGGCGGTCGGTAGTTCTCCACTATGCAGCCGTCAAACTCATCCTTCTCATCGCGCTTCCGCCCAGCGCGAAAACTGTGAAAGCTGCGCAGCGCTTGCAGCTGTCAAAACAAACAACAAACATTCACAATAAAACCCGAATAAAATTGTCAAAACTTGTGGCTCGGCGATTTGAGCAACCCTTTTTTCAGCTGATTGTCTGCACTTGCGCTTCACCTATCCCACAAAGTTTGTTGATCATAAAATTTCACCCATTTCGCCAACGAAACTGCAACAGGCACAGAAGAAAATGGAATGACTGCAGCTTATACATGTGCAAAAAGGAAGCGCACACCCTAAACCCATCAAGCATCGGCCGACTTCTTGTGATGTGCACTGATCCTCGACACACACTGTGAGAAACTAATTTGATCCTTTCATTTGACCTCGCATTCACCGAACAATCTGATGCCGTTCAAGGAGCGATCCAAGAACCATTTACGTGTAAGTTATCCAAATCCTCACACAATTGGCAACATCAGGACTGTTTGGCATAGATTTCCTTTTTGAATTCAGAAACAAACAAAAAACTTTGCTCCGAACGTTTGCCAACCACAAACCGAACATCAAGTGGAGTTGCTGTGTTTAGCGCGAAAGGTGACCGACACTTGAATGACGCATAGCCATCCAATTCTGCTCAAAAAGTGAGGTATCGCGTATTATTTGAGAATATCATGCAGCAACTGAGAACAAGGAGACTGGAAACGGTCGGCCTGACTGAACAAGCGGTGAGATGAGTTGTGCATTTCCAAATATAAAGCGCATCAAATTGACATTTCCTGTGAAAAGTTCTGTCAACTACACAAGAATAAACACGCACGCCTTCAATCTGTTCCTAGTTTGGGCAAATCAGCAAAATACTTGCCACAAATCATTGCTGTAAATTGAAAATGTTCTCACAGACGGAACCTTTGGTCGATTGTGTTCTGCAGGTTTGATCTTTCGTGTACTCTCAACAGTGTTGAAAGCTGCGACCAGTCCTCTCCTGAATTTGGCTCGACAAATCTGCAGACCGTCGCAACAAAAACATCCCGACACTGCGAGCAACAATCTCACTTGTCGGGCGAAATCAACATTTGCATTTGGCATCGAATCTTGACATGGCGCTTGAAACAATAGCACTTGGCAGAAGTATGCATGTACATTCAAAGGTTAGGGACACACACGTGTAAAATGCCAGTACAGTTCATGTTTTTCCCCATAATCACTCCGCACTATATATGCATATCACTAAGATGTTTATATCACTGTGACACTGGAAGCTCCAGCAATCCAGCAAAACCTGTTTGGTATCTAAAAATAAGTCTAACAGTGGCTCATACAGTTGAGTGCTTACTTACCCCTGCATTCCCGTCAAGCAATGATCTTCATTACAAATCGGCGCCCAGCACCAGTCAACAAAAAACAGGTCTCTGTGCACACAACGTCCCTTGGCATCAAGCAAGAACCGACTGCATGTCACTGCGCAGGACTTGGAAACCACATAGTGTAAAGTCATCGCAACCGTGTCACAATTTCAGATCCGATGCACGAGAGTAAAAAGAACAACCGGCTTGCACTTCTTCACAATTCTCTTTCCTCCACGTTGTCCTTTCAGGTGAAAAATTTTCTGAATGACGCTCGGAGTTCCCGGTCATTTAGTGGCAGTGGCGGACGATAGTTTTCCACGATGAGCCCGTCGAAGTCGTCATCAATTGGCTTCTTGGCTCCTCTCTTGAAGGAGCAGCAGCTTCTAAGCGCAGCCAGCTGTTTTTTGAATGCAAAGGTGGGGGAAAGCAGGACACTTAGTTGTCTACACTGGCTGTCATCGGGAGTTTTACTCGTAGATCTACACTTCGAATGAGTTGGAATTTGGTGGTACTGCCTCATCGACCGTAATCAAGTTCTCTCCCCCCCTCTCCCAGCCCCATCAAAAAGCCTATTCACCAACGTGACAAGCGCCTCAATGAGAGTTTTCATGTCTGATGATTCAGGGAAACAGGCAAGAAAAGGCAGCAGTCTGACTTGTTAATTAATTCTTCGTGCCTGGTGGAGCCCCAGGCAGAGTGCAGGTTTACGCAGCATCAGCTTGCTCTTATTTGTGAAGGGAACAATATCATCTCGCAAAGCGCACCTGAGCCTCGGACATCTGAATCGGGTCTTTGAAGACGATCCACGTGACGGACTCGTAACACGGAGGCGTCGTCAGCGACCCGGGGTACGTCCAGTACTTCGTCTTGTCACCTGCAAAATTTCGAACCTTATCAAGTGGTCTCCCCAGATTCCAGCAGATTTACGTGACAGAAAATGACTTGGGATGTTTGTCAAAGTGCGAATGGTTTGGACGCACTCGGTAGTAAACAAGATGGATCGAAGCCGCCCTCCACATCAATCTGCTCGTCGCTGTACGTGATTTTGCCGAACTGATCCGTCAACTCTTTGAACGTTGTGTGCTCGTCTCCGACCTGCAAGGAGAAAAGTGCCAATTGATCCGAAAGTGATTTATTTGCAAGGACATTCCCAGTTTGATCAATGCTCAATGCTGCGACCTTTATGGTGCGCTGCAGACAGGAGATGTGCCCAGATCTACATTCCTCGTGCGCGAAGAAACAGAAAAACAGGACATCAAACAGGGAATCAATCATAAAAACAAGAACACCTGCCGACGTAGACACGCGCCGTGCAGATGGGCCGTGGCATTGACGGATAACTTATGGGCAAAAAATCTCCAACGTTGTTCCTCTCTCCTCCAGAAGGGCACAAGATGGGGGCGAGAGAGGAAAAAGGGAGACAATTGAAGGAGAAATTGAGATAACAGGAATAAGAGAGAGGTGTTCAGTGCGTGAGAAAGTCTCAAAGTTTACTCACCTCAACAAACGCACCCAGGACAGCGAGCCCATTCTTTGCCGCTGCTGCCTCTCCAAAATCGGCGTACAAATCACTGTTGTAGTGCACAATGTGCGCCTGCAAAGATGAGAAGTTGCTGAAGGGCGACTTTGCACGCACGAAGTTGAAACCTTGCTTCACTGAAAACATGTTAGCGATTGACACATTCTGAAAACCAAGTTTATTTGTTCAAACTTTTTCTCCGAAAGTCTTTCACATCACTTTCTTTGTCTAATGACCTCACTCGCTGCGATCTTGAAAGATTAAGTTTCTGTCGTGAAAGTTTACTTGAATATAAATTGACATTTTATTGTGAAGTTGCCCCTGAGTGACGGGTGTTTTGTGCACACTGTGTGTCTCCTACCTCAGCAGCATACATAATGTCGTTGATTCGGTGCTCTGAACCAGTCTCGCTTGTTTTACCCCAGTGGAAGTGGAATTGAGCGACTTTGTAGGTGTGTCCTAATGGGCCCCCTTCCAGCGCTGCAGCACAAATTTGAGATGGCTGATTTGGCTTTTTGTGTTCAAAACAATATTTGTGCAGCCATCAAGTCTGTCAGATGTCTGCGCCTATTCAGAGATCAGGAGTCTCAACATCGAAAAAGAAAACCAATTTTATCCAGACTGACAAACACAACTTCCTTCTCTGATTCGGTCGGTATCGCATTCAAACGTATTTCACATTCTTCTCCAGCAGTGCTTTGTTCCATTTACTAATCAAAGTATGCTGGAGAAATTAACTTACACGAGCCGTCTGGTTTGTACGTGACCTGCACAGAGCGCCCCGTGTTGATGAGTTGCTGCACTTTGGACGCGTCGTAGGTCATCTGTAGCGGACGATCCTTGAGGGCCTGGTCGAACACAGCGTCAGACGGAATGATGTTGATGGGCGACTGACTGCTGCCATTCGCCTCTGGCACATTCTCACCCCAGGTACTTGGCCCTGTGGTTCAGAGATAATACGAAACAAGTTCAATTGCAAGGTGAGCAGGAAACTGATGGGTTTGAAACTTGTTGCTGTGCATCTTTCAGAAATCAAGTCAAAGGGCGTCCTGTGTGACAATCACCTCAGGCGACTTGCCCTGAAGAAAACCTGGATGCCCCACCCTTGTGGCTTGGTTTTCATTGGTTTGCAAGAATACAAACTATCAGTTGGATCCCTGCACAAAGCACAAACAGTTCATTTTTTTGCCAAAAGGAGAACAGATATCCCATGCACACGCAGTCTTACTGTTGATCCAACTGCAGAAAGACAAAAACGCCGTGAGAATTCCACCACCCAATTTGACCACAGCCTCATCACTCTGCCGTCCAGAGTGAGGCTTTGTTTCCGGGGTGTTCGCGTTGCGTGGAAACACTCAACTATGCTGCCACAAACATGGAGAAAGTCCTGCAAGAAGCTTTTGAATCAACTGGACTCCGAAAGAGAAGCATAGTCAGGCATCAGGCTACATTCAATTTTGAAATATCAGAATGAGCTGGTGAGTGCATCGAAAGTCATGCATGATCAACGCTTTGGCCAACGCCACAAAAATGACAAACACCCCAGGAAAAGACTGACACGACTTCTCTTTTTCCCGTGGACATCGTGGCTTGTTCAGGTGTTGCCATTGCAGGCCAGACTCTCGACATGATGAGACTTGAACACTGGACACCGTCGAACACAGGATTCACATGCTCCCACACAACACAGGAAATAATAAATCATGGTGTCGAGCTCGCTTTGAATGCCAGCGACTAAAGCAAATCCTTTTCTTTCTGTTCAGCTGATATCGGAGAAAAGTCACGATCCACTCACTGACGTCATTGCGTCCACACTGAGCAGAACGTCATGCAGAGAACGCACAAAAGCATCCAGTGCTCGGTTCAAGTTGCGGCAACTGCTGAGGACAGAGAAGCAGAGATTGAGAAAAGAGTCTGTCATGCATGTGAAGCCTTTTTATCCACAGAGCAGGCTGCGGTCAAACACAGATCAGATTCAATTTCTTTTTCCGTTCGATATCTCCAATGGTAATCACAAGATTTTGCACTGGGGCGATGCCATTGCTGCCTGCACGGAATACACTATGATGTCGTGTTGCCTCTTTTTTGGGAGTTCGCACAACAATTCGAATCCCTTCTCTGAATGTTTCCATCAAAGTTGCGTGCTGTCTCGTGCTCGTGCTTCACTCGAGACACCCGACTGAAACCTGTGATCGAGGCGAAAGAGATGACTGAACAGAAAAGCAACATGCATAGATGTTCCTGAGTTGAATTTTTTGTCCTTCTGAGGGGGAAAACCACTTTGCCCCATTTTGTTTCAGGTGTCAGTCTTTTCAAGATCTCGGCAGTGAAGTTGAGGTACTTTAAGGAGACTTCCCGGTGACAAATGGGACCTCAAGCTTCTCGTAACTAGCCCTGCCCTGTGAAAACAGGAATTTCTAAAGGGTCGAGGTTTGTCAAGTTCACCCGAGAATTCAAATGTGGTTCAGACCCCTTGCTTTTGCCAATCGCCACCTTGAACAGAAGCCTTTCTCTGACCATACCCATTGTCCAATCATACCACGTCCAAAAGGGAAAGAAAGCAAAGTCCAACAAGGCAATGTTCCCGGTGCAACAGGACAACATTCCGACCAAGACTACATTCCGCCGGCGGAATGTAGTCCTAAAATTTCAGGACCAGGTTCCACCCAGCTGGGACTTATCCCGTCTGGTCAGGATGTAGTCCCAGACGATTTTCAAGACCATACCCTGACCTCAACCAAGGTCAGAGTGTAGTCCTGGTCGAATATCAGGACTGGATCCTGACCTTTGAAGTCCTAGGTTGTGCATGAGTCAACACAATGATATGATTTGATTTACAGGTGCAGACCTTTGAACCTGGGCTCACAGGCTTTGGGTTCAAAGAGTTTGAACCCAAAAAAATGAACACAAAAATGATTCCAGAACAATCTGGGTTCATTTCTTTTTCGCGAGAAGGGGGCGAGCTCAACCCACATCAAAGCGCGTCAAAAACCTGTTTGAAACCCGAAAACAACCGTCAAAATTGAAACCCATTTCCATTTGTTTGCACACTGCGACTTCGTCCGAACCCGAGAGTTGATCCAAGTTTGAAACTGTTTGCGCCTGTAATTTATTTCTCGATGTTGAGTGTCACCTCGTCCACGAGCCTTTTACTTTCACGGACATTAATTCCATTCAGCCTGGGGTTATTAGCGTCAAAGGATACAATCGTCAAAGGGGCAAATTAAATCAAGCTTTAGAGACCTAGACTTCCGTTGTTACTTCTCCAAACATGTCCTACTGCACCCTGATCCACCTCTTCACACCTGAAGAGTGCAACTCACCATTGTGCTGGCAGTATCCCCACTCCGTCATTCTCCTGCCCGTGTGTTTTCTGTAATGGCCAAATTGAGAGACATGAACAGTGGTCACGAAGAAAGTGTTACGACTAGAAATTTTGGGCGACGCGTATTGAAGAGATACCATCTGTTGTTGATGCACACATTTCTACAGTGTACTCCACAAGAAAGAACGGGAAAACTGGGAAATCAGTTGCTGCCCCCGAACGATCACAAAGGCGATATTGAAGAAACAATGCAACAAATGCGCAGTGTTTGTTTCACACGTCAATATCCGTTCGTGTCCCCACATAGTTTGTTGCCTGAAGATGTTTTCACACATGCCAAACGAGAACTGCACGTGTTAATGCAGCTCGTGGAAAACAAGTCTTCGCGACTGTCCGTGTGTTCGCGCGTGTGTACTTGCTTGACACAAGCAGATCTGCACATCCAAATAGAAGCGAGAACAAATTTGTACTCGGATAAAGCCCCTTGTGAAGTCCACACCGGATCATAATTTCATCCCACCAACACGAGGCAAGAATCCCATTCCTCCTGTACAAATATTCTTTGATAAGAACAGTCTCTTTCAGCTCCTAATTACATTGGACATCTCCATATCAGAATATCACCCGAGGGACATCACACCAACAGAAGTTTGCTTTCAGCACTGCTTCTTGCTTCTGCGTTTTGCTGCGTCGACGTCTTTTCGTGCCAACGAAAAACGTAGCTACAAAAGAAAGCCGCTTTTGCGTGCTGGTACTTTTTGTTGAGCGAGCCATTCTTCGGACCCTGTTGCATTCCATTCGCCGACGAAAAACAACGAACCCAAACCCAACCCCGCACTTCACGCGTGCTGCTTGCTTACTGCTTGCAACGGGCAACACTGCACTCATCAAAAGGCAGAAGACCTCTTGCGACAGGGTTCACACCGCAAACAGATTCGAGACCCAACACGTTCTGCGGAAGCCCTGGATTCGTTGACACAAGTTCTTTCAGATTCTATTTCAACGTCGACAGATCGGATTCCTGTTTCCTTGTTCATTGATCAACACAACCTGACCTTCAATCTTCTCCTTGGATTTCTTCATATCTTTTGTGCTCGAAGTTTTGCTCGTTGGTTTCGGTTCTCTGTCACACAAGCCGTTGCCAGAGTTATGTGCACACGCGTTTCACGTCACCGTCACGTTGGTGTCAACAGAAGCGGGACGTGTTCAAATAGATTATGAATCACGAACAGATCGACATGGAACCCCCCCCCCAATCCAGTTGACCTGAACGCGTACAAGCTCCCACAGCTCCTGAAACCGCGCTCAGATGGTTGTCATTTTGTCTTGTTTCAATTGGACGAGAAAAGGCAGTGAAAGTTGGCACAAAACGGACATCATGAGGGCAACTGTGTCCAATCCAGTCCCTGTTGTGATGTTGCACTCGAAGACAAGCTCGACTCTGAAAGGCTTCTCGTATTCAGATGTGCGTGAGGACAAGTGTGGAAAACATGTCGAAAAACAATGCGCCGCTGACAATGTACTCGTCGTACGTCTGCCGTACTCTATGCATACGTCGTGACTTGTATGGAGTTGACTCCACGAGAGCGCACTGTTGCGAGAACCTGCCCCATACGTGCTTTTTCCCGCTCATCAGTTGGTTTCAACGCTGCACTAGGTTCACAGCTGTGCATGACTGACAGATGATGAATAAATCATGATGCCATTAAAAGATTATTGCGGGATCGAGGATCTACCAATTTCAGTCCTTTCGCAACTTTAAATCAGTTCAATGACAACACTGAGGAGAATGGTGAACAGATCCCAAGAGACGAATCTGGGACAAGTGCAATAAAACACGTACAAAAAGCGTGAAAATCTGATCTAATACACAGAGAAATCTTAGCAAAGAGAAGCTTAAAACCCGTCAAATGAGTAAATTTTGCACATGACAACGAGCGCCAGCAATCAGAATGAAAAGAGGGGACCCGTTGGTTCTGCAGGTGACGCAGGCACCTGCCTCTGAAGGTCATCCCAGAGGAACCTATTGATCAGATTTGCCAACAACTGCGCCTCGAACCACGGAGACAAATCTCGAACAGTCAAACAAAAATTGATCGAAACCACTATGAGGCACCAGATAATGTACAAGATGCTACGAAAAGAGCGCGGTGAAGTTTCTCAACGTGCACGTGGCTCTATCAAACAGCTGTGCATGTGCCCTTGGTGCGAAGAAGACAACAAGAAACAGTGGAGGGAATGTCCTTATACTCACTGCACAGCTATCTCCAGCTGCGTGACAATCCTGGAAAACTTTTCCCGGCACCATGTTGCCAGCTCGTCAAACTTTATTTGAGACACTCTCTCCCGAATCTCCCTGAGTTTGGAATCCATCATTGCAGAAGACATCATTTTTTCGCCTTCTTCAAGGTTAGACTCACCTTGTTGCAAGACCCGGTTTGGTCGATGGTTTAACTTGCAGCTTCACTGCAGTATGGCTAAATAAGGAAACAGAACCGCTTTTCGAGCTGAAGCTGTCTGCAGGGCTCGGAAGGCGCTATCGATTTGAACGCAGCGAGAGCGCAGGCACTGGGCCTCAGAACAAATCCGCGTCACTTTTATGTGGGAGGCAGCGCAACAGGACCGAGCGAGAAGAAGCCACTTGGAGGGACGCATTCTGATTGGAGATTCAACTCGTTGACGTACTGTGGGCCAACGATGTATTGTGTGAAGATGCAAATGCAGTCAGTGGGTGGAAGATACAAAACCTCAACATTTACTCTCGATGCATGAGAACCATCTCAAAAGTTTGCTTCAAAGTTTCCTTGCGCACGTCATTCTCAGATCCATTTGGAGGAAAACAAGCGTCTGAACACCGGAAGACGCAAAAGAAACGGTGCCAGGCATTGCTGCCTCGTTGTACAACATATGTCAAAAAATAACCAACATTCTGACTGTCACCACAAAGACAAGAGTTGGAACATCGTGATGCACGAGACGTTTGCATGTTTCACCACGGGTTGGTCTTCCGGTGTGTTGAAAGCAAGTTCCGATGAAAAGAATATGTTTCGGCAGACAAACAAGACCAACAAAGTGACCTTTCTCTTCCTTTGGAAAACTCATGGGACAACCTTTGGATAGTTCCAGAATGTTGTAACAACAAAAAATAGACATCAGAACCTCCTTCGGACTCTTGAAGACACATGCACAGCAGACCTGTGAGAATGCAAAGGAGTCACAAGGATCTGGCAGCCCTGTGCGCTTGAGACCAACGCAATACTGCAAGGCGTGTACGAAGAACATTCAAGATCGCTTGAATATCTTTCGTGAAACAAACCAGAAAAGAAAATCTGGCGCACTGCGCATCTCTTCAGCACTTGGTTCGCCTGACTCCAGCAAATTCTTCCTTTCACGAGTCGACGCGAACTGCTCAAATTTCCTTTTCAAGGTCAATTCCCTGAATACGATGGCAAACACGCTGCTCTTTGATGATGATTGCCTTTCCCAGACGACGCGGACTTTTGTTTTAATCCCGTTTTTGGAACACCGAATGGCTAAATCAATAGGGACAGACACTATCTCAACGTTTTGGTGTGCGCTCGTGGCACGAAAAGTCGTGCAGACTTAAGATTTCTTCGTTTCTTCCACCACCAAAGAATGGTAGGAGCCGAACTCGGCGATTCCAATCATCAGATTTCTCATTGCCCTGCCTGGGTCGTGGGACTCGATTGGTCTCATTGAAACAACAACTTGTTCGTGACAGGTTCCCAGAACCGTCAAGGCAGATGAGGCGCCAGGATTTGAACGTTCAGCTGTCACCTGGCCATCAAAAAGACCTTGAGACACAAGACTCATTTCAGAAGCAGAGCTATCAGTCTGTACATCTGTGTCTAAGTTTCAAACCCACTCCGAAAAGGTTTTTCGTAAAAACGCGCAAAGCACAAAGCTATTGCCAATTAAAAGTGTGCTGAAATGTAAGGCACTCCTGACAGGAATTCATCATCAATTGTAAAGACGTATCTCGACCAAATTTCAAAAGCACCTCCAAGGAGCAACATCTGCTATTTTGAGAGTGATTTATCTTCCAAATGAAATGGATAAACACGCAAATGTGCGTCACAGCACTTGAAGACCAACATAACTCTCCCACGACACACACGAACCCTTACTCAAGGATAAGTCGTCGCGATCGTATTCGAACACCTTTTCTGCACACAATCACAACAGGCCAAGATTGCTCTTTACTTTCTTGCAAGACGTAAGATCGAATGATGACCGTTGCAAACACCAAACAGGTTCACGCATCAAGACTTCGCTTTTCTTCCGTTAAAACTCCACCTGTACGATCGTACACGAACATCGGCGACGGACACATGCAACCAACAACTGTCACTCTGGAAGTTTTGAGAGGCCATTGAAACAAATAGTTTCTTCACAAGCATGCAAAGTTCTGCACGTTGCTTATCAATATCACCACTCACGAAGGTGACTTATCTCAAGAGTACGTACCCATTCAAAGTAGTTTGCTTCGTATCAATGTTTTTCACACCTTCAGGTGTAAAATACTTTCATCAAGGTGAAGTGCAAGTCTTGTCCCCGTTATCAAAGTTTTCACCTCCAATTTGTGTTCAGTCGACAGATACACACGATACTTGTGACGTTTCGTGCAATGGCAATGAATCCGCTCGCAGGTTTTCTGCACGAGTGTGCGTAGTCCGGTGTGTGTGGAGGAGCATTAATGATTATCAAAATGAACAGCACAATTGCTCTTTTCCTGTTCGAGTGAACTGCCTGTCATGGTATGGTCAAACTTGTGTGCGCTGCACTGAGTGCAATCCGTGAAGAATTAACAACTTTGCTTTTAACCGATTTATTGATTGCCGTCTAATACACGGCTCTCACACACATACAAAACAAAAAAATAAAGAAATTAAAAGGAAGATGTTTACCTTGGAGCCAATGAAAGTATTCATGAGTGCATTCTTATATTAACAGATGGAAAATTATTATACAAATCTGCCAGTTAGCACTATGTATAATTTAATAAATTGATATATTTTCTGGTATGTACTATTTT
>JAAUXT010036973.1_pt1 | contig 14424 bp, 11 predicted proteins | sample 7278171 | NCBI WGS metagenome assembly JAAUXT01 (sample SAMN14350112, study PRJNA611818) | marine sediment metagenome | isolation source: surface marine sediment (1.8m) | place: French Polynesia: Moorea | collected 2018-08 | reverse complement strand
TTTAAGGTGATCGGCTGACGGCCTGGCTAACGGGCAGGTTCTGCTCGTCAACTTCAGGCACCACTGACGAATCGAAAATTAAAAAGATCCCGCGTTATCGCGGGATCTTTATTTTTGGAGGCGTTTAAGATCTTCCCAGGCATCGGTGAGCATGGCATTGGGCACATAGCCGTCCACCCAATCGCGGTATGCACGGATATTGATCTGCTGGTACAGCGGGATACCGATGGCTTCTTCGTACCACAGATGCTGCAGACGGGTGTATATTTCAGCGCGTTTATCCGGTTCAACCGTGACAATACCAGCCTCACACAGCCGGTCGACGGTATCATTTTTGTATGCCATAAATCTGCCGTAAACCCCTCGTGAGTGCATAAAGGTGTGTAAAAAGTTATGGGGGTCCGCATAATCGGCTGCCCAGCCGGTTATAAAAATCGGGTATCGATAGCTGCGATATTCAACCAGATAATCCTTCCACTCGACGTTTCGAATCTCAATGCTGAATTTGGGGTTGAGCGACATGATGTTTTCAGACAGCATCATCGCAGCCGCCTCGCGCATGGCATTGCCCGAATTGTAGGTGATCACCATTTTGAACCCGTTGTCCCATACCCGGCCGTCCCAGGCCTTCTGCAGGTGCTCCCGGGCCTTATCCAAATCAAAGGCATAATGTGGCACGGTTATATGATACGGCAGCCCTTCAATGTTCGGGCTGGTGGGCATGATCACCAGATTATCAAAGACATCCTGGCGATAGGTTTCGCGATCCATGGCGTGTAAAAACGCTTTGCGGACATGAATATCGGAAAAAAAATCCGACGGAATACCGTTGCCGTCGAGGCGGCCACTGCCGATGTTGGGATTGCCCGTCGGATCAATTTTCTGGCAGAAAAGCGCAAATGATACTGATAGCTGGGGCACGTTGAAGATCTTTAATCCCCGCATGGCCTTAACTTCTGGCACATAGGGGATGTCCACCGTCACCCGGTCTGCATCGCCGTTTTGCAGCATGAGCTTGCGGGTGCTCCATTCTTTTACATATTTGACAATCGTTCTTTTGAGCTTGGGCTTGGTGCCCCAGTATCCGTCAAAGCGCTCGAAAACGAATTGCTTGGAAGGCTCCCAGGACTTAAAGCGAAATGCACCGGTACCGTTGGCCACTTTTGACAATGGCTCATGGCCAGGTGCCGGGTTATTGAATTTTGCCGCCTGGTCGATACGGCCGTCCCAGCATCCGTTAGCAATGGCCCATTGCCGATTGAGAACCACCGACGAAGAGTTGGCCAGAATTCCCAGCAGCGGCGGATAGGGCCTGGGCAGACGGATGATCACCTTGTCATCTGTGGCGCTGATGGCATAATCGATCATTTTAAAAATACCCGGCCAGATTTTACCGTTTTCATCGCGGGTCGAATTTTTGCCGGTCAGGGCCTCGAGCAGCATCCACATGGGGCCACCATCGGGATCCACTATCATGTTGCGCTTAAACGAGTAAGCCACATCCTGCGGGGTGAGTTCAGCGCCGCTATGAAATTTAACACCCTTACGGATGGTAAACACATAGGTGGTCCCGTCAGCTGAAATAGCGCCGTTTTCAAGCGATGGGACCTGTGTGGCCAAAACGGGAATGAATGCTTCGGTTTTGGATCCATCAAAAAAGATGAGGGGCTCGTAGATATTCAAGATACGCTGGCTGCCAGTGGTATCATAGCAAGCGGCCGGGTCCAGGGTACGCAGGGTACCGTAAGTGGCCAAAATAAAGGTATCCGGATTTTTAACGCCGGCCGGTGCATCCGCAGCACCGATAATAAGAATGAGTAGTCCGACAATGAATTTCAGTATGGGTTTCATTTCACAAGCGTTATTTTTTAAACTTTCTGTAAATAATGAGCAGGAGTACAGCGCCACCGACGGCAATGACCAGGCTGCGAAAATCAAAGCCGGTGACCTTGCCGAAACCGATTGCCGAGCTGATAAAACCGCCACCAATAGCGCCTGCAATCCCAAGGATAATGGTCATAAAAATACCGCCCGGATCCTTGCCGGGCATCAGCAATTTGGCGATAATTCCCACAACCAGCCCTAGAATAATCCATGATAGAATTCCCATAATTTTCCCCCATTTTTTTGAGCTTATCAGTTTAAATCAAATATGATTGCCAAGCAGCCACGGTTCGGCAAGCCGCTTGAAAGGAAAGTTTGCTAGCTATTGCAAGATCGCTATAATTGCCAGCATTTTATCAAAAATTCAATCTTTATGAGATTTCCACGACGCTTTTGTAAAAAGCCACGTAATTTTTGATCTGCTTAGCCTTGTCCCTGGGCTCCGGATAATACCAGGCTGCATTCTGCTCGACCTTATCACCGATGACGATGTGATAATAGCTGGCCTGACCTTTCCAGGGGCAGGTGGTGTGTTTATCGCTTTTTTGAAAATATTCTGTTTTGATGGATTCCGGCGGAAAATAATGGTTGCCTTCGATGACAATCGTCTGATCGCTTTCTGCCAGAACCAGATCATCGCGCAAAGCTTTCATGGTTTTTTCTCCTGGATGCCAATTGTTTTGTCGGCCTATGGGTGCAACTGCTAAATCATGGCACGGTGCTCATTAAATATCTTGAAGATAATACATTCGAGGACGAGCACGAGAACGACGACGAGTATGGGCCACATTCTCGTCCTCTAACCGGACAAAGCCCTGTCAATATCCGCAATGATGTCATCCGGATCTTCGATGCCCACCGACAGACGCAGGGTGTTGTCGGTAATTCCCAGTTCAGCGCGTTCGGCCGCAGAGATTTTCTGATGGGATGTGGTTGCCGGTGAACAGATAATGGTTTCCACCCCGCCGAGGCTAAGGGCCGGAGTGATCACTTTCAGGTTTTTTAAGAAGTGTTCCGGTGACTGCCCGCCCAATTCAAATGCCAGCATGCCGCCAAAGCCGCGCATTTGCTTTTTGGCCAACACATGTCCCGGGTGGTCTTCCAGACCGGGATAAAAGACTTTTTGAATGCGTGCGTCTTTTTGCAGATGTTCGGCGATGATCTGGGCATTGCGGTTGTGTTTATCGACCCTGACCCCCAGGGTTTTTAAACTTCTTTCCAGCAGATAACAGGTCATGGCGTTCATGCTGCCGCCCAGATTAGCGGCGGTTGCCGCGATTTTATCGGCGAGTTCCCGGCGTGTGACAACCGCGCCGCAGCACAAATCGCTGTGGCCGCCCAGATACTTGGTGCCGCTGTGGGCCACAATGTCGATACCCAGATCCAGCGGATTTTGATTGATCGGCGTTGCAAAGGTGTTGTCAATGATGCTCAACGCATTGTGATGTTTGGCGATTTGAGCGGTAGATGCGATGTCGGTAACCAGCAGCAGCGGGTTGGATGGCGTTTCAATGTAAATGATTTTGGTGTTTGCTGTGACCGCTTTTTCAATGTCGTCAGCCTCATTGCTAACAAAGGTAAATTCGATGCCGAAGCGCTTAAAATCTGCGGTTACAAAATGATGGGTGCCGCCGTAAATATCTTTTTGCAGCACAACGTGATCGCCACTGCCGAGAAAGGCCAGCATGGCCGTGCTGATGGCCGCCATGCCCGAGCTGAACAGCAGGCCGTCTTCGGCATTTTCCAGGGCGCAGAGTTTGTCGACCACCGCTTTTTGATTGGGAATGTTAAAGTAGCGTGGATACACGTTGTGGTCGGTATCCAGATATTCAAAAGACGAGGAGGTAAAGATGGGTGTGTTAAGGCCTCTGGTAAGGGGGTCTTTGGCGGTACCACTGTGAACGCAACGGGTGCTTTTTTGCATGCGACAGTCCTTTTGATATGGGTTATTTGAAATGAAAATTCGATGGGATCTCAGAGATGTCCTTTTGCCTGCAGCGATATCAATTCCACCGCACCGTGGCCCTCATATTTGGGATTCCAGCAGCAAAACGCAGCTCAAAATGCATGGTATCGAGAATCCCAAATATAGGGCGCCGGTGAGCGTTTTTGCCTATAACTAAGATATCGCTGATAGCAAAAGGCACCTCCAAGATCCTAATTCGACATTTGCTAGCAAAATGGATAACGTATCTAACGATGATATTGGAAATCAATCGGTTTTTGCTCTTTGCCATACTGAATCCGGCTCTGTGACGGCTGGGTTTCAGCCACCACACGGCCGGATTTGGCCACCGTTAAACGCGCCGGGCACAGGCGCAGCGCATCCAGCACGCTGCGGGCATCCAAAATGACAAAATCAGCCCGGCAACCGGGCGCAATACCATAGGAATCGGCGATACCGAAGGTTTTGGCCGAATTGATGGTAATCGTATCAAACATCTGCTGCATTTCGTCAAAGCCCGACATATGACAAACATGGATGGCCAGCTGGGCCGCCGCCAGCATATCGCCTTTACCCAGCGGATACCAGGGATCCATAATGGAATCGTGGCCCAGACTGACATTGATGCCGGCGGCCAGTAGTTCCTTGACCCGCGTTATGCCGCGGCGTTTCGGGTAGGTGTCAAAGCGCGCCTGCAGCACCGTGTTATCAAAAGGATTGGCGATAATATTCACTCCGGCGCGACTCAACAAACCCTGAAGTTTAAATGCATAAGCGTTGTTATAGGAGTGCATGGCGGTGGTATGGCCGGCTGAGACGCGATGTTCAAAACCGCGTTTGATTGCCTCAGAGGCCAGCACTTCAAGAAAACGCGAATGTTCATCATCGGTTTCATCACAATGCACGTCGATCATACGGTCAAATTCTTCCGCCAGCGCATAGACGATACCGATGGATGCAACGCCATCTTCCCGGGTCCATTCACAATGGGGGATGCCGCCGACCAGATCGGCGCCCAGCGTTAAGGCTTCGCGTAACAAATCCGGTGCCTTGGAATAGGAAAGGATGCCGTCCTGCGGAAAGGCCACGATCTGGATTTCGGCGATATCGCTGACTTCTTCCCTCAGCTGTAGCATGTATTTTAGAGCCGTCAGGCCGGGGTCGCAGATATCGATATGGGTGCGGATGTAAAGCGTGCCCTGGGCAACTTCCCACTCAATAGCTCGCCGCGCGCGATCTTTAAAATCTTCAAATTGGGGATAGGCATTTTTATATTCACCCCATACCTGGATACCTTCCGGGTGGCTGCCGCTGATATTGTAGCGTGGGATTCCAGCGGTCAGCGCGGCATCCAGATGCAAATGCGGATCGATAAAGGGCGGGCAGACCAGATGTCCGTCGGCATTAATTTCGGTTTGGGCCTGGATCTTGAGTCCGGGACCTATTTCAGCAAAAGTACCGGCCCGAACAGCCAGATCGACCAGTTTTTCCCTATCCGCCAGGCGGGCATTTCTGACAATAAGATCCATGTGCAGCTCCTTTTTCTGATAAGGTGCCATGCATTGATATCTTCGTTGCCGGCCTAAACACATCTGGCCGAATCCGAAGCGTATTGAGGGGAGCTTGATTGGAACCTTTTAAATCGATGGTATCACCACTAAGAAATATTGTCATGTGGTGTCAACCCAAAAGTAAGGAAGGCAGGTTTATAGGTGTCCAGCCTTCGCTTGGAAAGCTACGGCCTGGCAGGCAGGTGTCAGCAAAAAAATAGTGTCAGTGTTCAGGTGTCAGGATTCAAAACTTCCGCCATTGGCAGATTCAGTGTTAAGTTTCTGGTATCAGGGCAAGTTGGTCAAACTAAAGAATACAAAATGCAGATGACGAAAAAAGCAGACGAAACTTTATTTTACCGTAAATCATTTGCTTACTGACACCTGAACACTGACACCCGAAACCATAGTGATTGTGCTTTATGATTTGAAATTGAATCCATTCATAGCCGCGACTGGAGAAAAATATACGACTTTATGCGCCCAATCCGATCATCTCATGTGTGTCTCGCCACTGGACGTAGGGCACGCTTTTGATCTCTTGCAGATCACTGGCGGGAATGCAGCCAACGGTTGAGTTGGGCATATAAAAGCATTGCTGACCTTTGTGAGGGCCTTCTTCCAGGATCCAGCCTTCTTGAACGGCGACTTTTTTGCCCACAAATTCGGTGGCGCTAGCATCATATTCACTTTCACTTGACGGTTGAAAAACGGCTTCAAAATACATAATTTATCTCCTTTAAAGAAAAAAAATCGGCAGAGACGAAAAAGACCCTGCCGTTCAATGCTACTCAGTCTGGGAAATCGAATTTAAAAACTTAAGATGGTAAACAACTCCATTGCCAGAACGCACAAATTCATGCGGATGTAAAACAGTTTGATTGGTTGTTGCTATTTTATGCTTCAGTGATAAATCCATCATATGCCGTGGATGGTGTTGCAAAGCAACGCTTGATTAACCCAGCATTTTTTAACACCCTTACAAAAGTCCGCTACAATACGGATTAAAAAATAAAAGTCAACAGTTTTTTATCAATTAAGAACGCAAAACGCTAACGCCATCGTTACTGCCATCAATCACAAAAAGGGATCCTCAAATGAAAGCCAACACATTAGAAGACAATTACAAAGCCAAGCTTCAGCCTGCCGATTCAGCGGTTCGCATGATCCGCGCCGGCCAAAGGGTTTTTATCGGCTCTTCCTGTGGAGAGCCCCAGCATCTGGTCGCTGCGCTTATGGATAATGCCACCTATTATTCAGATGTCGAAATTGTGCGTCTGCTCAGTGTCGAAGGCTCCCTCTTAGCACTGATGGCAGATGAATACCGGGGGCATACATTTAATATAAGGTCCATATATCAGGGCTCCGACCAAACAGCGGGTCTGCGCGCCAATAGACGCTTTATTACCCCCATGAACCTGTGCGCGGTTCCCAATTTATTCAAAAAAAGGCTTTTTCCGCTGCATTTTGCTTTAATCCAGGTATCACCACCGGATGAGCATGGCTGGATGAGTCTGGGAATTTCAGTGGATGTCACCCTGGCAGCGGCCCAATCCGCGGATGTGGTCATCGCTCAGGTCAATCCCAAAATGCCCCGCGTGCCGGGACACAGCTTCATTCATCTAAATGACGTGGATGTGATCGTCGAGCATGAAGAGGAGTTGTTGAGCGCATATGATTTGCCCGAATATGAATCCGCTGCCGACATTGCAAACATAACAGCGAATCTGGTGGATGATGGCGCCACCGTGCAGCTTGGATTGGCGGAGCTTTCCAGGCCAATCGCGGAAGCTTTGGCAGACAAAAACGATCTGGGCGTTCATACCGAAATTTTAACCGATGATCTAATGGAACTGCTGTCCAAAGGTGTGGTCACCAATCGCTATAAAAATTTGAATGAAGGCAAACTCATTGCCAGCGGCGCCATTGGCAGTCAAAAATTATATCAAGCGTTGGACAACAATGTGGCCCTTGAATTTCGACCTTCGGATTATGTCAACCATCCAGCCATTATTTCTCAAAACCATAAAATGGTGGCCATTAATTTTGCGCGCACCATGGACTTGACCGGACAGGTTTTTGGCGATGCCCTGCCTCAGAACCATTTTTCAGGGGTTACCGGTATGCTCGATTTTATCATGGGGGCCACCATGTCGCCTTTGGGCAAATCGATTATTGTCATTTCCGCCCGCAGCATGGACGACAAAACCAGCCGGATTATCCCAAAATCAGATGTGGGGTCCATACTGGTTCCCAAAGGATATGTTTCGTATGTGGTCAGTGAATTTGGCATGGTCAATCTTTTTGGCAAAAATGTTGAGGAAAGAGCCATGGCGATGATCAGTTTGGCCCATCCGGATTTTCGCGATGAGCTGTTTCACACCGCCCAGGAAAAAGGAATCATCGATCGCAATCGATCGCTGAACGAATCCCTGTTTGGTGTCTATCCGGCCAGAATGGAAGAAGAACGGGTCTACGATGGAGTCGAAGTCACGTTTCGGCCGGCAAAACAAGTTGATGGCCGCCGCATTCAGGAGCATTTTTACGGCATGGATGAAAAAGACGTCCAGACCCGGTTTTTCAGTATCCGTAGGAGTTTTTATCGAGAAGACATGGAAGGCATGTTTCAGGTCGACTATATTAAGAACCTGTCGATCGTGGCTGTTACCGGCGAGGTTGGATTTGAAAAAATTATCGGTCTCGGGATGTATGCGCTGGAAGAGGGAACCGTTGCGGAAGTGGCCTTTTCGGTTTCCAAAGAATGGCAGGGCAAAGGCATTGCCAGCGTCCTGCTTGAAAAAATTACCGAAGCGGCCCGTGAAAACGGTATTACCAGCCTGGTTGCCTATATGCTGTCGACCAATAAAGGTATGATCAAGCTGTTTAACAAACTGCCTTACAAAATCGAAACCAAAATGGAAGAAGGCATGTTGGTACTGAAATGCAATTTTGAAATTGACACGGCAAGTTAAATCATCAGGCGTTTTAGATGACATATTCTTAAACCCAACCGACCCCCATGATGCCTGTTCAAAATAGTGACATTGCTGAGATATTTACAAGCATTGCTGATTATTTAGAAATCGAAGGCGAAAATCCCTTTCGTATTCGGGCCTATCGCAATGCCGCCCATTCGGTCAGCAGCCTGGGCACGGAACTCAGAGAGATGGTAGCCGCCGGAGAAGATCTGACGCAGCTGCCGGGTATCGGCAAAGACTTGGCGGCCAAAATTCACGAGATCCTGGAAACCGGTACGGCTCAGGCGCTAATCAAGCTGCAAAAGCGCATTCCCTCATCGGTCATCGAGTTGTTAAAGCTCCCCAACCTGGGCCCCAAGCGGGTGCGAATTCTATACAAAAAACTGAAGATCAAGACCCTGGCGCAGCTTTCTTCGGCGGCCCGCAAAGGGCGTATCAGTGCTATGGATGGGTTTGGCCCCAAAACGGAAAAAGCCATTTTAGAGGCCATTGACGCCCGGGTGCAAACGGCAAAGCGCTTTAAAAGGGCAACGGTCAAGCCCACGGTCGACAGCCTGCTTGATTTTTTGAAGAAAGTGACCGGGGTCAACATGGTAGCGGTAGCCGGCAGTTACAGGCGTTCGCGTGAAACCGTCGGCGATCTGGACATTCTGGTCACCGCTCGCAAAAACAGCCCGGTCATGCGACGCTTTCTGGAATATGATGCCATCGAAAAGGTTTTAGCCGGCGGCACGACAAAGGCCAGCATCATTTTAAGATCCGGTTTGCAGGTCGACCTTCGATTGGTGGAACCTGCCAGCTTCGGCGCAGCCCTACAGTATTTTACCGGCAGCAAAGACCACAATATCGCCATCCGGCGACTGGGGCAGCAAAAGGGCCTAAAAATAAATGAGTACGGCGTGTTTCGGTTTGAAAAACAGGTGGCCGGCCGCACAGAAGCTTCTGTTTACCGCGCTTTGGAATTATCCCTGATACCGCCGGAGCTCAGGGAAAATCGCGGCGAGATTGAGGCTGCAGCTGAAAATCGCCTGCCGCAATTGGTTGAACGCAAAGACCTCAAAGGGGATTTGCACATTCATACCGCTGCCAGCGACGGGCACAACAGTCTTGAAGAAATGGCGCTGGCGGCCAAACGGCAGGGATTGACCTATATCGCCATTACCGAACATTCCGGGCGGCTTAAGATCGCCGGCGGCCTGGGTGCAAAGCGTTTGATGCAACAGCTTGATGAAATCGAGCGTCTCAACGATCGCCTGAAAGGCATCCAGATACTCAAAGGCCTTGAAGTTGAGATTTTAAAAGACGGCACCCTGGATCTATCGGATACGGATCTAGCGCGGTTGGACCTGGTGGTGGGAACGGTTCACAGCCATTTCAACCTGTCGCTTGAAAAACAGACCGAGCGTATCCTGCGCGCCATGGATCGCCGCTATTTCAGCATGCTGGCCCATCCCACCGGCCGCAAGATCAATCAGCGTGAGCCCTATCGGGTCGATCTGACCCGCGTCATTCATAAAGCGGCTGAACGCGGCTGTTTTTTGGAGCTCAATGCCAATCCCAAGCGCCTGGACCTGACGGACATCTACTGTCAGATGGCCAAAGATGAGGGGGTTCTGGTATCCATCAACTCCGATGCCCACAGCGTCGATGCGCTCAATGACCTCGAATTTGGCGTCGGTCAGGCCCGGCGCGGCTGGCTGGAAAAAAAGGATGTGCTCAATACCCGAACTTTACCCCAGGTGCGCAAATTGCTCAAAACCACTATGGGTTAGCGGCCTGACGTGCTTGCCCGGGCGTCTTAGTGGGGGCGTAGTGCGAAGCGCGAAGACCCAAGCTCGCCAGAGCGGAAAGGGGTTGTTTTGCGGCTTAATGCGTCCCTAATGAGATGCTATCTAAACAGTGGACATCTGAACGGAATGACGTTCTTTAATGTTTATCTATACCAGTATAGTTGATCAGGCTCAGTCTTCAATCTCAACAATCATTTCGATCTCCACGGCAATATTAGAAGGCAGCGCATTCATTCCAACGGCAGAACGTGCATGCCTGCCGTTATCGCCGTATAACTCGACCAGGAGATCGGAGGCGCCATTAATGACTTTGGGCTGATCTGTGAAGTCAGGTGTGCAATTTACCATGCCCAACAGTTTTACTATCCGGCGCACATTGTCCAGATCTCCAATCTCTGATTTCAAAGAAGCGAGCAGGATCAACGCCACACGCTGAGCGGCCGCGTAGCCTTCATCAAGCGTAAGGTCTGATCCGACTTTACCCGTAATCAGGTTGCCGTCTTCCAACTTCGGACCGTGACCAGAGAGAAAGACGAGGTTTCCCGTACGCACGGCCGGAATATAGTTTCCGGCAGGCTGGCCGGATGCGGGAAGTTTATGCCCCAGCTGTGTTAGCTTTGATTCGATATTCATAAGATTCCTCCTAACCTATTAGATTTATCATATGCCAAAAAACCACGCCTTTGAAAAACTGTGATGTCCTAAAATATCACAAATAAATCATATTTTTGACTATTGCAAACTCATCTCTGTCAGGAGACCGTATTTAATTTTCTATTTTTGCTCCCTTCCTCTGACCTCTGATTTCTGAATTTGATGTGTCGTTTTCCGGCCTGAGGTGTCGCCTAAAAGCTATGACGTGCTGTTTTTCGGCCTGACGTGCTTGCCCGGGCGTCTTAGTGGGGGCGTAGCGCGAAGCGCGAAGACCCAAGCTCGCCAGAGCGGAAAGGGATCGTTTTGAGGCTTAATGTGCAGAAAGGTTCATAGGTTCCCGGCTTCGCTCTATCAAGCTACGCCGCGGCAAGCAGCGTTCAAAGGTTCAGGATGTAGGGAGCGGGGTTTACCCCCGCCCTTACAATATTTGGGAAACAGTTGAAGCGTCGTCATAGGCCGGAAAATACCGAAAAAAATTCTTGACAAACTAAATTATAATGAATAATTATCTGTAAAAAAGGATTATTTAAGAATGATTGATGACGTTAGCCTAAAAATACTGAAGATTTTACAGAAAAAAGCCCGGATTCCCAATGTTGAGGTCGCGCGGCAGGTGGGCATGGCGCCATCGGCCGTGCTGGAACGTATCCGCAAGCTGGAAAAACAGGGCTTCATCGATGGCTACGAGGTCAGGCTGAATCCGAAACGGTTTGCCAAAAGCCTAGTGGCTTTTGTGAACGTCAAATTGAAAAAACTGGATGCCGAGATTAAAGTCGGTCAAACGCTCTCCAAATTGCCCGCGGTGCAGGAGGTGCATTACGTGGCCGGTGAAGACGCCTTTCTGGTCAAAGTACGGGCAGCTGACACCGAGGCGCTTAGCGGATTGATTCGCGATAAAATTGCCGCCATCGCGGGGGTCCAATCCACCCAGACAGCCATTGTGTTGTCGACGTATAAGGAGACGGCCCGCATTCCCATCGAAAGCTAGGTTGAGCCGATTTACCCGTTGCCCGTTGAGCCCGTTAAAGAATCAGATAGAAATCCTTTTATAACCGGCTAACGGGAAACCGGCCAACGGGCTCAACCGAGCATGTACAATTACCATGGTCCTAATAATGAATGATGAGGTGGAAAACTATGATTAAAATCAACGAAAATTATTTGAAGCTGCAGGCATCGTATCTTTTTTCGGAAATCAGGCGGCGGACCGATGAATTTCAAGCACAAAACCCGGATGCAGAGATCATCAAGCTGGGAATCGGCGATGTGACCCGGCCCCTGCCGCAAGCCTGCATCGAAGCCTTTCAGCAAGGTGTCGCTGAAATGGGCGCTGCCGCCACCTTCCGTGGATATGGGCCTGAACAGGGCTATGAATTCTTACGTGAAAAAATTGCCGGCACAGACTATCAGAAGCGGGGCGCCGATATATCCGCCGAGGAAATATTTGTCAGCGATGGCGCCAAATGTGACACCGGCAATATCCAGGAGATTTTTGCCACCGACATTCACATTGCGATTCCCGATCCGGTATATCCGGTTTATCTGGATACCAACGTGATGGCCGGCCGCACCGGAGCGTTTAATGACGGCCGCTATGACGGCATCATTTACCTGGAAAGTACCCGGCAAAACAGTTTCATCCCCGATTTGCCGCCCCAAGATGTCGATCTGATTTATTTGTGTTTTCCCAACAATCCCACCGGGGCGACGATTACAAAAGCGCAACTTCAGACCTGGGTGGATTTTGCTCGCGAAAACAAGGCGCTGATCCTTTTTGATGCGGCTTATGAGTCCTTCATCCAGGATTCGGATCTACCCAAATCGATTTTTGAAATTGACGGCGCCCGCGAAGTGGCCATTGAATTCAGAAGCTTTTCCAAAACCGCCGGTTTCACCGGAACCCGCTGTGCCTATACCGTGGTGCCGACATCCTGCACGGCCTACACGGCAGACGGCCAGGCCCATTCGGTTCATGATTTATGGTTCCGGCGCCAGTCCACTAAATTCAACGCCGTATCCTATCCGGTCCAGCGGGCTGCCGAAGCCATTTACAGTGATACCGGTCGTAAACAGGCCAAGGACTTAATCGATTATTATCTTAAAAATGCGGCTTTGATACGCAAGGAAATGGAGGCCCTGGGCTATGAATGTGTGGGCGGTGAGAATTCGCCTTATATCTGGATTTATGGTCAAACCGATTCCTGGGCCTTTTTTGACCGGCTGCTCGAAAAAGCCGGTGTGGTCTGCACCCCGGGCGCCGGATTCGGCCGCTGCGGCGAAGGCTTCATCCGCCTCAGTGCCTTCAATGATTCCCAAAACGTTGCGCTTGCCATGCAAAGAATCAAGCAGGCACTCAGCTAAAAATTTCTTATGAAATTTTTAGCGGTTATTAGTTACTTGTTATTGGTTATTGGCATTTGATCTGGTGACTACCAACTGCTTGTAACCCGCAACCCGCAACGCGGAACCTTTGAACCCTGAACCCTGCTCGCCGCGGCGTAGCTCGACAGAGCGAAGACGGGAACCCTGAACGGAGTGAAAAACGATGCCCATGTCAGCGACATTTGAAAACCGATTGTTACCCATCTTGGATGAAATCTGCGATTATTATGGAACCCCGTTTCACATTTATGACGAAGCCGGTATTCGGGAAACCGGTCAGAATTTTATTAGGGCCTTCTCCAGGCTGAATGGATTCCGAGAATATTATGCCGTCAAGGCGCTGCCCAACCCGCGGATTCTGCAGATCATGCAGGATCTGGGATTCGGCTTTGATTGTAGCTCCGTTTCGGAGCTGGTACTCAGCCGTCAAATCGGCGCCCGGGGCGAAGATATCATGTTTTCTTCCAACAACACGACCGCAGCAGAATTTGAGGTGGCGGATGCCGATGGCGGCTGCATTTTGAACTTGGACGATATCTCTTTGATTGGCAAAGTGCCGCAGATGCCCGAGACCATCAGCTTTCGCTACAACCCCGGCCCGAGCCGCAGCGGCAACAGCATCATCGGCGATCCAATGGAGTCAAAATACGGTGTTGCCGATACGCAGATTATCGAGGCCTATCAGGCTGCTAAAGCCCGGGGCGCGCGCCGCTTCGGGCTGCATACCATGCTGGTGTCCAATGAATTGGATGCAGCCTATATGGTTCAAACCGCAGCCATGCTGCTGGATGTGGCGGCGCGGGTGTCAAAAGCCCTGGATATCCGCATTGAATTTGTTAACATTGGCGGCGGGTTGGGCATTCCCTACAAACCCGGGCAAAAACCGTTGGATATTGAGGCCATGGCCGCTGAAATCACCGGTCTGTTTAGTGACTATAAAGCGCAAAACGGCTATGAACCGCGATTTTACATTGAAAGCGGGCGCTACATGACCGGGTCGCACGGTGTGTTGGTAACCACCGCTATCAATCAAAAAGACATCTATCGTAAATATATTGGTGTCGATGCCTGTATGTCGGCCTTGATGCGACCTGCGATATACGGGGCTTACCATCATATCAGCGTCATCGGGAAACATCCCAAAGATAATTTTGAGAAGGTGGATGTGGTCGGCTCATTGTGTGAAAACAATGATAAGTTTGCCATCCAGCGATTGCTGCCTGAAATTCAAGATGGTGATC
>JAAUXT010139875.1_pt1 | contig 14427 bp, 9 predicted proteins | sample 7278171 | NCBI WGS metagenome assembly JAAUXT01 (sample SAMN14350112, study PRJNA611818) | marine sediment metagenome | isolation source: surface marine sediment (1.8m) | place: French Polynesia: Moorea | collected 2018-08 | reverse complement strand
TCCAGCTGCCATATACTGCATAACCACAAGGTGCTTCGCCCTAAAGGGACTTCGCACAATAAAAATCCAATAATTTCTTCATTGTTTTCCTGGGTATTCTTTATCAGCCCTCCCTGGGGTATAAATCCAGCAATTTCACGCACAATCAGAATGTGAAGGAATCATTTGTGTTCTTGATCGAATGACACAGCCAGTCTTTGTTTCTGTTTCTATCAGCCTCATCAATGTTCATGCACGGAGAAGCGCCTTGACTGAAGCGCCACGGAAGGCCGTGGGAGCCAGTCAAGTACGAGACTGATTTAGTTTTCTCTGGATACCTCTCGTATATTTTTGGCCTGAAGTGTTTTCGTGTCTGGAACCGTGGCGTCGTCCGAGGAAGTTCCTTCAGAGCCAGAGCATCTTGCACACAACGCACGTGCCCGGCTTTCTGCACTTGTTTGTCTGAGCAGGAAACCTTCAAGATTCACGTCGACTCGCACGCCCTGATGAACATCAGGCGAAGTGAAAAGCATTGGCTACGAGTGCAATGTCGTCCGGCCACAGCACAATGCATGTTCAATTGGAAGGATCCATTCTGTTCATCGAAGCAATTCAAATTGGCCAGAGCTCCCGTGTTCACTCATTTCTTCTGGATGAATCTGCGCCACGGAGGCAGTCAAGACACCAGTCATCTTCCCGGAGAGGCAGTTTAATCCGTTCATCATCAGCGAAGCTGTTTCGGACCAAGGAAGCCCACGACAGGGTCAAATTCTGAAGGTGAATGGCCTGAGGGAATCCGAGGGATACTGTACCGTACAGCTCATTATAGTTCGGAAATAATGTTCTCAATATGGAGAACAAGTCCTCTGAAATATGACCGCCTCAGTGGAAAGGCTGAAAAACGGAGCAAAAATGATCTCAGATTCCATTCAGAGTGCAAGTGGTGAATGTCTTACGGCTCTTCTCTCTCTTTGCAACCAAATTACTTTCCGAAGGGCGACGGCAAAGGTGGGAGAAACACACGAGAGATCGCAGCTAAGTTTGGCCCCAGACCAACACATTTTTTTGAAACACATGCAGCTTGCAGAAATTGGACACCTCTTGCGGCAACACCTCCCTCGAAGTCCTGATCAATTCCCAGGAAGATCTTTGTTTGCCTGGAAGAGCATCAACATCCTCCTGTCTTATGTGACACTTCATACACAGAGACGAGTCCTGGATGAAAGGGACGTTTCTGTTTGCTTTGTTTCGTTCGAGCATGTCTGTTTGTCACAAAAAAACCGCTCCAAGTCCTGACCTCCGTCGTCGAGAGCAAAACAACGCCCAGGGAGACGTAACCCCTGAGTGGTCGTGCTCTGAGCTGTCACCCAAAAGGAAGTCAATTCCCCTTTCCTGCTTTGAAATGTCAAAGAGACGCGGGGCGGCATAGTTCTCCCATCAACACGGTTCATCTTACGAAGAAGAACCAATGAAGTTTACTGTTCTTTCGGGAGACACAAAACCCGATAAGAAATGTCTGACCCCATTTCATTTATCTGAGGCTGGAGAGTGAAGGTAATCAAACAGTCAACAGCCTTTGTCCTTGAATCATTGACGCCTCAAAAGAGAAGCCCTCGAGCAGAATCAAGTGTGGAAACACACCACTGTGTAGTAGAGGAGATCTGGAAGGCAACAGGCGTTGTGGACCGGAAAGAACAAATGGAAACGGGTTTTACAGAAAACAATTTACCATTTGATCCGTTGAAAAAAAGTAACACAAACGACCAGTTTTGAACCAGATCAATGTGAAAGGATTGCTCTCCATTCCGAGACACGCTCACCTTGCAGTTTGAACCGCACCGTACCACAGGATATAGCCACAAAATTGTTTTAGGGGTTAACATTTGAGAACAAGAACACTCTGCGTCGAAGACGCGCGGTCTCCTTGAGCGACTGAAGCAACAAGCGAAATTGCGAAGGCCATCACGCACCCCTTCTTGGTCAGGCTGGGATTCACGAAGCTGGCCCGCGCGGGAACAAACTCACGTTCCAAGCACGTAGACGAATGTAAGGGATTCCACATCTTGCTTCAAAATGCCTTCGCTTTCCCTCCTCATCTGACACAGGCACCCAGCTGTTGGAACCGACTGGTACTGTTCACAAGACAGAAGTTTTCTCCGGGACAGTTGCCACCGGGCCGAGAACACTGAAGAATCTGCTCCAGATGTTTGCTGTCAAAACCAAAAAGAATTTACGCCACACGAAAGTTTTTCTTGATAAGTTGTAAGTGATCACCGTATTGATCTGAAGACACTTGAAGTTGAGTAACGTCTCTAACAACATCGATTCGTACTTCTCGGCGACATGTTTCCACTCAAGGACTCAAGGAAGCCGTGTTTCCACAGATGAATGCGCCTTCCCACAGTTTTCCACTTTTCTGCAACTGCAGATCTGCACATCGTTCTCATTATGACTATTCAGTTTCCCCGCAATGCAACTGCCTTAATGCTCTTTCTCTCATTGAGTCAGTAAGTAATAGGCTTCGCAGAGCTTTCACGGAATGTCACCGTGTGCTAGTGGCGTTTCAGGGGATTATTTGTCGAAGCGAGACACTTTTTCTTCATTCATATTTCATCACATCTCTGTGCCCAACAAAGACAACACACCTGTATCCACAGAAGCTGTCACCATTGTAAATACGCGCCCCGTTAGGTTTATGACATTTCCGTTTGCGGGATGCCTGACTGGAATTTGCAGAAATTCTAGTCGAGATTTGCCTCCCCTGGTTCCCTGGTTGCAATGATGTACGACGACGATCCTTTCCCGACTTCGCACGAAAACTAATCACGCAATGTCAGGAAATACGAGATCTACCGGAATTCTCGAGAAAGAGCTCTGTCGCCCGTGAGACAGTGGGAAGGATTGGCAAGTCCAAGGTTCACAGCACGAAATCTCTTGCGTCGAATTCATTGAGTGGTGAAAATAGCCAAGTTGACCTCACGACGAAGGATGGGGACTTTCGAGTAAATTCCTCCATTGACATTCTCTTGGGAGCAAATGCGAGCTTGTCAGTCTGAATAGCGTGACAGAAGCCTGTCCCCGTCAAAAAGACCCCTGCAATTTTTGATCGAGGACACTAATGAAAACCAACGCTCACAGCCTTTCATTGGAAACGCAATTGATCTTTGATCAAGCTAGGGATCGGTGTTGCTCGTTATTGTCTGCCTGAGCATTCATCTTTATGGACCAGCGGACGCTGCGAGACACAGGAGCTTCAGAAGCACACCACCAAGTCAAATTATGCCACTGGCTGTCTTGATTCCATTTGTGTTTTCTCACGGTTCCAGCGGAGTGTCCGATCCCTGGTCGGCGCCACGCAACCTCTCGATTTGGAGTCTGTTGGAGGAGGGAGGTTTTGCATGTTCGGACTCGGATCGCCTCACGAAAACGACGCTCACAAAACACATCGCACGAACGCACGTCTGTCCTTGAAAATAAACACCGTTCTGACATCTTGTGTGCTGAACATGAAATTCAAGAAATTCCAAGACGAGAGCAGATCTTCAACACGCCGAAGAAAGCACCACAGCACTATTTTCCTTCGGTCACACAACTGCAACCTTTCGGACCAAAGCATAAATGTCACGACAAATTGTTATTCTGCACCGTCCATCAACATGGAAACGTCTGATGAAATTTCCAAGATTGTCTGGTCAAACCCACAAAGATAACAGGACATCACCTTGCTGACTGCATTCCGAAGAAAAAAGCGACCTGGGTACCCTTTGTGTGTGACTGGAAATTCGCACTGCAACAATTGCCCGTCAGTGAGTATCACGTGATAAAAGGAACAACACTTCAAGGGGATTGAGAAATGCACACCCCAAACAAACCAAAGGATAACGGGAGTCTCACTGTATGCATCAGGAATACATAATTGACACTTGTTCTTCCTGATTCAGTTTTACAGTCTGGTGGCGACAGCTTGATCCACTTTTTATCTGCTCTTCAATATTTCACAACAGTCTGATGGAAAAGACGCTGGAAAAAAGAATTGTCCGCGCGAGGAGGCTGGGTTCGTTATTTTGAGGTTTCGACGAAACAGTACGTACGACCCTTGGGTGCCCGGGGGACATCAAATGTGCCAGCTCCAAGTGTCTTACACATGTAGGCTGATCCTCTCCCTTCCACCCGCGTGTTCAGGGAGGGGCCCACACTGCAGAGGTGCTCGCTCTGAAGAATCACCTTTTGTAAAGCTCACCGACTTATCTCGGGACAGCTGAGGGAAGCGCCCAGCCCATACATCATTTTCTGTTTCCCGTCTGTGCCTGCAGCCCCCAGCAAAATGCAGCTCTTCTTTCCTGGATATCGTTTTGGAGAGAACAGAGATGATCAGACAAACACGAGAACCGCGGTTGGCGACTGTCACTTGTCCCGAAGATCGGCAGACGGCCCTTCGTGCATGTTCCGAACAAAAAATTTTCTGTTTCACGCATTCCTCGCTTTCTGTCAGAGGCGACAGGTCAAACATCGACATGCACTGGCATTGGGGCGTGTAGACGGTTCAAAATGTACCTTCACTCAAGAATGCAATTTTAACACATTGGTTTCGGGCAGTTCGATATTTCACATTTGCCGCCACCTGCACCACTTTTCATTGATAATTTAGGATTATTGCTGTTTGAACAGACACATAACACAAACCATGTGATTTCCCAAATGAATTTTGTCAGAGTTAAACGCAACGACAGAGCAACTGCGTTTCGTGAATGGGTTGTCTGTTGGGCATCAAACATATCGCCTGATTACATTTCACAAGCAGTGAAGCTCAATCCTCATGAGCATGCGCACTTTGTGCAGCAATGAGTTGAAATTAAAATGGATTAAAGTTTCAAAGCATCAACTTCACTGGGTTGTCTGTTGTGACTTTGAGGCACAGACAAATCAGCCCAAAGCGGGAAAAAATTTCCAAAACCGTTTGTTCCATGACAAAAGACTTTTCACACAAGAATCCCTCACCCAAAAGCATCAAGTGGACGAGTTCTCACTGTTTAGTCATTCAAGACAGTTCAATGCTTGCAAAAAAGGCTGAATGCTGCAATGCATTGGCAAACAATGGGAACACTCACCACCTTCATGGCAGGATTGTCTTTCTCGAATGGCCAAAGCGTAAAATGCGTGGTTCGTCAACGAAATTTCCGGCAATTTCGCGTAAGTCTCAGCGCTCCACACTGACGGAAAATTCGAGGACAAACACGTACGATGGTCAGTGTTTGTTGACACTGTGCAGCGGAACTTTACTGGCAACGGCAACTATTTCCGCTTGACGCTTCAGGCTCCATCTGCACCTGACGGTCTTCATTTTTGCACGCGATCATCAGTTGAATCTTTGCGTTTTGATCCCCAGAAGTTCGTGTGTCAATGCCAAAATCGACAACCAAAACGGTTGTCGGCAGGACTGACAGGAATTGAACTGACAATGCATCAAAAGCGCCCAACTTCTATTCTCGTGTGCACACACAATGGGGGAAACGGAATATATTTACATAGTGCTGGTTGATCATTCATTCATCTTTCCTGACTTCACAAAGTCCATTCCCACTATTTAGTCCGGGACATTTTTGTGAGTTGATGCACAATTAAGCGAATTTATATCGCTGCTGTATTGTATTGACATTAGATAATTATGTAAATTCATTTATTACCCAGAAATAACAATGAAAGCTTGATTGCTACTGCAGAAAGCACACACCAAGGAAAATATAGAAGGGGAACTGCACTGAAATTTAAATTGCTGCAATGGCGAAAGGTACAGTTCACTTTGGCAGTTCCACATTTTTCATCAAAAACCACACCGATTCTGGTTCACGATAATAAATCAGTTGCGTTGCTTCATTTTGCGGAAAACAACAAATCAGTTCATACTGGCATCCGCCTTCAAACATTGCTATTCCTTGCGGTCTTGCCGGAGAAAGGGAGTGGGGGTTCCACTGAATGTCTGATTCATCTGATCAATTCATCCGATCAGAGGTGTGCTCTGTCAGATTTCCCCCAAGTTAGACAGATTTCTACGGTTGAGGACCACGTCCGGGCAACAAGCTGAACGTCTCTCGCACAACCGTCGGACTGAGCAGATAGATCCCAGGTGTGGTAGCCGAGCCACGGAGCGCAACGACACAAGAAGTCAATAGGAACAGCCTTGTTTGGAAACAAAGCAACTATCAAGATGAAAAATGATACGGGCAAAAGAAACCAATGCCGGAACCGATATCTCTGTGACTGCAAACGGAATGGCCTGCACATGAAGTTCATGAAATCGAACAACCATGAAGTCTGGATGCGCGAATACTGGTACATCAAGACAACTTTGTCTGCTCGTTCTTTCAAAAACAGGTCGAGCCTTCACGTTGGCGTGGTCTGACTTTGCAAGAGAGACTCACCCTTCAGATGCAGCGTCAATCGAATTCTGTGAGAAGTCCAAAATCCAGGTGCTGTTGCTCGGTGGATCCTATCTCCAGGGCGAATTCATCGAGGAGGCTCTGCTTCTGAAAAACGACAGAGAAAATTAAAATCAGCACGTCTTACGAGATCAAGACATCGCTGCGTGTGTGTGATTGAAAAGTCCCTCAAGACCTGGCTGCAGACAAGATTTTCAATTGCGCATGTTTTGGGAAATGCTGTAATTGATTTCCAAATAATGGATGGGAATCTAGGGTGGTTGTCATCAGGAAACATTTTCACGCCACCAAGTGTTTGTTGCTCTTTGTCATGATTTCATTCGCCTGGGGAGATTTCCACTCTTTCGAGGAATGCCCGCCAAATCTGGAAGTCTTTGCAAATTGACAGCTTCGTATCGAGACGGCCTTCCTGCCAACATGAGATCGGAGATCTGAAAGCGCGCAGCGCCAAACATGACATTCCACTTTTTCGTGCTCAACGTTTTATTATCAATATTTTTTGAACAACGACTGACACGTTTGTCACACGGGGGTGGCGGGTGGGGTGGGGTATTCAGGAACTTTTTCACAAGTACGCTCAGAAATGAATGGGGAATCATTTCTGACCTCTTGCGATACGTGTTGATATTGCTCGCGAACACTGGCAGCATGACAATGCAATTTTTACGCGTTGCCCCTCCCGTTAACATTTTTTCATAACGCATCGATCGAATCTGAACTTCGCTCGTACTGATGGGTACTGTGAATACGGCACAAAAGTTAATTCGCTAACAACGGAATCGATTGCCAATGTGGCTCAGGTAGGAAGCGACTCAGAAAACTCTTCCAGTGAGTCGAAAAAATTTCTATCTGCTGATTTGCAAGCAATATTTACACAACATGACCAATTCGGTCATGTGAAATAATCACACTGCTTATCGGCTTCTTTGTCGAACAATAGCTCTTATGAGCCTCGGGTTTTCTGGTCTTGTAAGTCGCCTTGCCTGGGAGCGAAAACACGCAATTTTAGAAGCTGCATGAGCTGATGTCTGACGCCAAACTGCAGCTAAAATGGCAGTAAGCCTGAAAAGGGAGCAATTTCTATGGATGCCGGAGGGGAGAGGAAATCTCAGGGTTCAAGACTACTGCAGGGACATTTCACTGTCAATCTCCTTTGTAGTCTCTATAATCTGACAAAATGGCCAACGCCTGCAATGGTTTACCACTTTTTACCGGACTCACCACACTAGACTTCACACCGAGTCTACAAAAGTCGCCCTTTCTCATTTCTGCCGCCATCACACGTTCGCTTGTCCATCCGACAGAAAAGAGCTGACAACTACACCTCATTCAAAATTAAACAAAACGCTTTGGTTACACCCAGCTCCGCGTGCTTCTCACAAAGACGCATGATCGATCAGAACGCTAAACTCTGAGCCAAAGTCATTTGTACTGCCGCCAGAACCACACTCATCAACGCACTCGAATGCTTCGCGTCGTTGCCAGCTTTTCACATCATGCATGAATCACTCGCCACAAAGTACACATCTTCTTTCTGTGACTTAAAGCGACACAAACAGCCAAGAGATGATGGATCTGCCCTACAAATACTGAAGGCACGTTAGAAGGTCGGCCAAGTCCATTGAAAGTCGACATTTCTACAAGCTCTAATCAGACCAATGGATTGGAGCATTCATCACACGCGGGGCTGCAGTCGCAAACCACACCCCGGAACACAGCTCGATGCTGGTCTTTTGACAGAGGCTAACAGCTCATTCAACAAAAATGAGCGTACATGGCATCGTTGACTCACTGGCAGTCGCCCAGCTGCTGCTGAAGTGCATTTCCAACCTTTCCAGAGACGTGAAAACCTCGCCTCACCAGAGTGATGGACTTCCGCTGGAACAGCTCCTCGGGCAATTTCCATCACAGCGATGAAAAATGCACACTTACAGTTTCAACTCCATACTGGAGTACTTGATTGCCACAGTGTGGCTTCACTCGAAATTCCAGTTTGGCAACTGAGCGTTTGCGGATATTGTCCCTTGTCGTGATTTGATCGGCAAAAAGACCCTGCGAGCAATATTGCCCACACTTTCACAGGATCACAAGTGTCATTTGCCAAAAATATAAAGAAGAAATTTATTTTTAATCCATCAATTCGAATGTGTGGAAAGCGAAGAGGGGTCCGGCTTCAAAACACCGGTTTACGGGGAACATTGCGTGACAGTTCTTCATGAATGCGCAAAGTACGACAGCAAATTGAGTCCGTGTATGAACGCTACGCTCAATCAATCAACCATCTTCAATAACCGTGCCTAGTTGGTTCTGATTAACATTTGCTGCACAGTCTTCACAACCGAAAGCTTTGACCAAGCCGTTGATGAGCCTGCTGGAAATGAACACACGCTTTGTGCAGTTTTGCGCTGCAAAACACAGCAAACAAAATCGAGTCGCAATCCAGGTCTCAGTGAGAAGCAGAGCACTTGTCGCGACAGAACAAGATCAACAAGTGAAGCGCCTTTTGAGGGTTTCTGGTGGTGCCCACAGGGGGCACTGCAAGTGCTACTGAGGGGTCACGTGACAGGTGATATGGCCAATCACAGGCGAGGCACGCCTGGCAGCGATGGCTCAAACGATGGTGCAGCAAAAAGAAGGGGATGCTCAGAATATGGGTGATTCACCCACTCAACACATCCCTGCTGCATGGCAAAGATAGCTGCCCAGAAAAGGGCCCAAACGTACCATTGGAAAGTATTACAGCTCAAAAAATTGTCGAAATTATGGGGCCACATAAAATCACTCAAGCTAAGTGAGAAGCTGGTGCTATAATCCAACAGCTCATTGTGGCAGAAAATGTAAAATGGATCCCTGGAATGTATTGTGGGATATGTCATGAGATTTTGGATAACATTTAACCTATTTGCCAGGCAGGAAACGTCTTATTTTGCAAAATTTGCCTGAATTTTGGATGTCAAAAATTTCAATTGCTAGCACCCCCAGCAAATTTCAAATATTGAGTAACTGGGAGGCAACCAAAAGCAGACATTTGGGATGTCAAAAATGTTCAATTGCCAGTGACCCCAGCAAATTACCAATGTTGAGTGACCGAGAAGGGGGGTCCCCCAACATCAGAAATTTGCTGGGGTCACCAGTTTTTGAAAATTTGTTGGCATCCCAAAATTTCTGATGTTGGGTGCCCCCCTCCACACAGAAAACTGGTACCAAACAGCCAAATAACAGTCAGTCTGCAGACAGCTCTTGAGGAGGTCAAGGTTTTTGGCATCCCAAATTCTGCCCCACCCATCACTCAACATTTGGGAGGTGGGGTGGTGGGAGGGTGGGGTGGGGCTGGTACTTTGAGGGGTCACATTAAAATCTGAGGCAAAAGCACCAGCACAATACGAGGCAGTATTCCTAAGTTTTGACTCCAAGTCGATCGCGCAGAGAACGACGATTTCTTTTGCCACGAAATGATTATAATCAAGGAAACAAACATGCCAACCATCAAGTTGGCTGAACAATCGTGAAAGCTACATGACCCACAGACTAATCTGACTCCAAAAAAAATGACCCCCGCAAGATCGACATGGAGTCAAAACTTAGGAATACTGCCTCGTACACTGCGGCTCCGCCGATTGTGAAACGCACAAGGTTTCACAGCAGGCAGCTTGTTCCAGAGACATATCTCTCTGGAATTACCTATCTGTTGTCTTTAAATCGAACATCGGACTGACAGATACTGACTGTGTTTCACCACGGCCGTCTGAACGTGTACGATGCATAAAATGTAAAGAACCGATTCGTCGACGCTTTTTGTGCATCAGCTGCAAACGTTTGCCAATCCTCAGGGAATAGCAAAGAAGCAACCTATATCTTCCACACTAAATGACACAACATTCCATGGAAAGGGTAAAAAGCAATTTAAAATCTCTCAAAGTTGGGTTCAAGATACCAAGTTGGCTGAAGTTAGTTGCAGGCCACCCTTTTCTCAAACTTCAAAGATACTCTGATTTTTCTTTGAGTTTAATTACATTCTTGAGTAAACTGCACTGTATTGGGTTCTTATACAGAGCAAAGAATGTGGAAAATAACTTTAAATACAATGTTTTGTGACTTGTTTTCCATGAACTCATTGCAACTCTTACTTAAATCATTTTGTGAGTTTTTTGTGCTGTTGTTGCTCTTTCACCACACAAAGAACCAGGTATCTTGAATGTGTCATCCCCAAAAACGTTGCCCAAACGGTCCCTCACATTTCATGCCTCGTACTTCACAAGGAACGACCAAGTTATCTGGATTCTTCTGTGTGGCACACAACATCAAGCGCCTGAACCTCATTTTCGGTCTCAGTCTTCAGCTGAACACACTTGCCTCGACCTCCATTCCTGATCAAATTCTCCTCGTTAAGTGATGCCAAAGGATCAATGGATGTTCATTGTGCTGCAAACAACAGGCGGCAAACACTCTCCAGCAGGTCCCTGTAAGAGTACACAATCGCTAGAGGGTCCTTCCTGATCGCTTGCACCAAAAAGTACGCAATTGCTTTCCTTTAAATCAGTTGCTCTCGAGCTTGAGAATTTTTGCCCTGATCAGACAAGAAATGGAATTCGAGTCTGTTGCAGGCACAATAGGAAACCGCGCGAAACAAAACACTTTGCTTTCATTTCCTCCCAATTTTTTGTTTTTTAAGCGAAATTCCGCTCGAGGCATGCGTTTGTCCCTACTTCCTCGCGCTGAAAGGTGACACAACGTGCAATTTCGAGTTTGCGACAATATTAACACAGAAAGGTTGAAGTCAGTCAAAGGTTACGGGCAACGTAATTATCGGCGAGGCTCGTAACGAAGCTGTTCGTCACCACACGGAAGCAGCCTTGTCATTAAACGAGACAACGAGGGGCAGACAGAAGCCAATGTCGTACGCCATAAATAACACTTCATTACAAAGAATGAGCCGTTCGGGCTCAAACTATTAGTTTTATGGCGACTTGCAAGATTCATGTCTCCCTCTGTCTTTGGCAGTAAATTAAAAGCAAGGCAAGAGGCTGCTATCCTGTTCCTGTTCCTGACATGCTAAACATTCTAGTGTGTGCTTTATCCTCCAGTGTCGAGAATTCCATCGACACACAGGGTTCCTGTCCATCTACGTACCTCTGAGCTCTTCATGTTGCCTGCAGTGACGATATTGGGTTCTTTACGACTCTACGACAGCCAACCATTCACACTGCTGTTTTCCGCACGACCAAAGTTCTGTTCGAGTGCATGTGCCTCCTGCAGGGTGAACATTTTTTTTGTTCTTTGGCGAATCTCTCTTCACCACACACCTCCAAGTGTGTGTTCAGGCAAACGATAGCGTGAGCCACGACGCACGAGGATCAATACCTAAAAGGGTAAAGGTGCAGCTGAAGGCAGACAGTCATTTAGCAAGACGTTCTCAAGCATGGATACACAGCCTTAATTAGGCCTAAGTTATGCAAGCAAGACAGAAACTGGGATAATTAGATTCCGTCATGCAACGAGTCTCCCCCAGCTGCCTCCAAAGTCGACAGGTCGTTCTACTTGGGACCCGGACAACGCCTTCAGTGCCTTGTTCTCGTCTTTTCACGTTACGAAGCAGACACCCTGCCATTTCACCTAATCTTCTGCAGATCCACCTTGTAATTTGTTCAGATACGTCTTCACACTTTGCCACACGCCCTACGCTGCGCGTGGTGGATTCTATCAATTTGCCGAGACCCGCGGCCGGTGCTCACGACCCTGTTGTAGAAGCTCATTTCTGAGATTAATCCTCCCCGACCTGCAGGTCAGGCGCCAGCCCCGCACAACAAGTCCATTCTCTCGCGCCCAACCACGGACTACAATCAATAGCCGGCGCAATGCCTACAACGCCGAATTCAATTTCACGAGAATCTGCTTTCTGCCGTGTTGCGATAAGTGCGTCGCACATAAATCGAAATGGAATTCACCAAGATAGCCCCTGAATCATTTGTCTCCACAGACAACAATGCCCGCTCTGACAGAAACGCTTATTTTGAGCGGGAAAGCCCATTTGCTCAGCACTGATGTACTAATTTGGAATAAACTTTATTCTGCATGAAAGCAATCCCGAATCCAGTGATTGGAGATAACAACCCTGTTGGAAGTTCGATCAGGGGTTGCTTTTCTTCAGTCTGAAGCGGCAGCAATTTGTCAGAAATAATTAAAGCAAGTGCTCAAGTCCATTACGAGAAGCAAAGCGCTGTGAGAGCGAATCAGTTCAAGCAAGAAATGACGCAAGTTCTTCAAGGACAGCGATGGGATGTTCAGACTTATCGTTTATATCCTTCCCAATGACACTCCATCGACATTTTGTTGTGATACTTTTGCCTCACCATTTCATTAGAGATAAGATCCTCGGAAATGTAGTTCGACCTGGAGACTGACGAATTGAAATGAGCAGGCCTCTCTTATCTCCTTCCTCCAGTTCTGCTCGTTTCAAGTCAGGCACATGTCAGGCAATTTCCACATTTCGAAGCAATACTGGTTGGAAGACACAAACCAGGACCATTCAATTCTGCCTGAGCACTTCCTCACTCCGCATCAAGTGAAATGCTGAAGTGGAGTTCTTCACACAGCAAAAACTCTGAAGTCCTGCCGTGAACAATGCTTGACCATGCAATGTGGTGGATCATTCAGACGACAAACAAATTTTGGGATGGACCCTGACCAAAGTTGTTCAATTCACAAGCCCTGGCCAGTGTGTTACGAGAAACCCAGGCATTTCTTCCCGTGCAAGCTTTGTTGTGAGGCACATCTGGAGGCGTCGGTTCGCCCTCCAACAACTGGTGAGTCCCGCACAGTCTTCTCTACGCTTCGTGGACAGTGCAAGTGTCACTTTCAATGCAGCCATGCAGCTCTTCTCCTGTGATGTATCACCTTTTCCCTGGGTGCCGTGGACATGTTCATAGGGCCCCAGGCCTGTCTTTCAATCTGCAGCAGCCCGACCCTTCTCACACTACCTTCAGCAGCAATCCGCAACAACACTCGGCAGCACACTGTTGAAGAAACGCTTGGAGTCAGGGGACGTACCGAGTGCAAATGTTAGGAGTGTTGCCTTGACAAAAGAACACATGTACCTTCATCGTGCGACTGCTGAATGTTCTGTTGTCCCTTGACAAGGAACTCCGCGGGTTACAGTCTTCTGTTCAAACACTGCTGAAGAGCGGAAAGCACCACAACGCAACAATTCACCAATATTTGCGTTGAATCTTCAAAATGAATGCATGTGAGTCAAGCTGCATGAAGGGTGAACTTTAGTCTTGACAAGGAAAACACTGAGTCCTGCTTCTCAAGTTTACTGGAAAAATCTTCATGTCGCTTCTTTTCTGCAAACACAGACATCACCTTCAATATCCAGCAAGCTGACACGAACTCACGACTCGCACTGTTCTGCCTCTGTCCAACACGACCGAAAGGACTCTGACCAACGCGGATCGGGTTCCACTTGACCGGAAGCCAGAAGCCAGAAGCCACTGATTTGACCTGTTTGGCCGAAGTCTCCACTTTTTGGAGGTGCACTGCCCGCCACTTCTTCGTGAGTTTTCTGTGCGCTCAGCCCAATCCACCAGCGATTCGGGCGACAGGAGACAACAACGGCGGAGTCAGTCGAAACCCGGAGTGAATTTGGTGCACAAGACATGCGGGACCAGTCGCTGTTGCAGGCCACTGATCCCGCTTCCAGTTCCACCGAGAACGAGTCTCAGTCTGCTTCGTGCAACATCAGCAGTACTTGTGGTTATTTACGAAGTTTTCACAAAGAAGCCAGGACAGCAACACTCACTCTTTCCGTGATGAGCTCCAGTTATCAAGCCGATACTCGTACCTGCTGAACTACAAATAATTTTGATTAAAAGACTCAAAAACAAGAATGCTACGCATAAAAAGCGTGTGGTCTATACAAACGTTCGCAGTTCATCACTGATCATTTAAAAAAAAAAAAAAAAAATCGAAAGTGATGCTCACTGACCATTTTTTCCCAAAGTGGGTCCAACCC